>JGI24140J50213_10000690_pt1 | contig 15541 bp, 13 predicted proteins | sample BarGraIncu00222A_FD_50213 | JGI IMG/M metagenome (IMG submission 50213)
CTAGTCTCGCTGGACCGTGACCGTGACCGACACGGTCATGCCGAGATAGTCGCCGGTCTCGCCGAACCAGCTTCCCGAGATCGGCGCCGCCTGCGAGGGATCGCGGGCGATGCCGACGCGGATCAGTTGCGTGCCGCCGAGCAGGTTGTTGGTCGGATCGAACGGCACCCACCCGGCTCCCGGCAGGTAGGCCTGCAGCCAGGCGTGCGTGTAGCCGGCGCCGACTGTGCCGCCGTCTTCTCCGCCGTCGAGCGCCGGGTCGTAGAGATAGCCCGAGACGAAGCGCGTGGCAACGCCGAGCCGCCGCGCGCCTTCCATCATCAGCAGCGCGAAGTCGCGGCATGAGCCGCTGCCGAGCTTGAGCGTCTCGAGCGGCGGCTGCGTGCCCTCTTCGTCGCGTGCGAGATAGCTGAATTGCTCGCGGATGTGCTGGTTCATCGCGATCAGCAGGTCGCGGGTCCGGGTCGGCCCGTCGGTGCGGATGAACTGNCGCGCCCACGACGTGAGCTCGCCCTCCGGATCGTCGTGGTACGGCCGCAGATAGTGCTCGAGGTCGTAGCGTTCCTCGGTCGTGTACGAGAACGGGAAGATCTCGGCGCTCGGCGAGAGCGGCAGCTCGAGGNTCATCGAGTGCGCGTGCTCGATGGTGAAGCTGCAGACGATCTGCAAGGTCTCGGCGCGCTCCAGCGGCTGNACCAGCGCGACCGAGTTCGAGAGCGGATCCTGGATCATGCGCACATCGGCCTCGGGGCTGACGTCGAGATCGGTCGCGAGCACGCGCANATCGTGGCTGTCGCGCGGGCGGAACATCACGCGATGCTCGCCGAACGTGACCGGCTGGCGGTAGCGATACACCGTCGTGTGGACGATGTCGTAGCGGACGGGCATGCGTGCGCCGTCAGGCCTGCAGGAGCTCGACTTCGAACATCAGCGTCGCGTCGGGCGGAATGACGCCGCCCGCACCGCGCGCGCCATAGCCGAGGTGCGGCGGAATCACCAGCACGCGCGTACCGCCTTCGAGCATGCCCTGGACGCCCTCGTCCCAGCCCTGGATGACGCGGCCAGCGCCGAGGTCGAACTCGAACGGGTCGTTACGGTCCTTGCTGGAGTCGAACTTGGCGCCCTTGGCGCCGTCGACGTAGAGCCAGCCGGTGTAGTGAACGGAGACCGGCTGTCCGGCTTCGGCGCGCTTGCCGGTGCCGGGAACGGTGTCGTCGAACTGCAGTCCGGAAGAAGTGGTTTGCATGACGCGGAGCCTTGGATGGAAATGGGCAAGCGTCGAATGATGCCAGCCGCCGAGGACAGGCGCGCCGAGGTCAGCAAACGCCCCAGGCCGATCGCCATCGGTCGACAGCGGCAGCGAGCCATGCAGCAACCGTCGTGCCGGGCGCGTCGAGCCCGAGCGCCGCGCCCGCGTCGCGCAGGCAGGCCAGGGGCGCGGCTGGATCGAGCGGCAGGGCGCCTGTCTGCTTCGAGAGCTTCTCGCCGTTCGGCGCGAGGACGAGCGGCGTGTGCAGGTACCGTGGCGTTGGCAGGCCGAGCCGGCGCTGCAGCAGGATCTGGCGCGCCGTGTTGCTCGCCAGATCGTCGCCGCGAACGACGTCGGTCACGCCTTGCGCCGCGTCGTCGACGACGACGGCGAGCTGGTAGGCCCAGACGCCATCGGCACGCTCGAGCACGAAATCTCCCACGCTCGCGGCGACGTCCTGGCGCACTGTCCCGAGTCGTCGATCGGTCCAGGCGATCTCTGCAGCAGTGCGCCCGTCGTCGTCGAGCCCGGTCGTGCGAAGGCGAAAGGAGCGGGCTGTCCTGCCGCCGAGTCCGTCGCGGCAGGTGCCCGGATAGATGCGTTCGGCGTGGCGCTCGTGCGCAGCGGACGCCGGCGCCGCGGCGCGCGCGAGATCGCTGCGTGAGCAGCCGCACGGATAGACATCGCCCGACGCGATGAGCTGCTCGAGGGCCCGGGCGTAGTGCGCGCCGCGTGCAGATTGCAGCAGCGGCGGCGCATCGGCGACAAGCCCGCAGCGCTGCAGCTGCGCGAGGATGGCCTCGGTCGCGCCGGCGGCGTTGCGCGGCGTGTCGATGTCCTCGATGCGAACGAGCCAGCGGCCGCCATGGGCGCGCGCATCGAGCCACGACGCGAGCGCCGCGACCAGCGAGCCGGCATGCAGCAGGCCGGTGGGCGAAGGCGCGAAGCGGCCGACGTAGGGTGTCGCCATCACGGGCCGTCCATTGCGCCGATGCGGCGCGACGCCGACTGCGCAAGCGCGGTCATCCGCGCATCGACCGATCGCCGACGCGGCTGCCGTGCCGCTCCAGCAAGGCGGCTCGCGTCGCCGGGCTCTCGAGGCGTTCGAGCCACCAGCGCAATGCCAGGCCCGGCTGCGCCTTGCGCGCAGCGCCGCGCACCGCGACCGGTGTACGACAGGCATAGCCGAGGCGCGAATCGAGCTGCCTTCGCTCGACTACCTTGACGACCAGCCGGCCCGCCTCGATGTGGTCGCGGGCCATCGGCTCGGGCACGAAGCCGCAGCCCAGGCCGCGCAGCAGCGCGTCGATCTTGCTGTGCATGTCGCTGACGGTCAGCACGTCCTGTCCCGGCAGCAGGTTGACGGTGATCGGCTGCAAGCGGTGTGCGGAGTCGGCGACGGCGACGGCGCGATGCCGGATCAGCTCGGCGTCGTCGAGTGGCTCGCTCGCGGCAGCGAGAGCGTGGTGCGGCGCCACGGCGAAGACGAAGGGCAACGGCCCGAGGTCCTTCAGCGTCACGCCACTCGCCGGCTCGCGGCTCGTGCCGACGCCGATCGCCAGGTCGGCCTGGCCGGTGACGAGCGCTTCCCATGTGCCGGCGAGCACCTCGGTGCGAAAGCGCAGCCGCGTCGCCGGCGGCGTCGCGTCGGCCGGGTTGCGCCCCGCCCTGGAGGCGCGTGCGGCCGGCGCCGTCGCGGCGTAGAACGCCTCGCACAGCTCGAGCATCGTCGTGCGCGAGATCACGTCATCGACGGCGATGCTGAGCTGCGTCTCCCAGCCGGTCGCGACCCGCTTGACGCGGTTGGCGACGGCATCGATCTGCTCGAGCAGACGGCGGCCCTCGTCGAGCAGCTCCTGGCCGGCCGCGGTGAGCTTGGCCTGGCGCGAGCGGCGATCGAAGAGCAACACGTCCAGCGCATCCTCGAGCTGGCGCACGCTGTAGGTGAGCGCGGAAGGAACCTTGCCGAGCTGGCGCGCGGCGGCCGCGAAGCTGCCGGTCTGGGCGATGACGTCCATCATCGTCAGGGCGTCCGGCGTGAGGGCGCTGCGCGGTTTGGTCATGAGGAGCACCTCGAAAGAGCGTTCATCTTATTTGAATGACACCATCAAGCGAGCGCCGCTTCCCGGACCCGCGTCGTCCCTACATTCCAGTCAGACAGGAGACGCTCGACATGATCACCCTTCGCAAATCGTCCGACCGAGGCTTCGCCGACCATGGTTGGCTGAAAAGCGCGCACAGCTTTTCGTTCGCCGACTACCACGATCCGAAGCACATGGGCTTCGGCAACCTGCGCGTCATCAACGAAGACCGCATCGCCGCGGGCGGCGGCTTTGGCACGCACGGCCATCGCGACATGGAGATCGTCAGCTACGTTCTCGAAGGGGAGCTGGCGCACAAGGACAGCATGGGAACCGGCGCCGATGGCTCCGCTGTTGGCGGCATCATCCGGCCCGGCGACGTGCAGCGCATGAGCGCCGGGCGCGGCGTGAGGCACAGCGAGTTCAACCACGCGGCCGATGCGACGACGCACTTCCTGCAGATCTGGATCGAGCCCAACGTCCAGGGCATCGANCCGAGCTACGAGCAAAAGCATTTCGATGCGGCCGACAAGCGCGGCCGCTTGCGNCTGGTCGCGTCGCCCGACGGCCGCGCTGGCTCGCTCACCCTGCATGCCGACGCCTCGATCTCTGCGGGGCTCTTCGATGCCGNCGAGCACGCCGAGCTGCCGCTCGACCCGTCGCGCAGGACCTGGCTTCAGGTCGTGCGCGGCAGCGTCGAGGTCAACGGAGAGCAGCTCGTCGNGGGCGACGCCGTCGGCCTGCAGCACGAGCCCGAGCTCCGCATCGGCCGTGGCAAGAGCGCCGAGGTGCTCGTCTTCGATCTCGCCTGAGCCGNGGCCCCGGCGCGGCGTTGCGACCTCAGACGTCTCTGGCCAGCCGCAGCCCGCTGAATTGCCACTGCGCATCGGCAGGAAAGAAGTTGCGGTAGCTCGCCCGTACGTGGCCCGCCGGCGTTGCGCACGAGCCGCCCCGCAGGACGAACTGGTTGCACATGAACTTGCCGTTGTATTCGCCGACGGCTCCCGGCAGCGGCCGGTAGCGCGGATAGGGCAGATAGGCGGACTGCGTCCACTCCCAGACGTCGCCGAACATCTGCACCGGCTCGTCGATGAGCGTCGCGGTCTGCGGCAGCGGATGCAGCGCGCCACGATCGGCGAAGTTCGCGCCGGCCATCGGTACACGCAGCGCGCGGGCGGCGAGCTCCCATTCGAGCTCGGTCGGCAGGCGCGCGTCGGACCAGCGTGCGTAGGCGTCGGCCTCGAAATAGCTGAGGTGACAGACGGGTGTGTGCGGGTCGATCTCGACCTGGCCTTGCAGCGTGTGGCAGAGCCAGCGACCGCCGTCGCGAGTCCAGTAGAAGGGCGCCGCACGGTTGCCAGCACGCACCCAGTCCCAGCCCATCGACAGCCAGAGCTCCGCGCGGGTGTAGCCGCCGTCCTCGATGAAGGCGAGAAAGTCGCCATTGGTCGCAGGCCGCGACGCGAGCTCGAACGGTGCCGTGTAGGCACGGTGGCGCGGAGTCTCGTTGTCGAAGCAGAACGCGCCGTCGGTGGCGGCGTCGTGTCCGAGCTCGACCAGCCCCCCGTGGTAGCCGAACCAGCGGATCGGCTGCGGCTGCACCGCGGCCATCGGCCAGCGTCTCGCGTACGCGGCCGACAGGGGATTGCAGCCGAGCGCGTGCTTGATGTCGGTGAGGATCAGCTCCTGGTGCTGCTGCTCGTGCTGCAGTCCGAGCTCGATCAGCGTCTCGATCTCGGCGTCGCCGCGGCGCGATGCGACAAGCGCCTGCATGCGCTCGTCGACATCGGCGCGATAGCGCTTCACGTCGTCGAGCGTCGGCCGCGTCACGAGGCCGCGCCGGGCCCGCGGGTAGGGCTCGCCGAGGCCCTGGTAGTAGCTGTTGAAGAGGGCGCGAAAGGCCGCGTCGAAAGGACGAAACGACGGCTCGAAGCGTTCGAGCACGAAGGTCTCGAAGAACCAGGTGACGTGTGCGAGATGCCATTTTGTCGGGCTCGCATCGGCCATCGACTGGACCTGGCAGTCTTCGGCGGACAGCGGTGCGGCCAGCTTCAGGCTCGCGTGGCGCACTGCGGCATAGTGGTCGCTGCCGATCGCCTTGCGAGCTGTGGCGCTCGCTTTCGGAGTCGCTGTGGGCATGGAAGTCTCCTCTGTTCCACCACAAGGCGGCAAGGGTAGCGGAAGACGCCGCCCGACGCCCGGGCCGGCGGGGGCGACGGCAGGCGCGCTGGCGACGCGCCGCCGTGGCAGACGGTGTGCCCGATCGGTCGGGAGTTCGGACCACCCCTCTCTAGAATGCGTGGCATGGCTTTCGTTCATCTGCGTGTGCACACCGAATATTCGGTCGTCGACGGCACGCTGCGCGTCGACGATGCGGTCGCCGCAGCCGCAGCCGACGGCCAGGGCGCGCTGGCCATCACCGATCTCAGCAACCTGTTCGGCGCCGTCAAGTTCTACAGTGCGGCGCGGCGTGTCGGCGTCAAGCCGATCATCGGTGCGGAGCTCAGTCTCGAGCCCGAGGGAAGCGAGAAGGGGCCGAGCCGCATCATCGTGCTCGCGCAGAACCACGCGGGCTATCTCAATCTCAGCACCTTGCTGTCGCGGGGCTGGGTCGAGAACGCGCAACGCGGCCATGCCTGCATCAAATGGCAGTGGCTCGCAGAGTGCCAGGCCGGCCTGATCGTTCTTTCCGGCGCCGAAGCCGGCTCGCTCGGCCAGGCGCTCATTGCCGGCGACACTGTGCGCGCTCGGGCGCTGGCGGAGCGTTTTCATGGCTGGTTCGGCAATCGTTTCTATCTCGAGGTGCAGCGCAACGGTCTGCCGGGAAACGAGGCGCACCTGCGCGCCGCCGTCGAGCTCGCCGCATCGCTGCGGTTGCCGCTCGTCGCCACGCACGGCGTGCAGTTTCTGGGCCCCGATGACCATGAAGCGCACGACGCGCGCGTCTGCGTCGCGGAGGGCGACATGCTCTCCAATCCGAAGCGCGTGCGCCGCTTCAGCCGCGAGCAATATTTCAAGTCGCAGGCCGAGATGGAACGGCTCTTCGCCGACCTGCCGAGCGCGCTCGCCAATAGCGTCGCCATCGCCCGCCGCTGCAGTCTCGAGCTGGTTCTCGGCAAGCCGCAGTTGCCCGATTTCGAGACACCGGCCGTGGACGGCCGGCACGTGCCGATGGCCGAGTACTTCCGGATCGCGTCGCACGAAGGATTGAAGGTCCGGCTGGACCGGCTCTATCCCGACCCGGCGCAGCGCGAGCGCGAACGGCCGCGCTACGTCGAGCGGCTCGACTTCGAGATCGAGACGATCCTGTCGATGGGCTTTCCCGGCTACTTCCTGATCGTCGCCGACTTCATCAGCTGGGCCCGCGCCAACGGCTGCCCGGTCGGCCCGGGGCGCGGCTCGGGTGCCGGCTCGCTGGTCGCCTATTCGCTCAACATCACCGGGCTCGATCCGCTGCAGTACCACCTGCTGTTCGAACGCTTCCTCAATCCCGAACGCGTCTCGATGCCGGACTTCGACATCGATTTCTGCCAGGCCAATCGCGACCGCGTCATCGACTACGTCAAGCAGAAGTACGGCCGTGACGCGGTGAGCCAGATCGCCACCTTCGGCACGATGGCGGCCAAGGCGGCGCTGCGCGACATCGGCCGCGTTCTCGGCATGAGCTATGGCTATGTCGATTCGGTGGCCAAGCTCGTGCCGGCGCCGCCCGGAAAGACGGTGACCTTGCGCAGGCCGCCCGACAAGCCCGACGGCAGCGTCATCTACGCGCGCCGCGAAGCGCCGGAGATCGAGCAGCGTGAGAAGAACGAAGTCGAGGTCGCCGAGCTGCTGGCGCTGGCCGAGCGCGTCGAGGGCATCGTGCGCAACGTCGGCATGCATGCGGGCGGTGTGCTGATCGCGCCGGGCCGTATCACCGACTTCGGGCCGCTCTACATGCAGCCGGGCAGCGAAAGCGCGGTGAGCCAGTACGACAAGGACGACGTCGAGGCGATCGGCCTGGTCAAGTTCGACTTCCTCGGCCTGGCGACGCTGACGATCCTCGAGCTGGCGAAGGACTTCATCGTCGCGCGCTATCCGGAGCGCGCCGGCTTTTCCTACGACGACCTTCCGCTCGACGACCCGAAGGTCTATGCCTTGTTCGCCGACGCCCGGACCGAGTCGGTGTTCCAGTTCGAAAGCGGCGGCATGCGGCGCATGCTGAAGGAAGCCAAGCCGAGCCGGCTCGAAGACCTGATCGCGCTCAACGCGATGTTCCGGCCCGGCCCGATGGACAACATCCCGAGCTTTTGCGCGCGCAAGCACGGACGCGAGCCCGTCACCTATCCGCACCCGCTGCTGGAGACCGTGCTCGGCGAGACCTACGGGATCATGGTCTACCAGGAGCAGGTGATGCAGGCCGCGCAGGTGATGGGCGGCTACTCGCTCGGCGGCGCCGACCTGCTGCGCCGCGCCATGGGCAAGAAAAAGCCCGAGGAGATGGCGACGCACCGAGTCATCTTCCGCGAGGGCGCGGCGAAGAAGGAGATCGCCGCCGCCGCCGCCGACGAGGTGTTCGACCTGATGCAGAAGTTCGCCGGCTACGGCTTCAACAAGTCGCATGCCGCCGCCTACTCGCTGCTCGCGTACCACACGGCGTGGATCAAGGTTCACTTCCCGGCCGAGTTCTTCGCCGCCAACCTGACGATCGAGCTCGACAACAGCGACAAGCTGAAGGCGCTCGTCAGCGACGCCAAGACCTTCGGCGTCGAGGTCGCGACCCCGGACATCAATACCGGCACCTACCGCTTCGAGCCGGTGTCGCCCCGGGCCGTGCGCTACGGGCTGGGCGCGATCAAGGGCACCGGGCAGGGGGCGATCGAGGCGATGGTGGCGGCTCGCGATGCGGGAGGGGCGTTCACCAGTCTGTTCGACTTCTGCGCCCGCGTCGATCGTGGCCGGATCAATCGCCGCGTCGTCGAGGCGCTGGTCAAGGCCGGTGCCTTCGATGCGCTGCAGGCCAGCCGCGCCCGCCTGCTCGCCAGTGTCGGCCTTGCCCTCGACTGGGCCGACACGCAGGCGGCCCATGCCGACCAGGGCGGCCTCTTCGATTTCGGCAGTGCCGACCCAGGTGCCGCGACCGACGCCGATGCGCATGGCGCCAGCACCACCGAGCCGCCATTGATCGCCGCCGCCGAGTGGGGCGTGAAGGAACGCCTGACGCTCGAGAAGTCCGCCCTCGGCTTCTATCTGTCAGGCCATCTCTTCGACCAGAGCGCGGCCGAGGTTCGTCGCTTCGTCAAGCTTCGCATCGCCGACGTGATCGACAGCCGCGAGCCGCTGCTGCTGGCCGGCATCGTCTCCGACTGGCGTGTCGTCAACGGTCAGCGCGGTCGCCTGGCGATCTTCAGGCTCGACGACGTCAGCGATTCGATCGAGGCCGTGGCGAGCGAAGAGCTGATCAATGCCAATCGCGACCTGCTCAAGGAAGACGAGCTGGTCATCGTCCAGGGGCGCGTCAAGCCCGACCGGTTCTCGGGTGGCATCCGCCTCGACGTGCAGAGCGTGTGGGATCTCGCCGCGGCGCGATGCCGCTTCGGCAAGTACCTGCGCGTCGAGGTCAACGGCAGCGTGCCACCGGTCGCCGAGATGCTGCGCGACTTCCCGTCGCGTCGTCTCGTCACCGAGCATGGCGAGTTGCCGCAAGGCTTGGCGGTTCGGCTTGCCCTCTTGCGCGAGCGCGCCACCGGCGAGATCGACCTCGGCGAGTCGGCGCGTTTCTATCCTTCCGAAGCGGCGCTGGCGCGCTGGAACTCGGCGCTGGCGCACGGCCGCGCAACTGTCGTCTACGACTGAGGATGCCCGTGACCTCGCCGCTCACCGGCCTCGTCCTCACGGGCGGCGGGGCGCGGGCGGCATACCAGGTCGGCGTGCTGGCGGCGATCGCCGAGGTGCGCCGCGCGAGCGGCGCCGACAGCAAGGTCAACCCCTTTCCCGTCATCGCCGGAACCTCGGCGGGCGCGATCAACGCCGCCGCGCTCGCCTGCCGTGCCGACGACTTCGATGGTGCGATCGCCGGCATCCAGCACGTCTGGGAGAACTTCCACGCCGATCAGGTCTACCGCTCCGACTCGCTCGGCGTGATCCGCACCGGTGCGCGCTGGCTGACGATGATGTCGATCGGCTGGGTGATCGCGCGCTGGCGGCGCGCCCGGCCGCGCTCGCTGCTCGACAACAAGCCGCTCGAAGGCCTGCTCGGCGAGCTCGTCAGCACGGCGCGGTTGCGAAAGATGATGGACGAAGGCCACCTCCATGCGCTGGCCATCACCGCATCGAGCTACGGTTCCGGCCTGCACGTCACGTTCTACGACGCCGAGAACGTCATCGTGCCGTGGACGCGCTCGCAGCGCCTCGCCGTGCGCGCGCCGATCACCATCGCCCACCTGCTCGCATCCTCGGCGATCCCGTTCGTCTTTCCAGCGGTGGCGCTCGAGATCGACGGGCGCCTGGAATATTGCGGCGACGGCTCGATGCGGCAGGCGGCGCCGATCTCGCCTGCCGTGCATCTTGGCGCCGAGCGGATCCTGGTCGTCGGCGCCGGACGCATGCACGAGCCGCCGGGCGAACGCGCGAGCAGCCGCGACTATCCGAATCTGGCGCAGATCGCCGGCCATGCGCTGTCGAACATCTTCCTCGATGCGCTCGCCGTCGACGTCGAGCGCCTCCAGCGCATCAACGCGACACTGGCGCTGCTGCCGCCCGCAGCCCGCGCCGACACCAGCCTGAAGCCGATCGAGGTACTGGTGATCGCACCGAGCGAACGTCTCGACGACATCGCCGCCAAGCATCTCGGCGAGCTGCCCCTGCCGATCCGCGCCATGCTGCGCGGCGTNGGCGTCTCGGGGCAAGGCGACGATGCGCGCGGCGCCGCGCTGGCCAGCTACCTGCTGTTCGAGGCTCCCTACACGCGCGAGCTGATCGCGCTGGGCCGTCGCGACACGCTGGCGCGTCGCGACGAGGTGCTTGCCTTTTTCGGNTGGGGCGCACCGAGNACCGGATCACCATGACAAACGGGGCTTCGGAGCGCGGCGAACCGCGTTCCGAAGCCCCGTTCAGGCCAAAGCCTGGGTCTTACTTCTTGGCCGTGCTGGCGGCGGCCGACGCGGCAGCTGCCTTCTCGGCCTTCTTCTCGGCCTTTTCAGCCTTCTTCTCGGCGTGCTTGTCCTTGGCGTCCTGCATGTTCTGCTTGACGGCGTCCTTCTGCTCCTTGACATCTTCCTTGACGACAGCGGCGCCGCCCTTGACAGCCGAGGCTGCCTTCGAGGCAGTGGCCTTGGTCGCGGAGGCGGCCTTTTCTGCGCCGCCCTTGACGGCGGACGCGGCCTTGGTGGTCATGGGAACGTCGGTCTTGGCGGGCGCACCGGCGAAGGCCGAGCCGTTGACGGTCAGGCCGCCTTCGGAGAACTTGGCGGCGTTCTTGTCGCCGACGCCCTTGACCCGGACGACCATGTCGTTCCAGTCCTTGAAGTCACCCTTCTTGCGCTCGCTGATGATGAGCGTGGAGATGACCGGGCCGATGCCCTTGACCGACTCGAGCTCGGCTTGCGTGGCCTTGTTGGCGTCGACCGCGGCGAACGCGGTGAAGGCGATCAGCGCTGCGAGCGCGACGATCATTTTCTTGAACATTGGAAATCCTCCTGGTGGTTGAAATTGGCGACGGATGCATCCGTCGACAGCGCCAGCGTCTGATCAGCAGCGCCGGGCACTTCCGTAACGGGCGCCACGGGCCCGGGGTTGACGGGACAGGCCGGGTTTCCGCACGGCTCACCCGAATCGGCGCAGCCACTCTCCGTAATGGGCCACTCCGGCGGCGACGTCGGCGAAGGCATGGCCGCAACCGGCCTGGCGAAGCCGCGCCAGGTCGGCCTCGGTGAAGCACTGGTACTTGCCGACCAGCGCGTTCGGAAACGGGATGTACTCGACCGTTCCTTCGGCCACCAGGTCGGCCAGCGACCCTGCCGCATCGCCGGCCGCGGCGCGGCCGGCGTTGACGACGGCCAGGGCCACGTCGTTGAAGGTCTGGGCGCGGCCGCTCCCCAGGTTGAAGATGCCGCTGACATCCGGATGCTCGAGGAACCAGAGGTTGACGGCGACCACGTCGTCGACGAAGACGAAATCGCGGCGCTGCTCGCCCGGACCGTAGCCGCCGTACTCGCCGAACAGGCGGACCTTGCCGCCGTTCGCCCACTGCCCGAACTGATGGAAGGCGACCGAGGCCATCCGGCCCTTGTGCTGCTCGCGCGGCCCATAGACGTTGAAGTAGCGAAAGCCGGCGAGCTGCGTTCGCGCGGCGGGCAGTGCCCGGCGGACGACGTTGTCGAAGAGCAGCTTGGACCAGCCGTAGACGTTGAGCGGCCGCTCGAACTCCGCCTCCTCGCGAAACGAGGCCGAGCCGCCGTAGGTCGCAGCCGACGACGCATACAGGAGCCGCACGCCCCGGGCCAGGCAGGCGTCGAGCAGCGTTTTCGAAGCCCGGTAGTTGAGATCGAGCATGAGGCGGCCGTCGTGCTCCATCGTGTCGGAGCACGCGCCCTCGTGGAAGACGCAGTCGACATGGCCGAGCTCGTCGCGCTCGAAGCGCGCGTAGAAATCGCGGCGGTCGAAATAGTCGCTGATCTGCGCGCCTGCGAGATTCCTGTACTTGGCGCCGTCGGTGAGATCGTCGACGGCGATCACGTCGTCGATGCCGATGGCATTCAGGCCATGGACGATGTTGGCGCCGATCATGCCCGCCGCGCCCGTGACGACGATCCTCATGCGTGCCTTTCTTCGGCGAACAGCTCGTCGTAGCTGACGCTGGCGGTGCCGAACTTGCCGACAACGATGCCGCCGGCGCGGTTGGCGATCGGCATCGCTTCGCGAAGATCGAGACCGCAGGCCAGCATCGCGGCCAGCGTCGCGATCACGGTGTCGCCGGCGCCGGTGACGTCGAAGACCTCGCGCGCCGCCGCCGGCACGCGCGCGTGGCCAGCCGCGTCGAACAGCGACATGCCTTCTTCCGACCGCGTCACCACGAGCCCGTCGATGCCGAGCTCGGCGCGCAGCTGGGCGGCGCGCTTTTCGAGATCGGCTTCGGTCGACCACTGGCCGATCACCTGCGCCAGCTCGGCGCGGTTGGGCGTGATCGCGGTCGCGCCCGCATAGCGCGAATAGTCGCTCCCCTTCGGGTCGACGAGCACCGGCTTGCCGAGCGCGCGGGCCCGCTCGATCATGCCGGTGATGTGGGTCAGGCCGCCCTTGCCGTAATCGGAAAACAGGACCGCATCGTGCTCGGGCAGCACGCGCTCGTACTCGGCCACCATGCTCGCCAGCACCTCGTGGTCGGGCTGGTTCTCGAAGTCGATGCGGATCAGCTGCTGGGCACGGCCGATGACGCGCAGCTTGACGATGGTGAAGAGCTGCGCGTCGCTGCCGAGCAGCGCGTCGACGCCGCTCGCTTCGAGCAGGCGACGCAGTCGCCCGGCCGGCTCGTCGGCGCCGACGACGGTGACGAGGGTGGCCTGCGCGCCGAGCGTCTTGACGTTGAGGGCGACGTTGGCGGCGCCGCCGAGACGCTCTTCCTCGCGCTCGACGCGCACGATCGGCACCGGCGCTTCCGGCGAGATGCGTTCGACGGCGCCGAACCAGTAGCGATCGAGCATCGCGTCGCCGACGACGAGAACGCGCGCCGCGGCCAGGCGCTCCCGGCTCGGTGGCGCCATCATGAATCCTCCAGACGACGCGGCGGGTAGGTGTCCCAACCGAGGCAGCCGGGACACTGCCAGAAATAGTGCTCGGCCTCGAAGCCGCAGGCGGCGCAGCGATAGCGGTGCAAGGGCCTGGCGGCGCGGCGCACGGCGTCGCGGACGGCGCTCGCCTCGGCGGGAGCGAGGCCGTTCGACGCGGGCGCGGATTCGGCAGCCGATTCGGCGGGCGCCGTGCGCGCGGTCAGCAACGCCTGCGCCGAAGCCATCGTCGGATGTTCGCGCAGATGGGCGAGCAGCCGTGCCTGGCGCGCCTGGGCGTCCGGCTGCAGGGCGCCGATCGCTTCGAGGAGATCGAGGGTCGGGGTCTTCTCGTAGAGCGCGTTGAGCCGCTCGAGCGCCGATGGCTGCTGGCCGGCGGCACGCGCGCTCGCGGCATAGCGGCGCGCGACCAGGTTGAACGACGCCGGCTGCACGGTCATCAAGATGTTCCACAGGCGCATCGCCTCGCCGTGGTCGCCGCGTGCGGCTGCCCGTTCGCCGGACAGCACGAGTGGCCGGGCATCGCGCGGAGCCGTCTCGCGCGCGGCGGCGAGCGCCGCCTCGGCGGCCTCCGGCTGGTTCGACGCGTCGGCCTCGAGCGCGATTTCGCATTCGTAGTGGGCGATCCGCGACGCGAACGATCCCGTTCCGCTCTTCTCGAGCTGGCGACCGATCTCGACGGCGGCGCGCCAGTCGCGCGCGCGCTCGTGCAGATCGAGCAGGGCCAGCCTCGACTCGGTGTCGAAGACGGTGCCGGCCAGCGCCTGGTAGGCGGTCTCGGCACGGTCGAAGAGGCCGGCCTTCATGAAGTCCTGCGCGAGCTCGTACTGGGCCCGGTCGCGATCGCTTTTCGGCAGATCGGCGCGGCCGAGCAGGTGCTGGTGCACCCGGACCGCGCGTTCGTATTCGCCGCGACGGCGAAACAGGTTGCCGAGAGCGAAGTGCAGCTCGGACGTGTCGGGGTCGTGCTGGACGGCTTCGATGAAGGCGTCGATGGCCTTGTCCTGCTGCTCGTTGAGCAGCAGGTTCAAGCCCTTGTAGTAGAGCTTGGGCGACTCGTGCTGCTCGCGTCGCCACTGCCGCCCGTCGAGTCGCGATGCCAGCCAGCCGAGCACGAAGCCGACGGCGAAGGCCAGCGGCACCCAGAGCAGCCACTGCGGCTCAAAGTCCATCGCGTGGCGGGTGTGTCATGGCGGGATCGAATCCGCTCGCTGCAGGTGGCGGCGCAGGCACCGGCACGGGGACGCGCGCGGTTTCGCGGCGAGCGATGCGGCGGTGCCGCCACCAGCTCGGAACCATCGCGAAAATGCCGAAGCCGCAGCCCAGGCCGAAGGCGGCGAGGACGATGAAGATCATCGGCGCATGCCATTCGTAGCCGAAGTAGAAACGGACGACCGCCGGGTCCTCGTTCTTGAGCGCGAACGCGAAGAGGCTGAAGAAGACGGCCGCACGCACCAGCCAGACGAAGATGCGCATCGAATCGCGCCTGCCGTGCGGTCAGTCGGCTGCGGGGACGAGCGCCGTGGCGGCCGCGTCGTGCTCGCCGCGCATCGCGCCGACGCGCGCGTCGACCGCNTCGCGCAGCGCCTTGCCCGGCTTGAAGTGAGGCACCAGCTTTTCCGAGATCACGACCTGCTCGCCCGAGCGCGGGTTGCGGCCCACGCGCGGCGGCCGCCGGTTGATCGAGAAGCTGCCGAAGCCGCGGATCTCGATGCGGTGGCCGCGCGCCAGGGCCGAGGCCATCGCGTCGAGGATCGTCTTCACCGCGAACTCGGTGTCGCGATGCGTCAGCTGGCCGAAACGCTCGGCCAGCTTAGCGACGAGATCGGAGCGTGTCATGGNGCCCCTCGTCCGGCGAGTACGCCGGCCGATCCCCCGGGGGGATGCGGGCCGGCTTGGGGCGGCCCGGCGCTCGGCCCGCGGCTCACGCTTCAGGAGTCCTGGTTCTGGTTGTCCAGCTTGGCACGCAGCAGGGCGCCCAGGCTGGTCGTGCCGGCGTTTTCGCGCTCGCTGGTCTGCGACAGGCGCTGCATCGCTTCCTGGTTGTCGGCGTTGTCCTTGGCCTTGATCGACAACTGGATCGAGCGCGCCTTGCGATCGACGTTGATGATCATGGCGTTGACTTCGTCGCCTTCCTTCAGCACGTTGCGCGCGTCTTCGACGCGGTCGCGGCTGATCTCGGAGGCACGCAGGTAGCCGGTGATGTCGTCGTTGAGCTGGATCTCGGCGCCGCGCGCGTCGACCGTCTTCACCTTGCCGGTGACCAGCGCGCCGCGGTCGTTGACCGAGCTGTAGCTCGTGAACGGATCGCTGTCGAGCTGCTTGATGCCGAGCGAGATGCGCTCGCGGTCGACGTCGACCGCCAGCACGATCGCTTCGACGTCCTGGCCCTTCTTGTAGTTGCGAACCGCGGTTTCGCCCGGCTCGTTCCACGACAGGTCCGAGAG
>JGI24140J50213_10000691_pt1 | contig 15537 bp, 10 predicted proteins | sample BarGraIncu00222A_FD_50213 | JGI IMG/M metagenome (IMG submission 50213)
TACTTCAGTTTGTAAGAGTGGAACAGAAACATTTACCGTACCGGTTATAACAGGCGTAACATCTTATATCTGGACATTGCCGACAGGTTTAACGGGAACCAGTACAACAAATTCTATCACAGTTACAATTGGTAATACAGCAATTTCGGGTAATATAAAAGTGAAAGGCCACAATAGTTGTGGAGACGGTACAGAAAGCACTCTGGCTATTACCATTAATGATGTTCCGTCGGCTGCAGGTACAATTACAGGGAATGCAGTTACATATAAAGGCATGATAGAGACTTATACTGTTCCTGCTATAGCTGGGGCGACATCTTATACCTGGACTCTACCAACTGGAGTTACAGGAACAAGTGCTACTAATTCAATTAGTGTGACAATAAGTGCTACGGCGGTATCTGGTAATATTAGAATAAAAGGTCATAATAATTGTGGTGATGGAACAGAAACGAGCCTTGCCATAACCATCAATGATGTTTCTGCGGGAGTTATCACAGGGAATACTACAGTTTGTAAAGGTGGGACCGAAACCTATACAGTTGGAGTTATCGCTGGGGCGACTTCATATATCTGGACTTTGCCAACAGGTGCAACAGGAACCAGTTCAATAAATACAATCAGTGTTACATTTGGAACCAGTGCTGTTTCAGGCAGTATCAAAGTAAAGGGTCACAACAGTGGAGGTGATGGGACAGAAAGCACTTTGGCATTAACAGTAAACGATATTCCATCTGCAGCTGGCACTATTTCAGGGAATGCAACAACCTTAAAGGGGACAACAGAAACTTATACTGTTCCAACAATAAATGGTGCTACTTCTTATATCTGGACTCTGCCCACAGGGGTAACCGGGACAAGTACTACCAATTCAATTACTGCAACAATAAGCGCTCTAGGAGTTTCTGGCAATATCAAAGTTAAAGGTCATAATAGTTGCGGAGATGGAACAGAGAGTAATTTAGCCATAACAGTAAATGATGCCGCTAAAAATAATATGACTGTAAAAGGCGCTACTGCCTGTTCAGGAACAGATGTTATGGTCACAATTGATGTGGATAATGGTTTGCCTTTTATTGCATTACAATGCGATATAAAATATCCGTCTTATCTAACACCAAAAACAACGGGTATTGTTTTAACCGATAGGGCTGGGGATCAAAATATTCAAACAAGCTCACCAGCAGCTAATACGTTGAGGGTTCTGGCATATTCATTAACGTTGCAATCATTTAAAGGGAACACCGGTTCAGTTGTGCAAATTCCCTTTACAATCAATAGTAATGCTGTGGCCGGAAGTTATCCTTTGGAACTGAGTAATGTTACTTTAGGAAATAGCCAGTCTCAGAATATACTTGACAATGCTTATAATGGAACATTGGTTATCAATACACCTCCATCTGCTGCGGGAATAATTACAGGTAACACAAATATCTGTCAGCTAACATCAAATATTGTATATACTGTTCCGGCTATTACCGGGGCTACTTCTTATATCTGGACATTGCCAACAGGAGCCACCGGAACGAGTACAACAAATTCTATTACCTTGAATTATGGTAGTGGTTCTGCTTCAGGTAATCTAAAAGTCAAAGGACACAATGATTGTGGTGATGGGAGTGAAGCCAATTTAGCAATAACAGTTTGTCTTGGTGTTGGAATCGAGGATAATACTATTACTAATAAAATAGAAGTTTTTCCTAACCCAACAAAGGATCTGTTTTATGTTACAATCAATAAACCATTTAATAATGACTTTAAGGTTGAGATTTGCAATAGTTTTGGACAAGTTTTGCAGACAATACTCAAACAACAAAGGGACAATAAGTTCTCAGTTGATCTAACGAATTATCCTAAGGGTATTTATGTTATCAGATTCTCAGATAAAGAGACTTATTTTAATTGTAAAATTGTGAAGCAATAAATTGAAAGGGCTTTGCTGAAGACTAGACAGTAAAGCCCTCTTTCTTTATAGAATTTCAAGTAACGACAGTAGATAATGATAAATAGAATATTGGACTTTGTTTTCAATAGAAACAAGATAAAAATGGAGAATAATCTTCGTAATAATAGACGCGAGGTCAGCTTTATAGAACTAATTGAGGAAATTGGATCCGTGTCACGATTAACAAGTGCATGGAAATTAGCAAAAGCAAAAACTTATATCGGGTCTGAAACTGAAATGACTTACAAAATCATTGATATTGTGGGAGAATCGATTTATATTGAACTCTTTAGTAAATATATAATTGATCCTATCTTTTATGATTCTGAAGAATATGATTATCAAAGTGTTTTCCTTTTTTATTATGGTAAGCAGGTTGAGAAACAGTTGGTAGGTTATTCCAAAGGAGATTTGGTGATTTTGAAAGCTAAATTCCAAAGTGTATTTTATCTTTCAAGATTATTACTGCAATTTGAATTGATATCTTTTGTTAAATGTATTTCAAGTATTGAAAGTGAAAGAATAGAAATTAAGGAGTTGCCTAAAACGCCAGTTTTATTAAAGGTGGAAGAATGTTTTTAAAGAATTTTATCTGAGCAGAAAAATGGTACCCTCTTTGTGGTATTTACCATAATGATCTTTGACACCTTCCCATACCGATCCATCTATAAAGGTTGCCTTTATTCTCCAGATATAATGTTGAGATGGAAGTTTATTGCCTTTGCGGTCGGATCCGTTCCATCCCTCGGCAGGGTGTGTATCGATTATTTTCTCTGATGACCAGATCAGATTGCCCCACAGGTCCCAGATACCCAGAAAATAGGTTTGAAGACCGATAGCAGCAGGTCTTAAACTATTTAATTCACTATTTGGATTCTCCGGTTCAAAGGCATTGGGCATAAAAATACCCTTTTTGTAGTTGCTGAATAAGATGGATATGGTATCAGGACAACCTAAACTATTGAAAACTTTCAGATGTGTTCTAAACAAGCCATTGTTTGTAAACTGAAATAATACCGAATCCATATTTTTACTACTTGTTCCATCGGAGAAGAGCCATTGGGCACTGACTGCATTGATAGAATTATTGTAAAACATCACGGCATTGGGAGTTCCACCCAGATCTTTCAAGGAGATCTTTGCAATAGGATTTGCAAAGTTTTGAACATAAATCTTTGCTGAGTCAACATAAGCGCCTGAAGTGATTATAACTTTAAGAAACTGTAGTCCGGGCAATATCGATTTAACATTTACATTCAGATTGTTTGCATTCGAGAGTTGCAGTCCGGGGGATGAACTCCATTTATAGGATGTCTGCTGGTTGGTGTTGTCGAATCTGATGATGTTGGTGCCGACTGTAAATGAAGTTCCAAGACAACTCGAAACNGTATCCTGAATCACAGTGATTACAGGGGATAATATTTTAGAACAATAGGGTATAGAGGGGGCACTTTCTGCACCATCAGCAAATTTAGCGGTCACGATATAACAATAATTGAGACCGGGGTCAAGGCCTGTCCCATTGTTTAGATCGGTATACACCAACGTTGACTGATTATTGATTGTTGTAATCAATGCGAATCCTGAACTTAATGGTACACCCAGTGTACAGGAATCGAAAACAATGTTTGAAGATCCTATTTTGCGATAAATATTGTATCCTGTGGCCTGAGTACAAACCGTCTGATCCCATTTTACATTGAATCCACTCTGAAAGACTGTTGCATTAACGTTTTTAACCGGGGGAGCTATCAACGTGATGAAATTTGAAGTTACATCAGTCAGGCTTGACCCATAATGCTTATCCGACACTTTATAATAAACCTGATAAGGGTTCTTTGTAAAGTGTATGGGATTTGTATTCCAGTTAAAAGTACCTGAAGTAGATCCGATATTTGTAACTTGTGGCGTATATGTTGCCGGACTAATGGTAACCCCATAAGGAATGCCTGAAGTTGTAAATGTCAGGGTATCATTATCAGGATCTTTACTGGTGATTTTATAAGAAATTGGATTTCCTGCCTGAACACACAAATCGGGTACCTTATTGATTACAGGAGGATTATTAGCACATGGAGCTATTATCACCAACATATCCCGGATAACAGATCCGATCAAAACGCTATTTCTATATTTCTTAATGATGAAGGCAATACTGTAGCTACCGGGGTTAGTTGGTTTATCCCATGTGATTAGCCCGGTTAAAGAATCCATAGTAAATAAAGTTCTTCCGGAAGGGTCCAACTCATCAGGAAATTTATAACCTGGGATGAAGGATCCAACAGGATTATTCAAGTCATTTGCTGTCTGACAACGCAACAGTTGAAAACGAAGTATATCCTGATCGGGATCAATTCCTCCCGGATTTATTTTATATAAGATATTGGTACATCCATTCTCAATAGGTGGAAATGAACAATATGGTGAAGAGATTGGCGCTAAGGCCGGACTGATGGTAAGTAATGAAGAAACATACATTTGTGTTGCACCACTGTTTGGCATATTAACAATTCCGGTGGTTCTGGAATAATATCTTATATCGATCGCTGTAGCAATATTATATGTGCCGTCCTTACTATATGTGTAGCGATAGGTATAAGTGCTTTTATTGATTGTGGTTCCAGGTATATAAACTCCCATTCCATTGGTTCGGTTTACTCTTATTAATGGAGAATTATCACCCAATGAAAGATAAATCCAAATCTGATCTGATATAGCAGGATTGGTCAGATATAAAGTAACAGTTATGTCATAGGTTCTGGCTTGTCCGGTTACAGGAACATAAGTGATTTCACCTGTAAGAATATGGTTAGCGGATCCTGTAATTGAGGCGAGTAGTAGTAAAACGAATAGTGTAAGTTTATGAAACATTATCAAATACGATAAGATCGCAAATGTATCATAAATCATTCATATTCTGAGTAAAAAAGCCGGGAATTTTTAAACAAAGTGTTTAAAAACTCCCGGCTTAGGAATCAGTGAGATAATGTTACTTGTTTTTTATTTATTTGAACTTAACCAATTGTCGTTTGCCTTGGATTTAATAGCTGATTCAAGTGAACTGATCAATGAAATCATCTGGTTATTAATCCTGGGATAAAATCTTTTATTATTTGCATCATGCCCCTTATTCCATGCTTCAAGTGGTACACTGGAGTCAGATAGTGATGCATTTTGGGTCGGGAAGAAATAATTGTTTAGCCTGAAATCGGAGATCTCATATTTCAAGGAATCATTTTTAATTTGAATCTTAATGGTTTTCCATACGTTCATGCTCAGTGCTGTATAAAACCTGAAATTCCATTTGGCTCTGAAACAGCCTTTTCCAATAATTTCTCCATGATCTTTATCATCAAGCTGAATGACATCTTTGCTTGAATTATAGGTTTCGATAAACCATAGTTTGACCCTTTTATACATCTCATCTTTTGAAACTCCTTGAATTGGAATAATATCTGAATATGTGACCTTACCTTCTTTTAAAGGCAAAATCCCTAAAAGTCTATCCTGAGCAAATATCTCTTGAGTAATAAACAGGGCGAGAATTAAAATGAAGATTTTTTTCATAACCGTATGTTTAAATAGTTAATTATTAACCTCATCAGCTACAATCAGAAAAAGATAGTATACCGACATTTTTATAACACCTATATTAGGAGAATTGTTCTGATTGGTCAATGTATTTTATTGTTAATATTTTAAACATGTATTCAGTAGTTTAAGCAAATGTCATTTGATAATTCGGAATATTATATCTAATTTTGCACGCTCTTTTAAAGCGGTATAATATGATGTTAACTTGCGATTCCGTAGTATCATACCGAAGCAATCAAAAGAAGTATAACCCGGGTGTTCGCAAGCACTCTACAAAAAACAAATCACATAATGTCAATTGACGAAGTAAACAAAGAGAATGCTGATGTTCAGGATTCTACAGAAGAAACCAAAATTGTAGCTGAAGAGACACCAGTTGTTTCCGAGGAAGCTGTAGTTGAAGCTCCTGTTGTTGCTGAGGTAGCAGAAGTAGTTGAAGCTCCTGTTGTTGCTGAGGTAGCAGAAGTAGTTGAAGCTCCTGTTGTTGCTGAGGTAGCAGAAGTAGTTGAAACTCCTGAAGTTCGGGATGCTGTTGAAGAAGCTGAAATTGAAGCGTCTGAAAATCAGGCAACGATAGAAGAAGCTGAAGTAGCAGTTCCTGTAGTTAAGGAAGTTGTAGCAAAAGTAGAAGCTCCCGTTATTGTAGAGCCAGTAGAATTTGACTGGACTTCATTGGGGAAAAAAGGTAGTCATTACTCTAAATCTGATCGTGAAAAGCTGGAAGGCTTATACGACAAAACACTTAGTTCTATTGTAGAACATGAAGTGATTGATGGTAGTGTTGTTACTATGAACAATCGTGAGGTTGTTGTAAACATTGGCTTTAAATCTGATGGTGTTATTCCTCTTTCAGAACTGAGATACAATCCCAATCTAAAAATTGGTGACAAGGTCGAAGTTTATGTAGAAAGCCAGGAAGACGCAAACGGTCAACTTATCCTTTCGCACAAAAAAGCACGTACGCTTCGTGCATGGGAACGTGTAAATACTTCTTTCGACAAGCAGGAAGTTGTTACCGGTTATGTTAAATGCCGTACTAAGGGTGGTCTTATTGTAGATATCTTTGGTATTGAAGCATTCTTACCAGGTTCACAAATTGACGTTAAACCTATTCGTGATTACGATATTTTCGTTGACAAGGTTATGGAATTCAAGATTGTAAAAATCAATCATGAATACAAAAACGTTGTTGTTTCACACAAAGCGCTTATTGAAGACGAACTTGAACAACAAAAAGCTGAAATCATTGCTAAATTAGAAAAGGGTCAGATTCTCGAAGGTACTGTTAAGAATATTACTTCTTACGGTGTGTTTGTTGACCTTGGCGGTGTTGACGGTTTAATTCATATTACTGACCTTTCATGGGGTCGTATCAATCATCCTGAAGAAATCGTACAGCTTGATCAGAAGATCAAGGTTGTAATTCTTGATTTTGATGAAAACAAAAAACGTATTGCTTTAGGTNTGAAACAACTTACATCTCACCCATGGGATGCATTGGATGAAAACCTCAAGGTTGGCGATACCGTTAAGGGTAAAGTTGTTGTGATTGCCGATTATGGCGCATTTATTGAAATCGCAGCAGGTGTTGAAGGATTGATCCATGTATCAGAAATGTCATGGAGCCAACATTTACGTTCAGCTCAGGACTTCCTGAAAGTTGGAGACGAAGTAGAAGGTGTTATCCTGACCCTTGATCGTGATGATCGCAAGATGTCATTAGGTATCAAACAACTTATTCCAGATCCATGGGCTGATATCAAGGAAAAATATCCTATGAATTCACGCCACAAGGCTATCGTTCGCAACTTTACCAACTTTGGTATTTTTGTTGAACTCGAAGAAGGTGTTGATGGTCTGATCCATATCAGTGATTTGAGCTGGTCAAAGAAGATCAAACATCCTGCAGAATTCACCAAGATTGGAGAAGAAATCGATGTAGTTGTACTTGACGTTGACACAGATAACCGTCGTTTAAGTCTTGGACACAAACAACTCGAAGAAAATCCATGGGATGTATTCGAAGGCATATTCACTTTAGGTTCTGTTCATAAAGGCACAATCACGACAATAACAGATAAGGGTGGCATTATTACGCTACCTTACGGTGTTGAAGGATTTGCCCCAACACGTCATCTTCAAAAAGAAGACGGTAGCAATGCTAAGGCTGAAGAGACACTTGACTTTAAGGTAATCGAGTTTTCGAAAGATAACAAGAAAATCATCCTTTCACACAGTAAATTGTTCCAGGATGTAATCGTTGCTGAAAAGGTTAAGGAAGTTGCTCAGAAAGAATCTGCAGAACAAACTACTAAACGTGCAGTGAAGAAACTCAAGGACAATATCGAACGCTCTACATTAGGCGATCTCGAAGCCTTGATCAACCTGAAATCTGATATGGAAAAATCAGAAAAGGCATCTGTTAAAGCAGAAAAAGAACCGGCTAAAGCGCACAAAGCACATAAAGCTGTAGAAGTTCCTGTTAAAGCAGAAGAAGTTACTCCAATTGCTGAAGAAGAAGCAGTAAAAACTGATGAGGAAACCGAAAAGGAAGACTAATCATTTTTTCTTAAAATAAGTCAAAAAGGCTCTCCCAAAAGGAGAGCTTTTTTGTTATACATAAAGTTGATGTTGTACTTTTGTTAAAATTACATCTACATGGGCTTTTCCATTACTATATTGGGATGCAGTTCTTCGATCCCTACTAATGAACGCAATCCTTCAGGGCAAGTAATCAATTATCACGATAAGCTCTATCTGATTGATTGTGCGGAAGGAACGCAGTTACAGTTGCGCAGATACCTCAAACGCATACAAAGACTTCAAGCTGTTTTTATCAGCCATTTACATGGTGATCATTTTTTTGGATTGGTAGGACTCATTTCTTCTCTTCACCTTTTGGGTCGTAAAGATGAATTGCATGTATATGGACCGAAAGGGCTTGAAGAAATAATAAGGATACAGCTCTTATATACGCATACCGAACTAATTTATGAACTGATCTTTCATCTAACCAATCCTGAAGTGTCAGAGGTTATTTTTGATAATGGTGACCTGGAGGTAATTACTATTCCCCTTGAACATCGGATTCCTACGCATGGATTTCTTTTCAGGGAGAAGCCGGGTCTACGGAAAATCAAAAAAGAGGTGGTATTAAGCGAAAAAATCCCCTACACCGAATATGAGAATATAAAAAGAGGAGCGGATTACATTATGGACGATGGTACAGTGCTTTCCAATGAGACCCTGACCCTTTCACCTCCTCCTCAGCGTTCATATGCCTATTGCTCAGATACGCGTTATACAGAGGCAATAGTGCCGCTTATCAAGGGCGCAGATATTTTGTATCATGAAACTACTTTTTTAAAAGATCTTACAGATCAGGCTATACTGAAATTCCATTCTACAGCTGAACAGGCTGCCCGGATTGCTCAAATGGCAGAGGTGAAAAAACTGATTATCGGACATTATTCAGCCCGGTATGATGATACAAACCCATTTCTTGAGGAAGCAAAATCTATTTTTAGTGAGACAGAACTTACTTATGATGGGTTAAAACTCAATATTAAAAAGAAATTTTAAGTCTGGAAACTGTTTAGATTTTGTTTTTTCTTTTGCCCCGGAATAAATGTCAATAGAAATAGGTATCGTCTTTCAATTATGTCCTATGGACAATTTTAAACAATTTCTTAGTTCAGGATTTGAATTAAAAAGATAAAAATACTGTTTTCCTCTAGATTTCTGCAATATTATTTAATTAATGCATTAAAAAGTACTTCGATGGGATGTAAAGCTATCCGACCGGTTCCATCTTTGATCTGATGACGGCAACTTGTTCCCGGAGCACTGATGATTGTTGCTTCAGGTGTTTTCTTGACTTCTGGAAATAATCTTAGATTTCCTACTTTCATTGAAACTGTGTAGTGTTCCTTTTCATACCCAAAAGCACCTGCCATACCACAACATCCTGTCTTCAATTCTTCAACGGTATAGTTAAAGGGCAATGATAACATGGCTGCTGTAGATGCAGTGGAAGCAATGGCTTTCTGATGACAATGACCATGCAGCCTGATGCTCTCTTTGGCATTGGTAAACTGTTTATGGCTTATATTCCCTTTCTCAACTTCCCTGACAATGAATTCATCAAACAAGAGACATGATTTCGAAAGTTTTATGGCATCATTCTTCAATTCTGCACCAACCAATTCGGTATATTCATCACGGAAACTGAGGATTCCTGAAGGCTCTATACCGATGAGAGGAGTTTGTTCTGTAACGATGTCTTTCAGTAAAGAGACATTACGAATGGCTATTTGTTTGGCTTTCCGGATCAATCCCTTGGAAAGATAAGTACGGCCACTTTCAATATGTTTTGGAACGATTACCTGGTAACCCAATCCGTTGAGGAGTTGCACAGCCTTGATGCCTATTTCTGTGTCGTTGTAATTGGTGAATTCATCGACAAAGAGATAAACTTTTCCTTTCTGATTTACCGATAAAGCCCGTTTATTGTTTTTTATCCAGCTGTTCAGGGTCATCCTGTAAAGCTTTGGGATGCTCCTTTCGGGAGCGAATCCCAGTATCTTTTTCAGTAAACCTGAGGTGAATTTATTTGTAATTACCAGATTAAATATTGATGGCACAATTGCTCCCAGACTGTTTACCTTACTGATATTTGCAATGAGATATGAGCGCATTGGGATTCCGTGAAGATCATACCAATGTTGCATAAACTCTGCCTTATACTTGGTGATGTCAACATTGGAAGGACATTCCGATTTGCACCCCTTACACGATAGACAAAGATCGAGCACATCATAAATCTCTTTGTGATCGTATGGATTGGTTTTAGATGAACGAGTGAAAAACTCTCTGAGGATATTGGCCCTGGCCCTGGTTGAAGTGTACTCATCGAGCGTAGCCTGATAACTTGGACACATTAATCCGCCAATTACCGATGTCCTTCTGCAGTCACCTGACCCATTGCATTGCTCTGTAGCTCTCAGGATGCCCTGTGTCGATGAAAAGTCAAAGATGGTATCAATCTGTGGAATGGGTTTCCCCGGTTCAAAGCGCAGGCTTGAATCCATTGGTGGGGTGTCTGTGATCTTGCCAGGATTAAAGATGCCATTGGGATCCCATGTTTTCTTGATCTCCTTGCAAAGTTGATAGATTTTTTCTCCCAACATTAAAGGAATAAACTCACCACGCAACCTACCATCACCATGTTCTCCACTCAATGATCCACGGTACTTTTTGACCAGCTTTGCTGTCTCGAGTGCTACAGTTCTGAAGAGAACAACATCCGCAGGATCTTTCAGATTCAATTTGGGTCTTAAATGGAGCTCTCCTGTTGCCAGATGCCCGTAATAAACACAACTCAGGTTATGCTTTTTCAGCATGGCCATAAAGTCGGTCATGTAATCGGGAAAATATTTAGGGCAAACGGCAGTGTCTTCAATCACTGCAACAGGTTTTGCATCTCCCGGAATATTCGATAGTACACCAAGTCCTGCTTTTCTTAAAGCCCACACTTTGCTGATTTCCTTCCCATAGATGCGGGGATAATGATAACCATATCCTTCGGCACGCAAGCTTTCTTCAACTATAACAGCTATACTGTCCAGTTCTTCACGCGTGTCTCCTGCAAATTCTATCAGTAACAAAGCTTCCGGATCACCTTCAATAAAGAAACGGTTCTTTCGTTGGGAAATGTTATTACTGGTTTGTTCAATGATCACATGATCCATGAGTTCAACAGCAACCGGGTGATGTTTCAGGGCAACCAGATTGGCTTTGAATGCTTCATTGAGCGTTTTCATATGAACAGCAATCAACATGTTCTCCTTTGGAGGCAGGGGGACCATGTTTAATTTGATTTCTGTTATGAAGCACAGCGTGCCTTCAGAACCGGCTATCAGTTTACAGAAATTAAAAGGAGTGGTGGTATCAGTAAAAATATTTGTTTCGAGTAGATAGTCGATGGCGTATCCATTGTTACGGCGCTCTAGTTCAGGATCGGGAAACTGGTCTCTGATTTCAACCTGCATCTTCTTGTCTTCGAGAGCAAGCTTCATTTGTTTATAAATGGTGCCTTCTAATGATCCTAAAGCACATTTATCTTCGAATTCCTGCTTTGTTAAAGGTCCGAATTCGACTTCACTTCCATCAGACAGGAGCGCTTTTATTGTCAGAATATGATCGCGGGTACTTCCATAAACAAGGGAATGTGATCCACAGGAGTTATTACCAACCATCCCGCCAATCATGCATCGGTTCGATGTTGAGGTCTCAGGACCAAAGAAGAGCCCTGCAAAGGAAACACGCATGTTGAGTTCATCCAGGATTACACCCGGTTCTACACGCACCCAGTGTTCAGTTTCGTTAAATTCCAACACTGAATTCATATAACGCGACACATCAACCACTATTCCAGTTCCAACTACCTGACCTGCAAGCGATGTCCCTGCAGTTCTTGGTATCAGTGGAATCTTTTCAGTTCGGGCAAACGCTATCAATACCTTCAGATCTTCGCTGTTTTTAGCTCTAACAACAGCCAAAGGAACTTCGCGATATGCAGAAGCATCGGTTGCGTACATGAGTAGGGTAGCGGTATCGGTATAAAGATCACCTTTTAATTTGTCCTTAAGAGATTGTATATTGTGTATTTGACTTTCGGAATACATGCCTGTTTTTGTTTAAACAAAGATAATCAGAACTCTTAAAGAATTCAGAGAATGCTTACTTTTGCAGCAATGTTTTCTGATAAATATTACTCTCTTTAGCTAATGCCCACTATTTGATAAATATGATCAATAATAAAAAAGTACAACTTTACATCATCATCGTTCTTTCAATGGTATTCTGGGGAATGTCTTTTGTCTGGTCTACAATTGTTTTCAGATACCTCGAACCCATTACGACTGTATTTTTCAGATTGATTCTTTCATCCGCGATTTTGTTTGCAGGTCTAAAGATCTTTGGTAAACTTGAAAAAATAAAACGTGAGCATTACAAGATGTTTTTGATATCTGCATTGTTCAATCCCTTCCTTTACTTCTTAGGAGAGAATTTTGGACTTAAAAATACTTCTGCAACCATCAGTGCTGTCATCATAGCAACTATCCCTGTCTTTTCACCCATTGCAGCCTTTTTCTTTTTGAAGGAAAGACTTTCTTTGCTAAATGTAATTGGATTGATTGTATCCTTTTTTGGTGTATTAGTGATGCTGGTCAATAAGGATCTGTCGTTGAATGCAGCTCCTTTAGGCATAATGTGTCTTGGTTTTGCAGTCATAGCAGCCATTATTTACTCCATGTTATTGAAAAGGCTTGCTTTCCATTATAACGCTTTCACTGTGATTGCCAATCAAAACCTGATAGGATCTTTCCTGTTTTTGCCCTTGTTCCTGATATTTGAAGCCCATAAACTCTCATCCGTTACCTTTAATGCTTCCTGGGTAAGTTCATTGCTGATGCTTTCTGTTTTTGCCTCCTCGCTGGCTTTTGTCTTCTTTGCAATTGGAACCCGCGAAATAGGAGTGAGCAAGACAAGTATTTTTTCTAACCTTATTCCTGCTATCACAGCCATCGGTTCTTACTTCCTGTTGGGTGAAGCATTCTCCGTTCAAAAGGGTGCAGGGATCTTAATGGTGATTTGTGGATTGTCAATCAGTCAGTTGAATAAGAAGCAAACTACTCAGCTTCCGGAAGAAGTATTTGAAGGGTGACAGAAAGCGAAGTGTGTGGAAATCAGTAAATACAGAGTAAATAGAAGAGAATTATAGAATATTTCAGTCTGATAATTTGCAGTTTCAGGAAAGATTATTACTTTTGCAACCTCAAACATGGCGGGGTAGCTCAGTTGGTTAGAGCGTAGGATTCATAACCCTAAGGTCACGAGTTCAATTCTCGTCCCCGCTACAGCAAGTTGCATTCTTAGGTAAACTAAGGATGCAATTTTTTTTAACGGTTACCGAATATCGAACTACCGACCCTGATCATCGTGCTTCCTTCTTGAATGGCAATTGGATAGTCATCAGACATTCCAATTGAAATGATCTTAAAATGGTCCTGACCCTGGAAGTATTCTTTTTGAAGCTGATCAAAGATCTTTTTTAAATTTTGAAACTCCTGATGGATAATCTTTGTATCCTCTGTATAAGTTGCCATCCCCATGACGCCGTCTATGCTGATATTTTCCATTTTAAGGTATTCAGGAGCGTCCAAAAGTGTTTTGGCAGCCTGATAGGTTAATCCGAACTTGCTCTCTTCTGAGGCGATGTGAAACTCAAACAGGCAATGGATTGTTCGGTTATGTTTTAAAGCTTCCTTATTGATTTCCTGCATTAATTTCAGACTGTCCACACTATGAATCAAACCGATAAAGGGAGCTATATATTTTACCTTATTAGATTGTAAATGACCAATAAAATGCCACTGGATATCTTTTGGCAGTTCTGCTTGTTTGGTACAGAGTTCTTGAACTTTATTCTCCCCAAAGATGCGTTGATTTGCAACATATGCCTGTAGTATTGATCCCACAGGTTTTGTTTTTGAAACAGCAACCAGACAAACCGTATCAGGGATGCTCTGTTTGATTTTTAATATATTATCTGAAATAGTCATATAAAGATCGTTGCAACAAATTTAACTAAAAAGAAGGGTTCATCTTCAAAATATTTTATTGAATTTAATAAACATGTCAACCTTTCGGGATTTAAAAAGATGATCAATACATACTGATATATTCAAAGGTATTTCCGGTCCAGGTGAGATATTTTTCAAAATCACTAAATGCAATTACAATGGACGCCGTATTGATATTGGGATGAAAGCTGATCCTGGGCAAGTGCTTTATGTTTTCATCCAGAAAGAGATGAACATGATGTGTGGCATCATGAACAAGTCCAAAGGGAGAAACCGACCCCGGTTTTAACCCCAGATACTTCTCCATTCTCTGTTCAGAAGCAAAACTAAGTTTCCCCTGCTTCAACCGATGCTCCAGATCGTGAATATCCAAATCCTGCCTGTGTTCAAGAATGACCAGATAATGTTTATTCCCTTTGTGGTTTCTGAAAAAAAGATTCTTGCAATGCGTTGTCTCTTTGATGTCTTTCCAGTATTGCAAAGCAATTTCAATTGTTGGCGCTGCAGGATGTTCATGGTATTCAAAATCAATCTGAAGGTTTCTCAGGACTTCATATACCCGTTGGTCTCCATTCATTTCCTCTGTTTTAGTTAATCAACCCCAAAGTTAGCGTCTTTAACAATTAATGCATCGTTAAATTCTATCATTTAAACCCCAAAAAGTGACATTTAAACCAGACAATTTATGGATGAAAATTCATTTATAATGTTGAAAAAAGTATTCATTAATCCCGGTACCCCCATTTAATAAATACAACACCCCGAAAAATTAACAGGATAAAGCATTAAACCATTTAAATTAACACATTTTAAATCTGATCCCCCTTTTAAAATGAAAGGTTTCTTATTAAATCAGTTTAGCATTTAAAGATAATGTTTTTTTAATTTTTGGCATAAAATATTTATAAACAATCAGATATATAGCCTGTTACGGCATTTTAGCAAATAAAAAAAATATCGTTATTATTTTGATTAATCATAATAATCCATCTAACTTTGCAATGTTATTGTATTAACAAATTATTATATTTTCCAATCACATTAACTACCTTTAATAATGAATTTAGAGAAAATAATGACCGACCTGGAGCGCAAACATCCAGGCGAATTTGAGTACCTTCAAGCAGTCCGCGAAGTTTTGGAATCAATTGAAGACGTTTATAATGCCAATCCACAATTCGCTTCAGCAAACATTATCGATCGTCTTATTGAACCCGATCGGATCCTGACATTTAAAATCTGTTGGGTTGATGACAATGCAAAGGTTCAGGTAAATCTTGGTTACAGAATTCAGTTTAACAATGCAATCGGCCCTTACAAAGGTGGCTTGCGTTTTCACCCAAGTGTGAA
>JGI24140J50213_10000692_pt1 | contig 15532 bp, 14 predicted proteins | sample BarGraIncu00222A_FD_50213 | JGI IMG/M metagenome (IMG submission 50213)
TCAGCTGGCGAGCAATTCCTTCAGGGCTGCGTCAAGCACCTTGATGTCGTCGGGGCTGGTGCCGGGGCCGCCGGCGAAATGGCCCCAATAGGTTTCGACCACCCGCAGCTCGGCGTTCGGCATGTGCTTCACCTCGTAGGCGCTATCGGCCGGGGGGAAATACAGATCGGTCGAGGCCGGCATGACAAAGGCCTTGGCCTTGATCCCGGCCAATGCTTTCTCGTAGTTACCTTTGTAGATCGGGTTGTTGGAGATATCGCCGTNCTGCCAGGTCCACAGCATGGTCAGGAGGTTGTTGGCGTCCTTGGAGAGCAGCCAGCCTTCCCAGAATCCCACCAGGAAATCCTCCAGCGAGGCATAGCCCATGTGCTTGAGGTCGCCCTCGACGCGATAGAAGGTCTGCGAGAGGCCCCAGCCGGCATAGACGCGGGCGGCGGCGCGAAGGCCCTTGGCCGGTTGTTCGGTGTAGAAGCCGTCCTTGTAGGCGGCATCGGCCTGAAGNGCGGCCTTGACGCCTTCGAGGAAGACGAAATTGTGCCGCGAGCACTTGGCCGAGCCCTGGAACGGCAGGATGCGTTCGACCATNTCGGGGAAGATGGCGCCCCAATGAAANGTCTGCAGCGCGCCCATCGACCAGCCCGTCACCAGCTTGACCTTGCTGATGCCAAACTTCTCGGTGACGAGCCGATGCTGCTGCACGACGTTGTCATAGGCCGTGATATTCGGGAAGCGNGAGCCGTTGAATGGAACCGGCGTGTTGCTGGCCGAGGTCGACAGGCCGTTGCCGAATATGTTGGGGATGATGATGAAATATTTTGCCGGATCGAGCGCCATGCCGGAGCCGATCAGCCACTCGTTTTCGAGGTGCGTGCCGGAATACCAGCAGGGATAGACGATCACGTTGTCCTTGGCGGCGTTGAGCTTGCCATAGGTCTTGTAGGCCATCTTGGCGCCGCGCAGGATTTGTCCGCATTGCAGGGTCACATCGCCGAGCTCAAACATCTCATAATCGACCATAGCCAGTCCCTCTCTCTCGTTTACGGGTTACGCAGTTAAGGCAGTTGTTTTGGCAAGCAGACGCGCAAGGTGGCTCGGCCAGGTCGCCTGGACGACATCGCCAATCGCGTAGGGGTCGCGGAAGAAAGTGCGTTCGGGGATATAGGCGATGAACTCGTCGGTCCCGGTCGCATCCAGCATGACTTTGACAAAGTTGCCCTGATATTCGACCGCCAGCACCCGGCTCGCCAGCCAGGAGGTATCCGCCGCCACATCCATGCCTGGCCGGACCAGACCGACATCGTCTCGTCGCACCGCGATGTCGATGGTGTCGCCGGTGCTGACAGGGGCTGAGCCGACCGGGACCGCGATATGTTTCATCTGGGGCGATGCGAAGCTGGCGAGATCGCCGTTGATGGCATCGACCCGGCCGGCGAACACGTTCTGGCCGCCCAGGAACTCGGCCACATAGCGATCGCGAGGGGTTGCATAGACATCGCGGGCGGCGCCGGCCTGCCTGATCTCGCCGCGGTCCATCACCACGACCATATCGGCCAGCGCAATCGCCTCGAGCTGCGAGTGGGTGACGTGCACGAAGGTAATGCCGAGATCGCGCTGCATCCGCTGCAGCTCGAGCCGCATCCGCACCCGCAATTGCTCGTCGAGCGCGGACAGCGGCTCATCGAGCAGCAGCACCCGGGGTTCGGTGATGGCGGCACGGGCCAGCGCCACGCGCTGCTGCTGGCCGCCGGAGAGCTGCGCGGGCAAGCGGTCGGCAAGCTCGGTCAGCCGAACCTTCTCGATCATCGCGTCGGTTTGCCGGTTACGATCCTTTTTCGACAGGCCGCGGATCCGCAACGCAAACCCGATATTGTCGCGCACGTTCAGATGCGGGAACAGCGCGTAGGATTGAAACATCATCGCGGTGCCACGCGCCACCGGCGGCAGTCCCACCACGTTTTCGCCGCCGATCAGGATCTCGCCGCCGGTCGGGTCTTCGTGGCCGGCTATCATGCGCAAAATCGTGGTCTTGCCGCAGCCTGACGGCCCCAGAAAGCAGCAATAGGCGCCGTCGGGAATCCTCAGATTGATCCCCTGCACCACGGTCGTTACGCCGTCATAGCTCTTGGTAAGACCGGCGAGTTCGATGTCGCCGCGCAGAACCGCCATTGTTTAGCCCCCGATCACGACGCGCNAGCGCCTCGCCGTTTTTGAATGAACACGATGGTTCCCAGCGCCGCGCCGATGATCAAAAACGAGATAATCGTGGTCACGGTACCCAGCGCATAAAGCGAGGGCGATGTGACGTTGAGCGTCATGCTCCAGATCTCCAGCGGCAAGGTGTTCTGGGGNCCGGCGGTCTGCAGCGTCCGGGCGAACTCGTCATACGACAANGTGAATCCAAACAACGCGACGGCCACCAGGCCCGGCGCCAGAACCGGAAGGATCACCAGCCGGATGGTCTGCCATGTCGAGGCGCCGAGATCGCGCGCCGCCTCCTCCCAGGCCGGATTGAAGCGCGACATCACCGCAAACATCACCAGCACGCCAAACGGCAGCGTCCAGGACAGCTGCGCACCCAGCGCCGAGGTGTAGGGAGATGTCTCGATGCCGATCGCATTGAACAAAAGCCCGACCCCGATGCCCAGCACCAGGCCCGGCGCCACCAGGCTGCCGATCATCAGCGCGAACACGATATTGTCCCCCGGAAAACGCCGGCGGAACGCCATCGCGGACATGAACGAGACCACCACGGTGATGACAGTCACCACGATCGCAAGCTTGATCGAGCGATCGAACGCGCCCTTGACGTCGCCGGTCCTCACCTGGGTGAACAGATCGACGAACCAGTGCAGCGACAGCCCCTTCATCGGGAACACCAGGCCGCCTCGCACATCCTGAAACGACAGGATGTAGATGCAGATCATCGGTCCGTAGAGCGCGATAACGTAGAATGTGAAAAGTCCGGCCAGCACATAAAAGGTCCATGGCCGGCTGCCGCGGCTTGGCGCGATCGCGTGTTTGGTGACGCGCGCGTCAGCGACAGCAACGCTCTGCGGCACCGCGCTCATTGGGTGATTTCTTTTCGGATATCGACGCTGCGCAGGATCAGGGAGACCATGACAAGCAATATCACCGTAAGGATGATCGCGCTCGCCGCAGCACCCGGATATTGCAGCACCGAAATGTCCTCGTAGAAGGCGCCGACCACCGACGCCGAGCCGCCGCCGGACATCACCTTGGTGACGAAGAAATCACCCATCACGATCGAGGCCACGAAAATCGAACCGAGCGCGATGCCGCTCTTGGAGAGCGGCACGATGATCAGCCGCATGATATCGAAGCGGCTGGCTCCCGCATCGATCGCCGCCTCGACGACGCGCTTGTCGATGCGCGCCATCGAATTGAAGATCGGCACGATCATGAATATCGTCAACTGGTGCACATAGGCGACGACGACCGCAAATCCGGAGTAGAGCAGGAATTCAAGCGGCTCGCGGATCAGTCCCAGATGCAAGAGCGCCGAATTGATCAGGCCTTCCTTGCCCAGCAGCGGAATCCAGGAAATCATTCTGATGATGTTGGATGTCCAGAACGGCACGGTGCAGATCAGGAACAGTCCGATCGCAAGCAGCGGATTGCGCACGTGGAAGACCAGGAAATAGGCCACGAAAAAGCCGAGCAGCAGCGTGAAGAACCAGGTCAGGATGGTGAATTTCACGGTTTCGAAATAGAGATTGTAGGTCAGGCCCGACGTCAACACCGTTCCGTAGTTCGCCAGAGTGAAGGTCGGAATCAGACCGCCGAAACCGTCGGTCTCGAACACGCTCGCGACCAGCACCACCAGTATGGGCAACACGAAGAACGGGACAAGCACGAGCATCAGCGGCGAAATATAAAGCCAGCTCGTCATCGATCGGGAAACAGCCATGAACACTCTCTGGGAGACATCCAAAACTCCGCCGGTCGGCGACAAGTCGACCGGCAGGTTGTTGATGACGGCCGGACTTAGGCGACCTTGAAGTCGTTCCAGCGCTTGTTCATGTAGGCCGATTCATCCATCAGCGTATTCCAGCACGAGATGTTGGTGACGCGCTCGACAAACGAGCCGCCGTCGCGGACCGTGCCGGCCACTTCCATCGGAACGCCGTACGGATCGGTCACAGGCTCGGGCGCCGGTTTGCCCTCGTACCAGAAGGTGTATTCGGCCGGCGTCATGAACTTCTTGGCGGTCGACGGCACCGGGCTGTAGTAGCCGTAGCGGCTCACAAACGCACCCTGCCAGCCCGACATGTACCAGTTCATGTATTCATAGGCGGCATCGAGCTTCTTGCCGGTCAGATGCTTCATCAGCCCCATGCCGTTGCACCAGCCGCGATAGCCTTCCTTGCCGTCCTTGATGTTGACCGGGGCATAGACGCAAGGGATCTGCTTGACCCGAACGGCCGCCACCGCCGGCGACCACATCGACTGGATCACCACTTCTCCGGCCGCCATCAATTGCACCGACTGGTCGAACGTGGTCCAGGTGGCGCGGAACTGGCCGGCCTTCTTCAGTTCGATCAGCTTGTCGCAGGTGAAGTCGATCTCCTTCTTGGTCATGTTGCCTTTGTTGCCGTATTTGATCAGGCCGGCGCTTTCAAAACACAAAGCCGCATCCATGATGCCGATCGCCGGCACATCGAGGATCGCCGCCTTGCCCTTGAACTTGGGATCGATCAGCTCTTTCCATTCCGTCACCTTGTGCCCCACCAGATCGGGACGGTAGCCGATCGAGTCGGCGTTGTAGACCTGCGGAACGTTGGTCAGCCACTCGGTGACGCCATCGTGCAATTCGGTGGAATCGGGCTTTTCGATGTAGAGCGCTTCGTAAGGCGAGATTCCCTGACGCGGAATCTTGTGGCCGTCGAGTTCGCCCTTGGTGAAAATGGGAAGAAAGTTGTCGAATTCCTTGATCTTCTTGGCTTCGATGCCCTGGATCACCCCACGCTTGGCCGCGAGCTTCGCCTGCCAGCCCTCGAGGTCCGCGATGTCGACGCTGTTCGGCTGGGTGATGAAGCGATTGATCGCGGCAGAGGTATCAAGGTTCTGCATCGTTACCTTGAAACCGAGATCCTTGGCCGCCTGGTCGCCGATCGCCTTCACGACAGAATACGACACGCCGACATGGCGCAATTCGATGTCCTTGATCTCCTGCGCCCAGATCGTGGGGAAGCCCGTGATGGCGTCCGTTCCCACGGCAGCTCCCGCAACCGCGGCGCCCGCCTTCAGAAATGACCGCCGGTCGATGCCCTTGGTGGATTTAGCTGTCTTGCTACCCGTCTTGCCCTTGTCTTTCGCAGTCATTCGCTCGCCCCTCTGTCAATTTTTGACACTGCAGATACCCGTCTCGATCAACTGGATGGAACTCCAGCTTTCGAGCTGCCTGAACAGATTGAGGAGTGCGTTATGACGACGCCCAAACGGCCGCCGAGCATACGCCCATGCCACTCACTCAAAGTTCGCTGACAACAGTGTCAAGCGAACGATGGATGGACGATATCGGGAATTCTACTTATGTGCAGTGCGGCAAAACACGTATTCCATTATCAGAAATAGAAGAGTATTGCGCCGATGACAGAGTGAATTGAGAATTGATTGGGCAAAGTGGCGATTAGAAAAGCAGTACTCTGACCTGATTTGCGGATCGATGCCTAGAACGAGTGCAAACAAAAGTTCCGTATGTCGGCCGGTATCGGTGATCGAATATCCTGCACGACACACGCCGCAAATTCGTCGATGAGCGGCGACATACGGTCGCAGCCGACCCGCACTCAGATTCCAAGATATCGATGCTGTAGATCGGGCTCGGCAATCAATTGTTCCGAGGTGCCGCTCCACACCGCGCGACCGCGCTCGATGATGTAATGCCGGTCGGCAATACGCGTGAGATTCGCGACGTTCTTGTCGATCACCAGCACCGACTGGCCGCGCGCCTTGAGCATCGACAGGCAATTCCAGATTTCATCGCGGATCAAGGGTGCCAGGCCTTCGGTAGCCTCGTCCAGAATCAGCAGACGCGGATTGGTCATCAGCGCGCGGCCGATCGCCAGCATCTGCTGCTCGCCGCCCGACAGCGTGACGCCCATATTGCTGCCGCGCTCGGCCAGCCGAGGGAACAGCGCATGGATCTTTTGGATGGTCCAGGGGTCGGGGCTACTCAGACGATTGCCTGACGCGGCGACCAGATTCTCGCGCACGGTGAGGTTGGGAAATATCTGACGCCCCTCGGGGACCAGGCCAATGCCCAACTGCGCGATCCGGAACGAGGCAAGCTTGCGAACCTCGCGGCCGCCGAACCGGACGGTGCCGGCACGCGCCGGCGTCAGCCCCATGATCGACCGGATCGTCGTGGTCTTCCCCATGCCGTTGCGGCCCATCAGGGTCACCATCTCTCCGGCCCGGACCTGCAGCGACAGGCCGAACAGCACCTGGCTCAAGCCGTAGCAGGTCTCGATATCGGCGACTTCAAGCAGAGGGGGCGCGTCAGCCATTACCTTCTCAGACATGGCGGACCACCGCATGCTGATCGCCTAGATAGGCGCGCTTGACTTCTTCATTCTGGCGGACCGCCGCCGGCACGTCGGAGGCGATCACGCGTCCATAGACCAGAACGGTGATGCGATCGGCGAGCGCGAACACCGCGTCCATGTCATGCTCGACCAGTACGATGGTGACTTCGCGCCGCAACTCCTGCAGCAGCTTCACCATGCGCGCCGATTCGGCGATGCCCAATCCCGCCATCGGTTCGTCGAGCAGCAACAATTGCGGTTTTGTTGCGAGCGCTACCGCGAGCTCCAGTTCGCGCTGCTCGCCGTGGCTCAGCTTCGACACCACGGTATCGGCGCGGTGTTCGAGCCCTACCCTGGTCAATGCCGCGTGCGCCGCCGTGCGGAGACCGCTTTCCTTGCGGGCGTTGCCCCAGAAATGGAACGAGTGACCGTCACAGGCCTGTACCGCCAGCGCGACATTGTCCGCTGCGCTGAATTCGGGCAGCAGCGAGGTAATCTGGAAGGAGCGCGCCAACCCCAGAGCACTGCGCCGCCACGCCGGCAGCCGGGTGATGTCCCGGCCGGCAAAACGAATGGCGCCCGAATTCGGCAGCAGCTGCCCGGTGAGCTGGCTGATCAGCGTGGTCTTGCCGGCGCCGTTCGGCCCGATGATTGCGTGCAATTCACCTTTAGCGACATCCAGCGACAGGTTGTCAGTCGCCACGATGCCGCCGAACCGCCGCACCAGATTTTCAACGCTGAGCAAGGGATCAGCCACGGCTCAGCCTCCCGAGCAGCCCGACAATACCGCCGCGGCCGAACAGCACGATCAGTAGCAGCAGCGGGCCCATGATGAGTGCCCAATATTCCGTCAGCTGCGACAAGAACTCCTCCAGCACGAGATAGACGATGGCGCCAATCACCGGGCCGAACAGCGAGCCCATGCCGCCAAGGATGACCATGACCATGAGATCGCCGGAGCGGGTCCAGAACATCACGGCCGGGCTGACGAAATCGGTGTTGTTGGCGAGCAAGGCGCCGGCAAGCCCGCACAGGGTGCCCGCTATCACGAAGCAGGCGAGCCGGTAGCGCGTGACGGGAAACCCGATCGCCTGCATCCGCGCTTCGTTGGAACGCAGGCCCTGGATGACCATGCCGAAGCGTGAATTGACGATGCGCCAGATCAGGTAGATCCCGCCCAACAAGCAGCCGAGGCAGAGATAATAGAACTGCATGCGGTTCGACAGGTTGATGAGGCCGCCGAAATCGCTGCGCTTGTAGATCGTCAGGCCATCGTCGGCGCCGTAACGGGCAAGCCCGGATGCGACGTAGTACGCCATCTGCGCGAAAGCGAGCGTGATCATGATAAAGTAGACGCCGCGCGTGCGCAGCGAGAGCGCGCCGATCACCAGCGCGAACAGCGCCGATGCCGCCAGCGCCACCGGCCACTGAATAAAACCCGAGCCGATGCCTTCAAAGGCGAGAATGCCGACCGCGTAACCGCCGATGCCGAGATAGGCGGCGTGACCGAAACTCATCATCCCGCCATAGCCCATGATGAGATTGAGGCTTGCGGCCGCCAGCGCGAAGATCACGATGCGGGTGAACAGCGTCAGCACGAAGATATTGCCGCTGAGATGCGAATAGAGCGGAAGCAACAGCAGGCCGGCGACCGTGAGCGCGGCGACGACGTTGCGGGCGTTGAAGGAAGCGGTCATCGCCGGCTGGCCGGGAACAGCCCCTCCGGCCGTACCACCAATACAATCGCCATCAAAAGATAGATCAGCATCGAGGACAGCGCGGGCGCCACTGTTGAGGCGGCGGTCGAACTGAGGACCTGCCGCAACAGATCGGGCAGGAAGGCGCGGCCCAGCGTGTCGATCATCCCGACAAAGATCGCGGCCAGGAACGCGCCGCGGATCGAGCCGATCCCGCCGATCACGATGATGACGAAGGCCAGGATCAGGATATTCTCGCCCATCCCGATCTGCACGGTCAAAATCGGCGCCTGCATCATTCCGGCAAGACCGGCGAGCGCAGCACCAAGCCCGAACACCAGGGTATAGAGCAGCTTGATGTTGATGCCGAGCGCGCCGATCATTTCCCGGTTCGACGCTCCGGCGCGGATCAGCATGCCGATACGGGTTCGCATCACCACTACATAAAGCATCAGCGCGATCGCAAGCGCGACCGCGATGATCGCCAACCGATAGGCGGGATAATACACGCCGGGCAATATCTGGACCGGTACCGTCAGCCAGGTGGGCAGCGGCAACGCCAGACCCGCCGGGCCCCAGATCAGCCGCACCGCGTCATTAAAGAACAAAATCAGCCCGAAGGTCGCCAGCACATGATCGAGATGATCGCGGCCGTAAAGATGCCGAAGCGCGACGAATTCCAGCACGATGCCCAAGAGCAGCGTCGCGCCGAGCGCCAGGATAATCCCAAAAATGAAATTCCCGGTCCACGCCACGAAGGTCGCGGCAAAATAGGCCCCCATCATGTAGAGTGAGCCATGCGCCAGATTGACCAGGTCCATAATGCCGAACACCAGCGTCAATCCCGCCGCCAACAGAAACAGCAGCAGGCCGAACTGCAATCCGTTCAGGAATTGTTCGACGACAAGCAGCATGGACTCTCTAGGCCGTTTTTCCGGTTAGGCGCATCATCATCAGGCATTCAACGGGCCTCATGGTTCGAGACGCGCATCGTAGCCAAGTTTACGCAGGCTACGTACACCTGCCTGCCGTGCTCCTCATCATCAGGGTTCAAGACCTCATCCTGAGGAGCGGCCTCTTGGCCGCGTCTCGAAGGATGAAGCTACCGGGTAGCAAAACATGTGTTTGCAAAACATGTGCCGACAGGACGACAGCGCGCACGCCGCCGCCGTATGGCGCCAAATCCGCGATCACTTCATCGAACATTTGTCGTGAAAGCGATCCTGGTTGTCCTTGACGATGGTGGCGACGGTTTTCAGCGAAAGCGCGCCATCGGCATCCTTCACCACATCCTGCAAATAGAAATTCTGGATTGGGATGTGGTTGTTGCCATATTTGAACGGGCCGCGCAGCGACTTGAAATTCGCCTTCTCCATCTCGGCGCGCATCGCGTCCTTTTTGCTGGTGTCGCCCTTCACCGCCACCACCGCGCTGTTGATCAACTGCGCGGCATCATAGGCCTGGGCGCCGTAATAGGTCGGGCGCAGCCCGGGATATTTCTTGCGGTAGTCGACGACGAACTGCTTGTTCTGCTCGTTCGGCAGATCGTTCACCCATTCCTGCGCGCCGGGAACGCCGAGCGCATTGTCCTTCTGCAGCGGCAGCGACAATTCGTCGATGGTGAAAGCGGTGTAGAGGGGGAGCTGTTTCTGGAGCCCGGCCTGCGCATATTGATTGAGGAACTGGACGCCGGCAGCCCCCGGATAGAACACGAAGATCGACTCGGCTTTCGACGCGCGCGCCTTTGACAGCTCCGCCGAGAAGTCGAGCTGGCTCGGCCACACCGTGTATTCCTCGCCGACCACCTCGCCCTTGAACGTACTCTTCACGCCGGCCAGCATGTCCCTGCCGGCCGCATAATTCGGGCCGATCAGGAACACCGATTTGACGCCCTTCTGATTCATGTAAAGCCCCATCGCCGCCGGCGTCTGGTCGTTTTGCCACGACGTCGAAAACACATAAGGCGAGCACAGTTCGCCGGCGAGTTGCGATGGTCCGGCGTTGGCGCTGATCAGGAGGGTCTGCGAATCGACCGCGGTCTTGAGCGAGGCCAAGAGCACGTTCGACCAGATATAGCCGGCGATGAAGTCGACCTTGTCGGACTGCACCAGCTTCTCGGTTTTCTGCTTGCCTATATCCGGCTTCTGCTGGTCGTCCTCGTAGATCACCTCGACCGGCAGCCCGCCCATCTTGCGGCCCATGTGATCGAGCGCGAGTTCGAACGAGTTGCGCATGTCGTTGCCGATTACCGCGGTCGGGCCACTGAAGGTGGAGACAAACCCGATCTTGATGGAATCCGCCGCCATCGCGGGGGCAGCCAGCGCCAGAACCGTCGCGCCTGCCAGCCAGAATGCCGTTTTCATGTCCGTCCCTCCTCGCCACGATGATGCGGCCGACCAGATGAAGTGCCCCGTGCGGGAGCCTGCTCCAGTTCGCAGGTCTTTTTTTTCGATGAGTGTTTTGTGCGCGAAATCTCAAGGCGACGGCAAGCGTGAACCGCCAAGGCCCCCCTCAAACCTTTGGCGCATATCCTCAGCCGCCATGCACCATAATTCGCATGGCGCGCAGATGGCAAGAATTATAATTCAGGTTGAGGTGCGGTGAGCCGTTAAATCCGGTAATCGGCGCCGTCGATGATGTAGGGCGCGTGGCGGAAATCGCGGATGGTTGAGACCTTGTCGGCGGACCATTGCAGCAGCATGAAATATTTCGGCCCCGCGGCGGGCTCGCCGGGATCGAATACCAGGATCGCCGGACGGCCTTCCACCAGCCCGGGCACCAGCTGCCAATCGGCGGCCTTCGAATAGTTTCCGAAATATCTGGCAACCTCGGCCTTGCCGTTCAGGCGCGTCCTGTTGACCAGATCGAGCCGGACGTCGTCGGCAATCATGGCGCGGATGGCGTCGAAATCCCGCGCGTTGAAGTGGGCGACATAGGCGCCAAGACGATCGCGATCGGCCTTCGATAGTTCCGGATGCGGCAGATCGTCCGGTTCGCCGGCCATTTCGCGAAGCTGATTGCGTCCGCGATGCAGCGCTGCTTTCACCGCGGGAAGGCTGAAATCCATCACCTCGCAGATTTCCTGCAGCGAGCAACCCAGCACATCCATCAGGATCACGCTGGAGCGCTGGGCGACCGGAAGCCGCATGAAGGTGCGAAGACTGGCGCCGGCCAACTGGCGGCTGGCGACGGTATCGGCCGGGTCGGCAATCATGTCCACCTCCTCGCCTGACTGGATCGCTTGCTGCCGGCTGCTGCGGCGCAGAAAATCCAGCGCGGTGTTGTGCGCGATCCGAAACAGCCAGCCTTCCGGATTGCCGATCGGGCCGGCCGACCCGAACGACTCCACCGCCTTGATCAGCGCATCCTGCAGCACATCCTCGCCGTCGATCACCGAGCCGACCATGCGCGCGCAATAGCGATGCAGCCTCGGCCGCATCGCGACCACAAGGGCGCCGATGTTCGGTGCGGCCGATGCATCAGGAACCAACTTCATTCGGCGTTTCCCAAAGTTGAAATCCCCGGGGCTATGGTTGATCCAGCATCCGATAGTCGCCAACGATCCTGAAACCACCCAGCTGTGGCGGCTCAAGGCAGCGTTCGCGAATCCCGCTCTGAAAAGCCTTGAAGGCAGCAAGGCCCGGTATGGCGCTGGCGCCATCGTCGGCTTCAGTCTCGACCACATGGATGAAGCTGTCGTCGTCGAGCCGCAGCGAGAGATAGCGAACGCCGTCGGGCCTCGTGGCTTTCAATTCCGCGAACACGCCTGCGATCAGCTCGGCATTCCTGTCGGCCATATCGGGCTTTGTCTTATACCTGATCAGGGTCCGTTTCATCATTCTCTCCAAAGGTTGGCTTTTGAGGGTTGGTTGTTGTGATGCAGGATTGTGGGGTCTTGCGTCCTGGACGTTCGAGACAGGGGCAAGGATTCGTCTGCCGGGAAAATATTTTGGACGGTATCTTTCGTTGCCTTCCATGGGAACGATACGGTTTGCGTATCGCCCGATTTGTAAGGTTCAAACACGCTCCGCTCTTGGAGGCCAACGCTCCAAGGACTACATATCGATCGAACGTCCGGAGACATTTCAAACCCCTTGAGGCGCTGCCTATGACGACCGAGCAGACGCGGCCCGCAGCACTCCATCGCGTGGTCATCGTGGGCGCCGGCTTCGGCGGACTGGAAGCGGCGCATCGGCTCAAGGGCGCGCCGGTCAGCATCACGCTTCTCGACCGCCGCAACCATCATTTGTTCCAGCCGCTGTTGTATCAGGTCGCGACCGCTTCGCTTGCAACTTCGGAGATCGCCTGGCCGATCCGCTATTTGTTGCGCGGTCGTCCCGAAGTCACGACCTTGTTCGCCACCGTGACCGGCGTCAATGCTGTGGAAAAGCGCGTGCTGCTCGATGATGGCGACGCGCTGCCCTATGACACCCTCGTTCTCGCCACCGGCGCCCGCCATGCATACTTTGGCCATGACGAATGGGAGCCGTTCGCGCCGGGCCTGAAGACGCTGGAAGACGCCACCACGCTGCGGCGGCGCATTCTGGTGGCCTTCGAACGCGCCGAGCGCGAGAGCGATCCGCAGCGGCGCGCCGCACTTTTGACCTTCGTCATCGTCGGCGCCGGTCCGACCGGCGTCGAACTCGCCGGCACCATTGCCGAACTGGCAAAGGACACGCTGCGGCCCGACTTCCGCAACATCGACACCGACAATGCGCGCGTCGTGCTGATCGAGGCCGGGCCGCGCGTGCTGGCGGGCTTTGCCGACGATCTTTCGGCCTATGCGCAGCGCTCGCTCGAAAGCATCGGCGTCGAAGTGATGTTGAACCAGGCCGTCACCGAATGCTCCGCCGACGGCGTGGTGTATGGCGGCCAGAGCCTGCAGGCCAAGACGCTGATCTGGGCCGCCGGCGTGCGCGCCTCACCGGCTGCCGAATGGCTCGGCGCACCGGCTGACCGTGCCGGCCGCTTGCAGGCGTTGCCCGACCTCACCGTTCCCGGGCATCCCGATATCTTCGCCATTGGCGATACGGTCGCGATCGCCGGTCCCGATGGAACGCCGGTCCCCGGCATCGCCCCGGCGGCCAAGCAGCAGGGACGTTACGTCGCCGACACCATCAAGGCGCGCCTTAAAGGTGCGACGACGGCCCCGTTCCGTTACAAGCATGCCGGCAGCCTGGCGCAGATCGGCAAGCGGCTCGCGGTCATCGATTTCGGACGCATCAAGCTGCGCGGCACCATCGCGTGGTGGATCTGGGGTATCGCCCACATCTACTTCCTGATCGGCCTGCGCAACCGGCTGAGCGTCGCGATGACCTGGCTGTGGATCCACGCCCGCGATCAACGCGCCGCACGCCTGATCACGCAAGGCAGCAGCAAAGTGGTGCGGTGAAAGTCTTCAGTCACTTCACCAGCGAACAGCCGCCATCCGCTATCGGCCGGAACGCCTGCTCGGCGGGAATCGTCGAGACCAGTTTGTAGTAGTCGTAGGGATACTTCGATTCCTGCGGCTTTTTCACCTCGAACAAATACATCGGATGGATGACGCGGCCGTCCTGGCGGATCGTGATGTCGCCGAACAACTTGTCCTTTCCCTTGAATTTTTTCATTTCCGGCACAGCATCTTTGGCGTTGTCGCTTCCGGTGGCGGCAACGGCGTTGAGATAGGCCAGCGTCGAGGCGTAAACGCCGGCCTGATTGCCGCTCGGCATCTTGCCGTTCATGCCCGGCCGCGCTGCGAAGCGTTTGGCGAAGGCGCGGGTTTCGTCATTCTGGTCCCAATAGAATGCTTCCAGCAGTTGCAGTCCCTGCGCGACCTTCAGTCCCATGCCATGGACGTCGTTGATGAACAGCAGAAACGCCACCAGCGACTGGCCGCCCTGCTGGATTCCGAACTCGGCGGCCTGCTTCACCGCGTTGACGGTATCGCCGCCGGCATTGGCAAGGCCGATCACCTTGGCCTTGGAGTTCTGGGCCTGCAGCAGGAGTGACGCGAAATCGGATGTTCCGAGCGGGTGCTTGCTCGAGCCCAGCACCTTGCCGCCGTGCTTCTCGATGTAGTGGCTGGCTTCGGCCTCGATGCCCTGGCCGAGCGCGTAATTCACCGTGAGGAAATACCAGTCGGTGCCGCCGCGCGCCATCATCGCGGCCGCGGTGGTGTTGCCGGTCGCCCAAGCATCATTGACCCACTGGATGGTGTTCGGCGAGCAGGCCTTGCCGGTGAGGTCCGAACTTGCGGTCGACGAAGCCAGGAACGTCATGCGCGAATCGCGCAGCAGCGAATTGATGGTGAGGCCGACCGCGGAATTGGGCACATCCACAACGGCGTCGACCCCGTCGACGTCGAGCCATTTGCGCACGATCGCCGAGCCGACATCGGCCTTGTTCTGGTGATCGGCGTAGACGATCTCGACCTTGACGTTCTTATCCCCGCCGTTGAAATCTTCCGCGGCCATTCGCGCTGCTTCCACCGAACCCATACCGTTGGTGTCCTGAAAGATGCCAGAGATATCGTTGAGCACGCCGACCCGCACCACATTGTCGGAAATTTCGGCCCGCACGGGTCCCCAGGCGGCGCACGACAAGGCCAGCGCCAGACACCCCCTCAACCCCCACATCGTCTCTCTCCCTGTTTTTCGTCGATGCCCTCTTGGACGGGGGGCTGCGCGCCCTGCTCTACGCGAGAACCGCGCGGCACGGCAATGTGTGATGGCCGGTCCAGGGCCGGAAAAGCAGACCAACCGATACGGCAAAGGCCATGCCTATAAAATAAGCAAGATTGACACCCCCGGATTCAACCTGAGCCATTATCGTTGCCTTAAAATTCTTTCAAGCGACTGAACATATGCGCTAATTTTCAACGCCCGCTCTTGCATCGCTGCTGTACACAATGGCACACCGCTTGCTTCGATCGGCTAAGAATTCAAGCTCCCGGAGTGCCCCCAACCATGGCCAGTCTCAGCCACGCAAACCCCGCTTGCTTCGTGGGCCGCATGCCTTGCCAGATTGGGGCCGTGCGTGACTGAAACCGTCGCAGCACTTGTCGCCGCACATCGCGCCGGCACCGTCTCGCCCACGCAAACCGTCGCGCGCAGTTTCCAGCGGATTCGCAATCACAACGATCCCGCCATCTTCATCAGCCTGCGCGATGAACAAGAAGCGTTGGCGGAAGCCGAAGCCCTGACCGGCAAAGACACCAGCCAGCTTCCGCTGTACGGCATTCCCGTTGCGGTAAAGGACAATATCGACGTCGCCGGCTTGCGCACCACCGCCGCTTGCCCGGAGTTC
>JGI24140J50213_10000693_pt1 | contig 15532 bp, 11 predicted proteins | sample BarGraIncu00222A_FD_50213 | JGI IMG/M metagenome (IMG submission 50213)
ACCGTGCCAGAGTCTCGCGCCGCTCCCGTCGACCCGGCGCATCGCGGCCCCNGTATCCCGCTGGTGGNCGCTTATCCCTAGACTCCGTGCCGGGGACCCCTCTGACCGGGTGATGGTGATNGCGCGGCGGCGGGGTCGCCGCACGAACGGGGGAGCCGAGCCATGACCGAGGCGATGACTGCCGGACGAACCGACCCGCCGGCGTCCCTGTCGCACCGGCGGGTCCTGGTCGTCATCGGCGCCCTGATGATGGGCATGTTCCTCGCCGCCCTCGACCAGACGGTCGTCTCCACCGCGCTGCCCACCATCGTGGGCGATCTGCACGGTGCCTCCCACCTCACCTGGGTGGTCACCGCGTACCTCCTGGCCTCGACGGTGTCCACGCCCCTTTGGGGAAAGCTCGGGGACCAGTACGGCCGGAAGTTCTTCTTTCAGGCGGCGATCGTCCTCTTCCTCGTCGGCTCGGCACTCTCCGGGCTGAGCCACTCGATGCTCGAACTGATCGTCTTCCGGGCGCTCCAGGGCCTCGGCGGCGGCGGCCTCATGGTGGGTGCCCAGACCATCGTCGGCGACGTGGTGTCGCCTCGGGAACGCGGTCGCTACATGGGGCTGTTCATGGCCATGTTCGGCGTGACCACGGTCATCGGGCCGCTCATCGGTGGAGTCTTCGTGGACTACCTCAGCTGGCGGTGGATCTTCTACATCAACATCCCCATCGGTGGGGTGGCCCTGGTGGTGACCGCGGTCGCCCTCCCCGGTGCCCTGGGCCGGGTGCACCGGGTGATCGACTACCTCGGAAGCGCCTTCCTGGCGCTGGCTGCCACGTCACTCGTGCTGTTTACCAGCCTGGGTGGCGTGTCCTACCCCTGGTCGTCACCGTTCATCATCGGCCTGGCTGTCGCCGGCGTCGTGTTCACGGTGGCATTCGTGCTCGCGGAGCGCCGGGCCGTCGAGCCGGTCATCCCGCTCCGGCTCTTCTCCAACCCGGTGTTCAGCGCGGCCAGCGCCATCGGCTTCGTGGTGGGGTTCGCCATGTTCGGCGCCCTCACCTTCCTCCCCCTGTTTCTGCAGGAGGCCAAGGGCGTCAGCGCGATCGCCTCGGGTGTGCGCCTCTTCCCGATGATGGGTGGCCTCTTGGTGGCGTCGATCGGATCGGGCCTGCTGGTGAGCCGGTGGGGTCGCTACAAGATCTTCCCGGTGGTGGGCACCGCGCTGATGACCGTCGGGCTCTACCTGATGTCGCTGATCGGGGTCGGTACCGGCGCCTGGGTCATGTCCGGTTACATGGCGGTCTTCGGATTCGGGCTGGGCCTGGTCATGCAGGTACTGGTGGTGGCCGTCCAGAACGCGGTGCCCTACGAGGAGCTGGGCACGGCCACCTCGGGCACCACCTTCTTCCGCATGATCGGCGGCTCCTTCGGGACCGCGGTGTTCGGAGCGCTCTACGCCAACATGGTGGTGGTCAACATCCTCCGCTCCCTGCATCTCGCCAAGGCGCCGACCGGGTTCAGCTTCGGTTCCGACAATCCGTCGGCCATCCACGATCTCCCGCCGGTCCTGCGGGCCGGGGTGGTCGACGGCCTGACCCACACCATCCAGACCATGTTCCTCATCGGGGTGCCCATTGCCTTCGTCGCCTTCCTCCTAAGTTGGACATTGCCGGAGATCGAGCTGCGCCAGTCGATCCGGACCTCCGAGCCGGGTGAGAACCTGGGGCTCCCCGAGCCCCGGTCGTCGCTCGGGGAGGTCCAGCGGATCCTCGAGCGGGCAGCCGGCCGAGAGAACCGCCGCGAACTCTACGGGATGCTGGCGGGTCGTGCCGGGATCGAGCTCGACCCGCGGGCGTGCTGGACCCTGTACCGACTGGCTGATCGCCCCGACTGCACCCTCGAGGCCATGGGCGACCGGTTGGGAGTCGACCCCGCGAGCATCGAGGCCGGCATCGAGTCGCTCGAGACGGCCGGCATGATCGAGAAGGTCGACGTCGCCGACGGGTCCATCCTGGCCCTCACCGACGCGGGGCGCTCGGCCATCGAGCAGCTGACGGCGGCGAGGCGCCAGGCGATGGCCGAGTTGTTGGAGGGATGGAATCCCGAGGAGCACCCCGAGGTGATCGATCTGATCCACCGCCTGGCCGCCGCACTGCTGGCCGACGACGACAAGCTGCTGGCCGACGCCAGGGCCTCAGCGGTCTGAACAGACCGGACACCCGACCCGCCCCCGCCCCGGTCCACACCGACCAGCCCGGGGGAGTGCGTGGCCGAATCGGCGGGTGGCTCCCGGCCAGGCGGTGCACGGCTGATGGGTCGGGGGGGCCCGCCCCTTCCGAAGCGCATCGCCACCGAGAGCAGGTCAGACAGCAAGACGCCCGGGCCCTCGCAGCTCCGCCGACGCTGCGATGACCCGGGCGATCTGGATCCGGAAGGCAGGCTCAGGGCCCCCGGCCCGGTCCCTGGCCGCCCGCACCTCCGGCGGCAAGGTCCTTGTAGTGCTGGCGCCAGATCAGCCGGTAGACGCGGGTCCACCGGGGGATCGACCGCAGCCCGGGGATGAAGGGGACCAGAGCCAGTATCAGGGTCAGCAGCATCATGAGGGCCCAGACCTGGAAGTCGGCGTTGGACGAGGTCTTGAACGGCGGGACCTGGTACCACATGGTGTAGAGCCACAACCAGGCCTGGCCGGGCCAGTTGCCAGCGCCGTTCATCATGCCCCACTGGTCGCCCGAGAGATGGTCGGCCTGGCCGAGGTCGGCCAGATAGGTGCCGTCGGCGATGAAGAGGAGCGGCTTGGTGTAGTCGGTCCCGTAGAACCGGTTGGAGCTGAGCAGGGCGTCGTCGAGGGCACCGCTGCGGGCCATGGAGGTCAGGCCGGCGATGACCGTCCCGACGGGCCCGTAGTCGGCCTTGGGTACCGTGAGGACCCCGTTGGAGTAGGTGGCATCGGCCACGGCCTTCTCATAGGCCGCCGTCCACTTCGCCTGCTGGTCCGGGGAGGCCGCCTTGTACTCGGCCACCGCCGCCTGGATCTCGGGGGTGTTGGGCAGTGTCTGCAACGGATTGATCACGTAGTCGGTGGCGGTGTCGATCGGATGATGGACGCCGAACCAGCTCTCGGGCGAGATGGGCCCGATCGACTGGGAGGACCCGGTGGTGCTGTTGTAGGGAGGGCCGTAGGTGGCGGTGCCGCTGGTGCCGTCGAGCTCGGTGACCGCCGTCTGGGCGAAGTCGACCGGGTTGCTCGTCGACCACGACTGGACGGTGACCGGCTTGGTGTCGGGGGAGGAGAAGATCACTGCCAGGCCGACCGCGAGAATGGCCACCACCACGAAGGCGATGATGCCCTCCTTGATCAGGTCGTAGGGGTAGTACTTCCCGTGCCACTCCCCGACGTCGCGGTCGGGCTTGAAGCGGCGCTTGCGGTGGGCGGTGGAAGTGGCTGCACTCATGACTGCACCTCACTCACTGCCGTATCCGCCGGGACGCCCTGCTTGACCTCGATCGCCAGTTGGTCCGGTGGGGCGAAGGGGGGCACCACGCCCCGCAGCCGCACCAGGAGGATGTGCCCGCCGACCAGGATCCCCACCACCAGGGGCAGGAGGACGATGTGCCACATGAGCATCTGGCCGAAGTTGGTGACGTTCATGATCGCCCCGGCGCCGGTCGAGTTGATCCCGTCCTTGGCCTGGGTGCTGATCCACTGGGAGTCGTAGTTCTGCTGGGACAAGTAGCCGGTGAAGGCGGCGGCCACCGAGATGACGAAGGCGAGCACACCACTGATCCAGGTGGCCCGCCGGCGTCCCCGCCAGGCGGCCATGAAGAACTTGCCCCACAGGTGGACGACCATGAAGAAGAAGAACAGCTCGGTGCTCCACAGGTGCAGGGAGTTGACGAAGAGCCCGACGGTCGAGACGTGCCACCAGTTCGGACCGAAGATGGCCAGCACGACGCCGGTGAGGATGACCACGGCGAGGGCGGAGACGGTCAGGATCCCGAACACGTAGATCCACGAGGCCACATAGGCGGGCTGCCGGTCGGGCATCAGCTTCTGGGGCGGCAAGGCCTCCACGGCGGCATGCCGCAGCTTGGCCGTCAGCTGGTGGGCGTCCTCGGGCAGGTCGGCCGAGGCGTTCACCGGGGTTTCGGCGTCGATGGTCATCGGTCACCTCCGGGACGGTGGAACGGGATGAGTATCGCCAGGACGAAGACGACGACCATCAAACAGATCACGACCAGGTTGGCCACCGAGATCTGGATGAATCCCCAGTTGATGTAGTGGCCTGGATGGTCCAGATTGATGAGGCTCCCGAGCACGTGAACCATCACGACTGACAATGTCTGCATGGTGCATGACCTCCTGTCGATGGAGGTTACGGGGGTCTGACACGCCCAACCAGGGCCGAAAGTCCCGTAACGTCTTCGTCTACTGCAACGTGTTCCGGCACTACGGCCGTGGGATCAGGGTAGGCGGGCGAGGGGAGGTGCCGGGGGACCCCCCCGGGGCCGAACGGGGAGGCGGACGGCACCTCCGGGTGCCGGTGGCCGTCGTGGTGCCGACGGGTCGGGCACGGGACGCTCGGCTCGGACGACTCCCGATCGATGGTCACCCGGCGACGGGCTCGTGCCCGGCGTACGCTGAGTGCCTGGCGCCGATCCTGAGGAGGACACCCGTGGAATTAGGTATCCACTTCGCCAACTTCACCCTGCCCGGTGGGCCCGCGTCGCTGGCGCCGACACTGGCCGCGACGGCGCGGGCTGCGGAGGAGGGCGGATGTACGACCTTCACCCTGATGGACCACTGGTTCCAGATGGAGCAGTTCGCCACCGCGCAGGATCCGATGCTCGAGGGGTACACGTCGCTCGGCTACCTGGCCGGCCGAACCGATCGCATCACGCTCGGCCTCCTGGTCACCGGTGTCACCTACCGCCACCCCGGGCTGCTGGCCAAGATCGTGACCACTCTCGACGTCCTGTCGGGTGGCCGGGCTCGGCTGGGCATCGGAGCAGCATGGTACGAGCGGGAGCACCAGGGCCTCGGTGTGCCGTTCCCGCCGGTCAGCGAGCGGTTCGAACGCCTGGAGGAGGCACTCCAGATCTGCCATCAGATGTGGGGTGACGATGACGGGCCCTTCGAGGGGCGGCACTACCGACTGGCCGAGACGATCTGCTCGCCGCGCCCGATCCAACAGCCGAGACCCAGGATCCTCGTCGGCGGGAGCGGTGAGCGGAAAACCCTGCGGCTGGTCGCCCGGTATGCCGACGCCTGCAACCTGTTCGCCCCCGATCCGGCAGTGGTGGCACACAAGCTCGAGGTGCTGGCCCGCCACTGTGATGCGGAAGGCCGCGACCCGGGCACCATCGAGAAGACCATCCTGGGCTTCGCCGATCCACTCGACGACGTCGACGCCTTCCTTGCGAGCATGGACGAGTACGCCGGGCTCGGGGTCGAGCTGGTCGAGGTAATGCCGACCGGCTCCGATCCTGCGGCATGGGTCACCCGGCTCGGAGAAGAGGTCGTCCCGAGACTGGCCGAACTGGGCGGACCCCGGTAGGCAGCCCTCGCTGCATGTTCAGGTCCCCGTGCCGTCGGGTTGCGCAGCGTCGTGTGGCGCGTCCGGTGCGGGTCACCGTGTGGCGGTGGGAGCGGGGCCACCCGAAGGCTGATCCTGAACACGATGCCGATGACCCGGATGACGAAGCACACACCTGCAGCACCACGTCCCGCAGCACGGTCCCATCGGTGAGTGGGTGACCACCCACCGATGGGGCGGTTCCGCCTGGCCGGAGTGCAAGCATGGCGGGACACGGATTGGGACGAAGAGTTCGAGATCGGCGAACCGGTTTCGACTCTCCGTCCAGCGGGACTGAGCCGTCGGGACTGCTTCTCGAGACCCGCTCAGCTCTTGCGTATGCAGAAGACGAATATGCGGGGTGGCACGACGCCGGCTACCCGCGCGCTGCACCATTGCAGCCGAGGCTCGGACCGGAACGGCGGTGCATGGGGCTGCCCTGTTCGCGCCCTATGCAGCTGTACTCCCTCCTCTCGCCCCGTTCCAAGGGGATGGCCTCGATCGCTAGCGAAGGCGCCCGATGAGGTGCTCTCCGACACGCATGGCGTTTGCCATTGCGGTGAGGGCCGGGTTCACTGCTCCAATGCTCGGGAAGAAGCTGGTGTCGACCACATAGAGGTTGTCGAGCTGGTGAGCCTTGCAATCGACGTCGAGCACCGATGTCTCGGGGTCCAGGCCGAATCGACAGGTCCCCGCCTGATGGGCGACTCCCGCTACTGGGACATTCATGCTCATGTAGAAGTTCTTGCTCAACACGTGGTGGTCGGCCATGCCGACGTGGTTCAGGATGGTCCGCAATTCCCGATACAGCCCGTCGGCCTCCGCGTTGTTGGTGGCCTCGTAGGCCAAATGGAGGTCTCCGTCGCCGTCCACGGTCACCCGATTGTCCGACCGGGGCAGGTCTTCGGTGGTGAGCCACCAGTCCACCGCGTGCTTGGCCACGTCATCGAGAGTCCAATGCGGCGCCAGCAGGGTGAGCTTCGGCTCCTCTCCCTTCATGGCTCCGGCATTGGACTTCCCCACCATCTGGATGTTCCCGAGGGGCCATTGCCGGCCATCACCTGCGAGATAGAAGTCGTTGATGCCGAGCGTCTTCTGGAACACGGTGTCATTGGGCTCCTTGCCGAGCGAGACGACCGCCTTGCAGTTGTGGAACATGTAGTTGCGGCCGACCTGGTCCGAACCGTTGGCCAGCCCGGTGGGGTGGGCGTCGTTGGCCGAGCTCAACAGAAGCTTGGCACTGTTGGATGCCCCGGCTGACACCACCACGATGTCCGCCCGGTACATCTCCTGGGTCCCATCACGGTCGACCACGACTTCCGTGACTGTTCGGCCGGCCGGATCGGTCTCCAGCCTGGACACCATCGCTCCGGTGAGCAGGGTGACGTTCGGTGACTCGAGGCTCGGCCGGACCGCAATGACCTCGGCGTCGGCCTTGGCGTGGACCAGGCAGGGATAGCCGTCGCACCACGCACAGCGGATGCAGCGACTGCGATTGCGGTCGGACTCGTCGAGCATGATGCCGCACGGTGCCGAGAACGGATGGTACCCCTTGGCCTGGAGGGAGTCGAAGATCTGTTGGAGACGCGGCTCGTGGCTGACGGCAGGCGCGGGGTATTGCGCGGAGAACGGCCCTTCCGTGGGGTCCTCACCGTGCGTCCCGTGGACCTGGTAGAGCGCCTCGGCCTTGGTGTACCACGGCTCGAACTCCTGGTAGCCGACCGGCCAGGCGGGCGAGACGCCGTCGATGTGCTGGATCTCACCGAAGTCCCCCGGCCGGAGCCTGTAAAGAGCGGCGCCGTACAGCTTGGTGGCGCCACCCACGTAGTAGTGGACCTGGGGCTGGAAAGCCTTGCCGTCGCTGTCGTACCAGGTTTCCCTCGAGATGTACTTGCCGTCGACGAACACGGCATCAGGGGACCAGTTGTCCATCTCCCTGGGAAGGAAGTCCCCCCGTTCGAGCAGCAAGATACGCTTGCCCGACGGCGCAAGCGTATGGGCCAGCGTCCCACCGCCGGCTCCGGATCCGATAATGATCACGTCGTAGTGTTCGGGCATCAGGCATCCTCCCTGTAGCGGGTCGATCTCACGTTGCGTTCACGGCTGCGGCAATGGGCTGTCCGGGGACGTGTTGGCGGCGGGCGATGGGAACGGCGAGCACACCCGCGGCGACGGCGAGGACAGCGGCGATCCGGAAGATCGCCGACAGTGACACCTCGCTCTGGAGGGCCCCTCCTCCGAATGCCGCCAACCCGTAGCCGACCTGATATGCAGCGATGAGCCACCCGGCCGCCAGCTCGACCAGGCTTGGGAATGTCGCCTCGCCGTAGCCGACGGTCATCGGAAAGAAGCCGGAACACGCCAGTCCGCCGAACCCGAACAGCAGGATGCCACCGTCGGCGGTCTTGGCCAGTGGGGCCAGGAGCAGAGCCGCAGCCATCGCCCATGGCAGAACGAGATAGATGTGGGTCGTCCGGAACCGACGTGCGCTGAGCGCAATGAGCAGACGGCCGACGGTGACCGCGGCCCAGAATGCCGCGAGGGCATCGGTTGCCGACGCCGCCTTCACCCCTTTGCTCACCAGTAGGGTGGTCCCCCAGTTGCCGAACATGGTCTCCCCGATCCCGTACATCACCAGAGCGGCCGCGAAGAGCCAGAACAGCGCGGGTATCCGACCCGAGGCCCGCGTGACCTTGGACTCCGGCACGCGCATGGGCTGAAGCAGTGCGAACACCAACAGCACAACCAGTCCGGCCGCGGCGATCAAGGGCAGATACCACCACTCACCAATCTCGAGAAAGACGGCGATCAGCAACGGCGACAGCGCCGTCCCCAGGCCCAGCAGGACATTCAGTGCGGTCAGGGCGACATCACGGCGGTCGGGCATGAACGCACCGGCATAAGTGCTTATCGAACTCAACGTGATCCCGAAGCCCAGGCCAAGAAAAGCAGTGGCCACGAGCAGCATCGGGTAAGCGATCGAATCGGTGCGGATCGGATCGCTGGCCACCAGCAGGCTCATGGCCACGGTATCGGCCATGATGCCGGTGACCAGTATTCGCTTCAGCGGGAATCGATGGGCGAGGGCGGGCAGGGCCAGCGAGCCGGCAATGGCCATGATCACCTGGGGGAGGAACAGGAGGCCATAACGGCTCCTTGAGAGGTCGTAGCCGGAAGTGGACGTCAGTACTGTGGCGGCAGCCGGAAAGGCCACCAGGCTCAGGCCCTGGAACAGTCCGATGGAGTACACGGTGACGATCTCGAGACGACGCTCACTTCCCGCGCCCGCAGGCGTGGCGGGAGCCGAGCCGTCGGCGGGCAGGCCGGCGGTGCCTGCCTGATCGTTCTGGTTGCTCACGAGATCCCGTCCGGAGACGATGGAGGCTGGTCCCGGTCGCCGGGAACATCATCTGGGCCCGTCATGTCGAGTTCCCCGGTCGCCTCCACCACAGGAAAGTGGTAGGGCCCGCACTCTTTCCGGACTCGATCGGGAAGACTGAGGTCTCGCTCCTTCCCGTTGCAGCCTCTCCGGCGATGTCGACGCCATCGGCATCCACCCCGAGGACACGGGTGTCCATGCGCAGCTCGACACCCAAGCGCCCGAGTTCGCTGGCTGCCCTCGAGGTCGGATCCGGGGTCGGACCGATCCGTCACCGGGGATTCGGATTCCGGCGCGGCTTCCTCGGTGAGGTCGTGATCTGCCCTCGTCCGAAGGCGTCCCTGCGGCCCCAGCGTCCGGGGATGTCGAGCAGCTCCAGGTGGTCGATGTCGATGGGTAGAGCCGGATCAACCACCAATTGGTCATCGATCGGCTCGAGGCCGAGCATGGTCCGCAGCAGCAGGAGCGGAGCGCCGGTGGACCATGCCTGCGGGCTGCAGGCGGTGGGGTACTGCACCGGGTACTTCGTGGCCGACCGCGGGTATCCCCCGAAGGCCTCCGGTAGCCGACCGTCGAAGTAGGCGGCGGCATCCAGGATGCCCTCGGCGATCCGGACGGCCTCCTCCTTGAAGCCGTAGCGCCGCAGTCCCCAGGCGATGAAGGAGTTGTCGAACGGCCACACGGTGCCCACGTGGTAGCCGATGGGATTGAACCGCCCTTCGCCCTCGGCCAGGGTGCGAACACCCCATCCGGAGAAGAGTCGATCCCCCATGAGGTGCTCGACCACGCGTCGCGCCTTCGACTTGTCGACGATGCCGCTCCACAGGAGATGCCCGATGTTCGAGGTGAGCGAGTCGACCTGTCGCCCGTCGGTGTCGATGGCTACTGCGAAGTACTCCCCGTCCGCGACCCAGAAGTCACGATTGAACCGACGCTTCAGGTCGGCCGCCTCCTTCTCGAGCCTGTCGGCGAAGGCGTCGTCACGCCACACCCGGCGAGCGAGTCGGGCACCGCGCATCTTGGCGTCGTATGCGTACCCCTGGAGCTCGCAGGTTGCCCGTGGGAAGCCCGGGAGGCGCCCGTCGTGGTAGGAGATCGAGTCCCACGAGTCCTTCCAGCATTGATTCTCGAGGCCTGTCTCCTCGTTGCGCCTCTGGTAGGAGATGTACCCGTTGCCCTGCAGGTCGGCGTAGGTGTCGATCCAATTCAGCGCCGCCCGGGCCTCGACCTCGAGGTCGCGGACCAGTTTGGTGTCGCCGGTCCAGCGCTCGTACTCGTCGAGGAGCACGACGTAGAGAGGCGTGGCGTCGGCACAGCCGTAGTACGGCGAGTGTGGCCGCTCCTCGAAAGCGGTGAGTTCGCCGAAGCGCATCTCGTGGAGGATGCGCCCGGGGTCCTCGTCCCGGAAGTCGTCGATGCGGGTGCCTTGGCGCTCGCCGAGCGTGCGAAGGGTGGTGGCCGCCAGCTCGGGGGTGAAGGCGATCGACTGGAGGCTGGTCAGGATGCTGTCGCGGCCGAACATGGTCATGAACCAGGGCAGTCCGGCAGCGGGAAGCGCGTGCTGGGGCGAGGTCATCGGCGCGAAGCGCAGAGCGGCCAGGTCCACAAGACTCCGCTGGTAGGTGGTCATGAGGGACCTGCTCCCGCATTCGAGCCGGGGGGCCCTGGAGAGCCACTTGTCGAGACCTCGGGCCATGTCGGGTCGAGCGGCCCGCCCCGGTCGCCTCCCGGCGGGCCCGTCCAGAAGGCTCACGAACGGGATCCGCGCCACCACGTCGATCGCAGCCTCCCAGGCGCCGTGGGCGGGGATCCGGACCGCAAAGGTGAGGCCGTGCTCGTCGGTGGTGGCGGGAACCGACGAGGAGATCCAGGTCTCGCGTTCGAACGTCTCGCGCCGGTACCCGAGGACCAGGCGCCTGTCGTCGACGCGGGTGTGGTACTCGCCGCGCTTCTTCAGTGCGTCCTTGACCTCGAACAGGTCCGCGAAGTCGCACCCGGCCTCGAGGCGGAGCGTGAGGCTGACCGGCTCCTGCTTGTGGTTCAGCAGGCGAATCGACTCGCGGAAGCCGGACCCGACGGTGCGATGGCGTGTCACGGAGAGGTCGGAATCGACGTAGACGGTCCCGGTTCCCGGCACCAGGAAGAAGCGGGTCTCGAAGTACTGGAGGTCGTCGACCGACAATGGGTTGAGGCGCTTGCCGTCCACAGTGAGCACCCACTTCGACAGGAAACGGGTATCGAAGGAGAACAGGCCGGTTGGGTCGGTCAACGACGCCTCGATGTCCCCGCTCCTGTTGCTCACGACGAACGTGTTGCCTTCGAGGATCTGGACGAGATCACTGCTCATCTCTGTGTCCTCTCCGGGTGGTCGGCCTCGTCGGACTCGTCGGGCACGCGGGTGGCGCCGGTCTCGGGCGGTCCGGCGAAGAGACGCTGGAACGCCATGAGGAGCACGAAGTCGCCCTCGACCCTCATCGCCCCACGGAGGAAGGCGGCCGTTGCGTTGGCGGTACCCGTGACGATCCTGTCGAGGAGACGCCCGTCCACCGTCACCACCACGTCGGCGCGGCCCTTCCGTTGCGACACGACGAGGTTGCCGTGGGCGATGGTGAGGTACCAGTGCTCGACCTGAGGTCCCCCGACCAGATCGAAGCGCAGCGTTCCCGAGGCCTTCTCCAGCATCTGCTGGTGCCCTTTCGCGTGGAGCTCCTCGAAGAATGCGCGGCTTGCTGCATTCGCTGCCGTGGGCCTGCGCTGCCGTGTTGCCATCGATGCTCCTCCGGATCTGGGTCTGGCCGAACCCGCCGTGCGCAGTCCCCGGGGTGTCAGAGGCCGGGGCTGGAGTGCATCAGGCCCCCGTCGGCGAAGATGGTGGTGGCGGTGAGGTAGCTGGCACCGCCCCCGGCGAGGAAGGCCACGATGCTGGCGATCTCCTCGGGCTGGGCCAGCCGGCCGATGGGGATGGCGTCGTCGAGCTTGCGGAGCTGTGCCGGGTCGGCGACGGTGGCCTTGTTGATCGGGGTGTCCACCGCCCCGGGTCCCACCCCGACCACCAGGATGTCGTGCGGCGCCAGCTCGACCCCGGCGGTGCGGGTGAGCATGCGCATGCCGCCCTTGGACAGGCAGTAGGCGGTGTTGCCCGGCATGGGCCAGTCCTCGTGCACCGAGGTCATGTTGATGATCCGGCCGCCGCCGCCCTGGGCGATCATCTGCCGGGCGGCCAGCTGGGTGCCGAAGAACGCACTCTTCAGGTTGATGTCGAGTACCTTGGCGTACTGCTCCTCAGTGGTGTCGAGCACCGAGGTCCGAGTCTCGATGCCGGCATTGTTGACCATGATGTCGAGCCGCCCGAAGGCGTCGACCGCCCTGGCGATCAACTTCTCGAGGTCCTCGACCTTGCTGACGTCGGCCTCGACCCCGATCACCTGGTCACCGAGGTCGCGCACCTGTTGCTCGAGGTCCTCGGTGGCCTGCTCGTCGGCGATGTAGTCGATGACGATGTTGGCACCGTCTGCGGCCAGGGCCAGCACGACCGCCTTGCCGATGCCGGAGTTGCCACCGGTGACCACTGCCACCTTGCCCTTCAGCGTCATGTCGGCTCCCTACCGCTCGAGAGTCAGCCGCCGAATGACCCGGTGCCGACATACCCATATTTACCCGCCAATCCTGAGGCTACTTCAGGCTACGGGCGCGTGTTCTGCGAATCAGCTCAGCGTGGACCGATGCCGAGGAGCACGTCCGGCCCCGGGGACGGCACGGGCCTTCCCGGCACTCCGACCGGCTGCCCTCTGCTTCCGCCCCGATGGCAGTCGACGGGCCGTCACAACCCGGGTTTGGTGGCACGAGCCAAGGTGGGCGCCGGGCAGCCTGCCCGGCATTCAGGGGAGTCCGACGGCGCTGCCAGGTCAGGGGCGGGCTGCAGGCAGCCGGATGGGCCAACCAGGCCGCCGCCATCGACCGGCGACGTCCGCTGCGGCATCTGCCCACCTAGCATCATCCAGCCATGCAGCTTCTCCGCCCGCGAGGCACCGCCGCCCCGACGGGCACCGAGCCCTCCGGGGTCCACGGGCGCCCGAGTCTGCACCGGGTGCCGATCGCCGCCGCCGCCCTGGTTGCCGCGGGTACGGCCGTGTTCGCCACGGCTGCAGTTGCCGGGCCCGCCGGCACCGCCCCGATGGCGGCCCAGTCGCATTCCTACGTGGCGCTGGGAGACTCCTTTACCTCAGGCCCAGCCGTGCCGGCCCAGCTCGGGCCGGATACGAGCCCCAGCGCGCCGAGCGCATGCCTGCGCTCGTCCGACAATTACCCCTCCCTTGCCGCCAGGGCCCTCGGCTTGGATCTGAGCGACGTGAGTTGCGGTGGTGCCACCACCGAGGATCTCACCAGATCCCAGGGACCGGGAATCCCCGCCCAGCTGTCGGCGCTCGGCCCGTCCACGTCGCTGGTCTCGGTAGGCATCGGTGGCAATGATCTGGGCTTCTCGACCATTGCCGCCAGCTGCGCAGCCGCCACCCCTTGGGGCGCCACCCAGGTGGGGTGGAGCTGCAGGGCGCACTACACCGTCGGCGGCGTCGACCAGTTGGCTACCACCGTCCGCGGGGTGGGCACCAAGGTGGCCACGGCCCTCGAGGAGATCAGGGCCCGGGCCCCTCACGCCAGGGTATTCGTCATCGGCTACCCCGACATCGTCCCGCCGAGCGGGTCGGGTTGCTGGCCCGTGCTCCCGTTCTCGGGACACGACCTCGACTATCTGCGGGGCATCGAAGGGGACCTGAACGCCACCCTGGCCAGAGATGCCGTTGCCGCCGACGATGTGTATGTCGACATGGCCACGCCAAGTGCGTCGCACAACGCCTGCACCTCCGACGACACCCGCTGGGTCGAGCCGATCGTGCCCTCGCCGGGCAGCTACCCGCTGCACCCAAGTACCGCCGGCATGTCCGGCATGGCCCGGGTACTCGAAGGGGCCGTCACGTCCACCGCATGGCGCTGAGCCGTCACCTCCACCGCATGGCGCTGAGCCGTCACCTCCACCGCAAGCCCGGTGGCCGGCGTGGGCGAGATGGTGATGGTGACGGTCGGCTCGGATCACCGTGACCGGACGACAGGCCGTCGTACGGACCCGGTCAGTGGCCCGAATCAGCGTCCCGGGGCGCCGTCGACATGGACGGACTGGACGACTTGCCGCCGCACGCGCTGAGTCCGAACCCAGCCAGCAGACATCCAGACACTACGACGGCCGTAGCTCCATGTACTCCGACGTGCCGACGCATGGCAGACCCTCCCCGGGTCGCCCACCCACCCGTCAGTTTGAGCGCGACCGGTATCCGCCGAAAGGGCGTAAGTCCCAAGTCGTAACACGGACGTCGCCTCGGCGCCCCGTCTATCCGGGTGCCCACGGACAGCGATGATGTTCTTGTCGTCCTGGAGGGTCGACCGCAGCGAGAGGTCGGGTCAACGGGGATACTGGAGAGATGATCGAACACGGCCCTCGAGGTTCACGGTGAGCTGGGCCGGGCAGAGCTGGAGAGGCACCGTTTGGGATGCCGCTAGAGTTCCGCGCCGGCCCGTTTCCGGCGCACCAACCGGTCGATGAGCGACCTGCTCTTCGCCTTCGGGCTGATCGTGGTCCTGTTCACCGCCGCCAGCGTGCTGTTTACCATCGTGCTCCCCCGAGAGCCCCGTGGGTTCGAGCGACTCTCGTCGTATGTCAACCGGTTGGTCCAGGTGGTCTTCATTGGCCTGTCCCGCCTGGCCAGGACCTACGAAGGGAAGGATGCGCTTCTGGCCCCGACCGCTCCGGTGGCGCTCGTGGCTCAGCTGGCGTTCTGGGCCAGCTGCTTCATCATCGGTTACGCCCTCATGCTCGAGGGGACCACCCACAGTCTCGTGTCGGCACTGGCCCAGGCCTCGGGAGCGGTCTTCACCGTCGGGACCGTCGACCTCAGCGGGCCACCCAACTCGGCGTTGGACATCGCCGCCGGAGCCACCTGGGTGGTCATCGTCGCCCTGCAGATCGCCTACCTGCCTGCCCTCTATCAGGCCTTCAACCGGAGGGAGAGCCTGGTGGCCATGCTGGAGAGTCGGGCCGGTATCCCAGCCTGGGGCCCCGAGGTGCTTGCCCGCCACCAACTGGTGGGCATCATCGACACCCTGCCGAACTTCTACGCGTCGTGGGAGGAGTGGTCCGCCGATCTGGCCGAGAGCCACACCACCTATCCGGTGATGCTGCTATTTCGATCGCCCGATCCCTGGTTCTCATGGCTCGTCGGACTCTTGGCCGTGCTCGACGGCGCAGCGATGCACATAGCCCTGGCACCCAGCACCGCTTCGTCCCAGTCGCGGTTGTGCCTGCGCATGGGATTCACAGCGCTGAACCGGATCGCCAAGGTCCTGCGCTGGGACGTGGACCCCGATCCCAATCCGGAAGGACCCATCGATCTGACCTTCGGCGAGTTCGAAGAAGCAGTGACCATGCTGGAGCACGTCGGATTCCCGATGGAGCGAACGGCGGAGGAGGCGTGGCCCGACTTCCGGGGCTGGCGGGTCAACTACGAGACGGTGGCCTACCGCCTTTGTGATCGGTT
>JGI24140J50213_10000694_pt1 | contig 15516 bp, 7 predicted proteins | sample BarGraIncu00222A_FD_50213 | JGI IMG/M metagenome (IMG submission 50213)
GATACAGATCATGAACTGAACCAACACTTATATTCCCAAGGGTTTTTACGATTTTTTCATCAGAATATTTACTTGCATCGTGTTTGTCCATATCGGTAATTTCGACTCCTTTGTACATGTCGAGTTGCTGGATTTTCTCTTCAATTGTCATCCTTCCGATGAGGTCTGCTACCCTTTTTTCAATAGATAAACTCGAATTCTGATAAGGAAACTTAATGGGTTTCTTTTCTGATATAAAAGAACAAAATACTACAATCAATATCACAATATTTGTAATGACTAAAAAATACAGGTAAGGTGACTTTTTTTTACTTTGGACTTGTCTCTTCATTTGTTTCAAAATTCTTAAATGGAAATTTCTTTCTCTATTCGCGAGGATAATCGTTCATAAATTTTGATGCATAATTAAAAACCGGATTTTTGTAATCAAAAAATCTGGTTTATAATTTCTCTTGATGTCATTCAAGTGTTTGTACAAAGGTGGCAAACTTACGAAATAAATTCTCTATTCCACAATTCAAAAAAAAATCTAATTTTGATATCTTGTAAGAACGATAACAAACAATAATCCATTTCTTTAAAATTAAAACAACTTATAAGTCATGTATTTTCTTAAATGTGAATCTCTTAAACTTATTAAATATTTTTAATAACATTTAAAATGAAACATCAATACTCGAATACTCAAAAATCCATTATATTTTTAATCTGTGTTTTAAGTCTTATTACTTCTCAAATTTATTGTCAAAAAAGATCATTATTACCAAAGACTCCTGTAGGATTAGACGCTTACAGAATGTGGGATCAATGGCCAACACAAAGAATAGGAACCCGGGCCTATATGCGTAGCACGTATGACAGAGCCGGAGGAAATGAAGGAGCTGATGCATCTCATTTTCTATTTGCCAATGAGGAAAACTATAATGTCACACTTGACATAAAAGGGAAAGGTGTATTTTATTTTTTTCGGGCCAACCATTGGCATGGGAGTCCATGGCATTTCATCGTAGACGGAAAAGATAATATTATAAGCGAAACCGGAACAAGCGATCCTGCCAATGCAAGTAAAGTACTTAAAGTATCCAATTTTATACCTGAAGCAACTTTTCCTCATCCGCTAAACTGGACATGGGAGACAACCAGAGGCGCAGATTTGATATGGACCCCCATTCCATTCGAACAAACAATGCAGTTAGCTTATTCTAAAACTCATTACGGTACAGGTTATTACATCTACCATTTGTATGCAAATGAAGAAAATCTGTCACAACATATTAGTTCTTTCGACATGAATAAATCACCCGATAAAGATGTGCTTGATCTATTTGGTCGGGCCGGCAGCGATGTCGCTCCTAAGAATATTTCCCAAAAAACCGGCAAAATCACGTTAGATAAGGAACGAATAGTATTTGCAAATATTAAAGCCACTCATTCACAAGTTAGGGCTTTAAAATTCACTATACCCATGGAAAGAGCCTTAGATATGGAAAGAATACATCTAATCGTTACCTGGGATGATGCAAAGTTTCCTTCGATTGATGCCCCTCTTAGTTTGTTTTTTGGGGCCGGAACATTATACAACAGAGAAAAACAGGAATATTTGGTAAAAGGATTCCCGATAAATATCAGATATGACTATTCGAATAAAAAAATTGAACTTGCATGTTATTATCCGATGCCGTTTTTTAAATCTGCAAAATTTGAATTGACAGGGATAGAAACAGGAACAACTGCTATTGATTATGAAATCAGATATGAGCCATTAAATGTGAAACCAAATCTAAGCAGTTATTTTCATGCTACTTACAAAGATATCCCAACACCTGAACCCGGAAAAGATATGGTTTACCTGGACACCAAAGGCATTGAAGGTCATCAGGAGTGGTCGGGAAGTTTTGTGGGCAACTCATTTATCTTTTCTCATGATGGAAACCTGGGAACACTTGAAGCCGACCCCAGATTTTTCTTCGATGACAGCAAGACCCCCCAGGCTCAAGGTACAGGCACTGAAGAATGGGGTGGCGGAGGTGATTATTGGGGCGGTCTGAACATGACTCTTCCTCTGGCAGGGCATCCATGTGGTTCTACAAAAAAGGAAACTGCAAAAAACGAAAAAGATTTAATTGAGTCAGCTTATCGTTTTCTGTTGGCAGATTTAATGCCTTTTGGAAAAAGAGCCGTCATTCAGTTTGAACATGGTGGAGAAAATCTTTCGACCGAACATTATGAATGTGTAAGTTATTGGTATGGATTGCCTAAGCCATCGCTAATCAAAACAGATGACTTAGATGTTGGGAATCTGGCAAGTGAGAAAAGTCACGCTTATTCATCTCCGGAGGCGTCGAAAGTTGATACGATTTCTTCGCGTTATGAATGGGGAATAAATGTTTTCCCCTTGAAAGTGAAAGGAATGAGTAAGGAACAATTAACCGTGTATTCTACATTGGCAGGTAAAGATATTTATCCTGAAGAAACAGCAGATGGTCGCTACACACGCGGCACTTCAGAATTTACAGTTAAAATAAGCCCTGACAACCAGGGAGTTCTTTTATGTCGCACATTGGATTATTGTTTCCCAAATCAAACCGCTGAAGTATTTATTTCTACCAAAAATAAGGGGAAAAAAACGCTATGGGAGAAAGTAGGCATTTGGTATTTGGCAGGATCTAACACATGTGTTTATTCTAATCCGGGAGGAGAATCAGATCCGCGAAAACTGAAAGTTCAAACTTCAAATCGAAAATTACGCGATGATGAGTTTATGATTCCTGCTCGACAAACCAGCGGACGAAGCTCTCTTAGAGTGAAAATTCAATACATACCAAACAAGCAATTTTTGTCTCCCGGGATCCCTTTTCCAAAAGAAAGCGCCTGGAGCGAATTAAAATATCAGATTTACAGTTTTGTAATTCCTAAATTTACACTTTAGTTTTCTTCGATCTGATCAGATTATTTTCAATTAATCAGGATTTAATATTGCTTTAATGATTCAGGGAACACTCCCTGATCACTTTCCAACCATTTACAGACAACTGGTAGATACTCGTCTCATGTAGCGTACAATTAGCCTACATATAGCGTACCTGTTCCGTACCCTATAGACGCTACAGGTACGCTATATGTACGCTAAGGGTACGCTACAGGTACGCTACACCTCTTGGTTATCCCCCAATAGTTGGAGAAGTGTTTGGTCTTCATCCGGGAGTGTTCCTTTCAGGTACTTTCTAGTATTCATCTTTAAATTGGCGTACACTAATCCCATAATCGCTCACTAACTTTTCCGACTAATACCAAATTTCTAGTAAGATTTTGCATTCATTTTAATTTCACTGAAATAAATTATTAGTTAAAAAAAAATAAATATTTGATTTCTATTTGGAATTTAAAAATATTTAACTACTATTGCAATCTTTAATTAAGTGATAAAATGAATAATGATTTTAAAATTATTGAGAGATATCTTAGTAACAAATTTTATTTATAGCCCAAAGCTAAATCGATTAAATTATAACTGATATTAATCAAAACAGACTAAAAGTGCAAAGTCAATATGAAAAGCTCCATTTCTTCATGGTTGATACAATTTTAAGTGAAGATGCTAAATCGATTAATTTGTCCTGATTGTTAATTAATTATAAAAACCAATATAACCACCACTAAATCCACTATCAAGATGAAAAAAAGAATATATGATCCATAAGTAATAGCGTCCCGATCTTAAAAACAAACAATTTGGTGTAAATTTCAAAGAAAACAATATTGCATGATTAAAACATTACACTTTCCCTCCTGAGGTATCGCGATTTACATTTTTTTAATGTAATCCATATACCAACCCTGGCAACTGCAGGTGTTTAGTACAAATAATAGTAATTTATTTCACTTGATCAGTTAAAAATAATTCTTATTAAATTGTAAATGTATCTCGTATGAAAAGTATGAAAACAAAACTTTTACTCAAACAACAATTTCATTCAAAAGGCTGTCAGTATTTGAGGGTACTGTTTCTGGCCATTCTGTTTTTTACAATCGTACTACCTGATCTTTCAGCTTCAAATGTAACAGCGGGCAGACAGGGAGTTCAACAACAACTTATTACAATTAAAGGTGTTGTAACCGCTTCCAACAATGAACCATTATTGGGAGTAATAGTGACCGTAAAAGGCACTAAAGTTAAGACTTTAACCAATAAAGACGGGGCGTTCACATTGAAAGCTGGTTTTGATGCAACTTTATTGTTCACTTTTCAGGGTTATTTGACAAAAGAGGAAGCCCTGAATGGTCAAACTCAGTTAAATGTCATCCTGACTGAGTCTTATGTTCAAAAAGAGGCTAAAGATTATTTCAATGTCTATAATGGCCAACAAAAAAAGCGTTTAGCTACAGGAGCATTTTCTCAAATGTATGGAGAAACTGTACAAAACGTTCCCATCATTAACAATAATAACAAAATGCAAGGTTTGTTAGCCGGCCTGTATGTTATGCAAAACAATGGCGAACCTGGTGATGAAGGCGCTACTCTTTGGATGCGTGGTAAACGTACGTTGGGTTCCAACTCACCGGTAGTTCTCATCGATGGCTATGAAAGAAGCATAGATTTGCTCGATCCAAATGAAATTGAAACCATCACCGTTCTTAAAGACGCTGCTGCAACTGCTCAATATGGATTGCGTGGCGGTAATGGTATCATTCAGGTAACGACCAAACGTGGAGAGGAAGGTAATATCAAGGTTAATTTCAATGCATCCGGCGGTATTAAAGCCCCAACCACGACTCCTAATCTTCTTAACTCATTACAATATGCCACTTTATATAATGAGGCATTGGCCAACGATGGTGCTCCTCCAAAATATTCAGCTGCAGATTTAGCTAAATACGCGAACTCAATTAAAGGAATATACACAGATCCATTGGACAAATATCTTTACCCCAATATCAATCCTTATGACACGTATATAAAAAAATATACACAACAACAACGATACGATTTAAGTGTAGATGGAGGAAACAAGTTTGCAAAATACTTCGTTTCAGCAGGATATACATCTAACACCGGCCTTTATAACGTTGACAAAAGTGCCAATACATACAACACGAATTCAAGCATGAACATGCTTACTATTCGTTCAAATGTGGATATCAATGTTTCAAAACGTTTTACTGTTTCGCTTGATATCTCCGGAAGGCAAGAACAAAGAACTTATCCTGGCGACATGGGTAGCAATTCATTGAATTTATTCCGTGCAATGTACAAAACTCCTCCAAATGCATTTCCTGTGTTTACACCAGACGGGAATTTGGGAGGCACCAAGGACTATACTGCAAATCCTTATGGTATGCTCAATGAATCAGGTTATACATTGTACAATGTACGAAGCATGTATGCTACCCTAAAACTTAAACATGATCTTGACTTCATCACCAAAGGTTTAAGTATTAAGTCTGCCGTGTCTTTCGACAGTTGGTTCGATCAAACCACCACCCGAACTAAATCATTTAAGGTATACGATCTCCGTTCAACTGATGGCACTGTTCATTATGATGCCAATGGTAAAATCATTTACACACAAACAGGTTCCGACACTCAAATGTCGTCTTCGATCGGTTATCCAACCACACGTAGAATATTTGATGCAGACGCCTCTTTGGATTATGTACGCTCTTTTGGGTTAAATGCAATCAGCAGTAGCGTTGAATTTTCACAACGCATGATTTATCAAGAGGATAACGGAAATGTTCCTCATGCATATCGCGGCCTAAACGGTCGTGTGTCATACGCATATAGTAAGAAATATCTTGCAGAGTTTAACTTTGGATACCAAGGTTCTGAGCAAATGCCTGTTTCACATAAGTATGGATTTTTTCCTGCAGTATCAGCCGGATGGGTTGCCACAGAAGAAAATTTCTTAAAGAACAATAATGTTTTAAGCTTCTTAAAAATAAGAGGTTCTTATGGCATAACCGGAAATGACGGTTTAAATGGAGGATATTACCTATGGTATCAGCAATATGCCTCTTCTGGTGGTCCTAGTTTTGGATACACTTCTCTTGGTTACACCGGATGGCAGGAAGCCGCATTTGCCTTGAACAATACAACCTGGGAATCAGTATACAAGACAGATGGAGGTATTGATGCATCCTTTTTTAAAGACAAGATAAACTTAACGTTCGATTATTTCAATGAACTGAATACGAACATACTGGTTGCGCCTACACTGCCTCAACTTATGGGCATCCGTTTCCCAACCTTTCCTTTAGGAAAGATTCAAAATAAAGGATATGAAGTATCGTTAGGATATACCGATAAGATTGGCGATCTCGAATTTACCATAAGCGGCCAATTCTCTAAGGCTGATAATAAAGTTATATCAAGAAGCGAAGCGCCGCCATTATATGCTTATCAGGCTCTGACCGGACGTCCGGTGGATGCTCAATTTGGTTTGATTGCACTTGGCCTTTTTCACGACCAGGCTCAAATCGATTCCTGTCCCAAACAAACATTTTCCAGTAAAGTGATCCCTGGAGACATCAGATATAAGGACATCAATGGTGACAAGGTAATCGATGCAAACGACCAGACTTTTCTTGGGACTAATGCAGACCCTACATATCAATATGGGGGTAGTCTGAATCTCAAATTTAAAGGATTCGATCTGAATGTTATGGTTACCGGCCAGGGTGGCGGAACGCTTTATCTGACAGGTGAGGATATTTGGGAATTCCACAATAATGGTACTGTCCGTGATATTCATCTGGGCAGGTTTAACCCGGCCGATCAGTCAACATGGGCTAATGCAACTTATCCAAGTTTATCTATTTCTAACAAGGCCAATAATCAACAACTAACCTCAACCTATTGGGGAAGGAGTACGGATATGGTTCGGTTAAAAACATTAGAATTTGGATATTCGCTGCCTAAACAATGGGTAAATAAACTAAAGATGGAAAAGATTCGTGTTTATATTTCAGGCTACGATCTGTTTTCCTGGTCCGCTACCAATCTGCAAGATATTGAGGCACGTTCTAGCCATTATGTGACTTACCCAATTCAACGCATTGCTACTATGGGTATAAACGTAACATTCTAACCTATTTAAACGATGATCCAAATGAAAAAAAACATTTATAAAATATTCATTTCCATCTTGTTAGCAGGACTTATTTACAGCTGCACGCAAGATCCCCTTTATGTCGTACCAATCCAATTCAAATCGGCCAGTGACGTTTTCACAGATTCTGCCCGGGCCGAATTTTTTATAAACAATGCCTATACTGATATGCCGGCCGATATCGTTGCTAGCTTTAATTGGCTGGATGGCAATGCAATGCTTGCATCTGCCTGTGATGAAGCCATGCACATCTCGACCGATAAAACGGTCCCTTCTGCCGCTAACCGAATGAGTGCCGGCAATTGGAACCCTTCCAGCATGAGGTACTATCGTTCCACAGATGGTGTTGGGGAAATTGGCAGCTGGTTGAAATGGGGCGGCTACATGGGCAGCAGAAAAGCCAATACCGCGATTAAAAACCTTTATATGTTGCCCCAAAATTATACACTTCGTTTTCGGAATCGTTTGATGGGTGAAGCACTCTTTATCAGAGCAATACACCATTGGTTTCTTTTCCAGAAATGGGGTGGGATTCCAATCGTAAACAAATCTTATGAAGCCTCTGACAATGTATTTATTCCCCGAAATTCAGTAAAGAGTGTGGCAGATTTCATTGTCAAATCATGCGATGAAGCAATTGCACTACTTCCAACTACGCCCTATTCCTCTCCTCAGGAGGTTGGCCGTATCGACAGGGGGACATGTATGGCCTTAAAAGCAAAGATGCTTCTTTATATAGCAAGTCCTCTTTATAATGGAAAGGGAGTTTACAATGATGGTGATTCCTTGATTTGTATGGGCGATTATGATATTAATCGTTGGGCGACTGCTGCAAAGGCTGCACAGGACGTTGTTGACCTGGGGTGGTACAAGCTTTACACAGCGCCGGTAAGCCCATCAGGCCTCAATAATTACCAGCAACTATTTAATGCATGGGGTGTAGGGACTACTAACACGGAAATGATCTTTGGCAAACTGAGAGGAACTGGCCGTGATACTGAAAATGACAACTTTCCTGCCGGATTCACAAATGCAAAGGGAGGAACTTGTCCTTCGCAAGACTTAGTCGACGCATATGAGATGACCGATGGAACTGTTTTCGACTGGACTAATGCTACCGAGGCAAAAAGCCCTTATCTAAACAGAGACCCTCGTTTTTACGCTAGTATCATTTATAACGGAGAATACTTTGCAGCATTTGCCAACACAACAAAGTATACTTTTCAGACATATATCGCTCCAACAATAGGAGTAAATGCAAATGGGAATGCAGCTACAGGGACTTCATATTACCTCAATAAATTCATGAACTACGCGGCATGCAAGCCGGATGTTGGCTCAGGAGGCGTTTATCATAACTGGATGTACTTCAGATATGCTGAAGTTTTACTTAACCTTGCCGAAGCCGGTAATGAATTTGGCGGTCCAACTTATGTTGTACCAGGTGCAACTACTCAGTTGACTCCGGTACAAGCTGTTGATATGGTCAGAGCACGTGCCGGAATGCCCGGTGTTCAGGCAACAATGACTAAAAGAGGCACAGTATTGACACAGGCTACATTACGTGACTTAATCCGCAACGAACGCCGCGTTGAACTTGCTTTCGAAGATCAGCGCTATTATGATGTCCGTCGTTGGATGATCATTGAAAATCTCCCCCAGTATATACGAGGCTGTAAAATCACCAAAAATGCAGATGGTTCTTTTACTTACGACCCCAATACTATACACGCCGAAAACAAAGTATTCGAAAAGAAACATTATTTCTTCCCGATACCACAAAGTCAAATGAATTGTAATCCCCAGATGAAGCAAAATCGGGGTTGGTAAAAAACAATCGTAATATTTAAAGCTATAGATAGTATGAAAAAAATATTAATCCTTATCTTATTCATTTGCATGACAATTCCACAATTGTTTGCACAGAGTAAAACTGTCACTGGAAAGGTACTTGATACCAAGGGTGATGGAATTGTCGGTGCTACAGTTAAAGAAAAGGGAACTGGCAATGCTTCAATTACTGATGTTAACGGTAATTTTAAAATTAAGTTATCAGGCACTAACAGCAGGTTGGTAATATCCTTTATCGGAGATGTATCAAATGAGGTTGTCGTTGGCAACCAAACAAATATCAGTGTCACACTGGAATCTGATATCACCCAAATGCAGGAAGTAGTCGTTGTAGGTTATGGCACCCAAAAGAAAGCCAGTGTTGTAGGAGCTATTTCTACAGTTAAAGCAACCGAACTACAACAGTCTTCCACTCCCAACCTCTCGAATGCACTTGCAGGTCGTGTGGCTGGGGTTATCACTATCATGGGCAGCGGTAAACCGGGTAACGACAACGCGCAGATTTTTATTCGTGGGCAAGCAACTACGAATACCACTGATCCTTTGGTTCTGGTTGATGGTCTTGAAAGAGACTGGCAGGAAATAGATCCCACGGACATTGAGACTTTTTCTGTGCTCAAGGATGCCTCTGCAACGGCTGTTTTTGGTGTACGCGGTGCAAATGGCGTTATCCTCATCACTACCAAACGTGGAATGAAAGGAAAACCGGTTTTAACCCTTTCGACACAATCCGCCATTCAACAACCTATCCAGGAACCAAAATATCTGAGATCGTTTGATTATGCTACACTCATGAACGAGGCATTACATAACGACGGCCAGGCTCCTGCCTATTCGGCTTCTGATTTATTGCATTATAAGTTGAAAGATTCTCCTTATACGCATCCGGATAACAATTACTATCAGGATTTTATTAAACCAGCTTCCTGGCAACAAATGACAAACCTGAGCGCCAGCGGAGGAACTGATTTCTTAAATTACTATATCTCTGCCAATTATTTGCATCAGGAAGGACTTTATAAGGATTTTTCTAACTCAAAATATTCTACCAACACAGACTACGACCGTTATAATTTCCGTTCTAACCTTGATTTCAAAGTCAACAAAACCCTTAAGATCAGCGTAGACCTAACAGGAAGGCTCGAAGTAAGACGCCAACCCAATTTTTCCGCTGATGCATTTTCGAAACTCTGTAGGCTACCGCCAAATTTCGAAAACTACTTAAATCCCAATGGTTCAATGGGTGGTATGTCTGATGAAACACGCCTTGCACCTTATGCACTGATTTCAAGTTATGGCGATCAAGTGAACAATACAAATGTGTTAGAGGGATCTATTAAAATTGACCAAAACCTCAATTTTATTACCAAAGGACTTTCAATTCGTGCAATGACCGGATTTAACAGTAGTTATAAATCTTATAAGGATATAGTTGAAAAGCCGGAATTATGGACATACACTAAATTTGGACAGTATGTGATCAATCAAAACCGTGTTGACCTATCCATTTCAAACGGAAAAGGACCTGCCGATAGAAGGGTTTCATTTGAAGGATCATTAAATTATGACCGTTCCCTTGGTGATCATACTTTCACTGGTATGCTACTTTATCAACAAAGTCAGTATATTTATGAGGCTAATGTACCAACCGGCTACCTTGGTTGGGTTGGTCGTGGTACTTATTCTTATAAGTTACGCTACATGCTTGAAGTCGATGCCGGCTACAACGGTTCCAATCAATTCTCAGCTGCACATCGCTATGGATTTTTCCCGGCAGTGTCTTTGGGATGGATGGCATCTGAAGAAGCTTTCTGGAAAAGAAACATTAAATTTATCGATTATCTCAAAATAAGGGGTTCTTATGGCGAGATAGGGAACGATAAAATCGGGAACTTCAGTTATATCTATACCCAAAAGTATGTTAACTCGCCAAGTCAGGTTCTTTGGGGCGAATCGGCCCAAGGTGAAACCGGTCTGATCGAAGGACAACCTGGCAACCTTAACGTTACATGGGAAAGGGCAAAGAAATCCAATATCGGATTTGATGTTAAATTATTCAAGAGCAGACTTACTGCAACAGCCGACTTCTTTTACGAAAAACGTACTGATATTTTGGCTGTTCCTTATACGGTTCCTTTGGTTTTGGGTATGAATAATCCTCAAAGCTCAACCAGATCTGATGGCCAGGGACTTCCGCCTGCAAATATCGGGATCGTGACCAATAAGGGTTTGGATATGGAAATAGGATATGCTGATCATATTGGAGCAGTGGGTTACTTTATTAAAGGAAATCTTACTATTGCACATAATATTATCAACAAAATTTCTGAAGAGGGTAAAAAGTATGTCTGGCAAAAACAAGAGGGTAAACCTATTGGACAACATTTTGGTCTGACCGATATTGGTTTATTCCAAAACTCTGACTTTGTGCAGGATGCATCTGGAAACCTGGTTATGACTGGCGGATTTCCCACACTGAAACCCGGAGTTCCAGTTCCTTCTTTTGGGGCAGTTTATCCTGGTGATTGTAAATACAAGGATTTGAACGCCGATGGTATCATTGATAATTATGACATTGGTGCAATCGGAAAATCAGGAGTTCCAACTTATATTTATGGGGTGAGCCTTGGTGGAAGTTTTAATAATTTCGATCTGACTGTCCTCTTTCAAGGAGCAGGTGGAAATACCCGTGATTTCGTAAATGACGCTATTTGGGAATTTAATCAGGGAGGTACTGTCATGACGCAACACCTTGGTCGTTACAATCCTGCAGATCCAACAACATGGACAACTGCAACATATCCCCTGTTGCATGCTGTTGCAAGCACAAACAATCAACAGTCAACTACCCGTTGGACATTTTCCGGAAATTACTTACGGTTGAAAAATGCTGAAATCGGTTACACCATTCCTAAATCATTGTTATCACACATTAGGATTAGTTCGTGCAGAGTCTTTGTAAACGGTACTAACCTTATTACATGGGATAAAATGATGAACTGGGATCCCGAAACTACAAACAATGACGGCAGTAGTTACCTCCAGTTAAGGACATGGAATTTCGGAGTGAAAGTGACATTTTAAAACCTTTTTAAAATAACCATGATGAAAAAAACGATATTATTATTTAGTTCATTTGCTCTTTTCTGTATACTTTTCTCTTGCCAGAAAGATGGAGCAAGTCTTTTGGATCGGGCTGACTCTGGTGTGCTCACCGAAGCTACCGTATTTGCAAGCGCTAAAAACACAAAGCTTTTCCTGACAGATATATACCGGCGTTTACCCTACGATTGGGATAACAATGTTTACCTGGATGCCGATACCGATGACGGAGAAGGCCGCGCATGGTGGAGTTGGGTAAATACAACCCAAATCGGGGCTTATAACCCAACCAGTATGCCTGATAAATTCAAACGTTGGGCTGATTATTATGCAGCCATCCGTGCTTGTAATTTATTTATTTCAAAAATTGACAGTGTCCCTATAGATCCGGAACAATACATGAGTACCTTAACTGTAAGGACCAGGATGAAATATGAAGCCATTTGTCTTGAGGCCTTTTATTATGGCGAACTTGTACGCTGGTATGGTGGGGTTCCGATCATTACAAAGGTGTTGGATCAAAATTCTCCTGAATTGTTAACCAAGCGTGCCAATCTTCAAGAAATAAAAGATTTCATTCTACCTCTTTGCGATACAGCAGCTGCACACCTACCGAGTAAATATTATGGTATTGATTTTGGCAGGATGACAAGTGGCGTTGCTCAGGCAATAAAGGCGAGGCTATTATTGCAACTTGCCAGCCCACTCTTTAACAGTGCAAAGGACGCCCTTGGCGCACCAACAACACTTTGTCCATGGAGCTGGGGCAATTATGACGTAAATAGGTGGAAAGATGCCGCCGATGCCGCAAAAGTAGTGATGGATCACAAGAGTGAAGTTACAGGTGCAATTGCATACAGTCTTGTATCTCTCACCGGTGCCGCTAATTACTTTGGGAACAATAACAGCTATCCCGGTTCCTTGAAAGCATTGGGTTGGTACAGTGTCTTTGTTACACGCGGAACTGATATTAATCCTGAAATAATGCTGCCTTATCTTAAAAAAGGCTTGACCAACGAGCTTGAAAAATGGCAACTTCCGGGTTCAATGGCAGGTGGTGATGCCTCATACACATTGCCTACTTACAATTATGCAGCCTGTTTTGAAAATAATGTTGGAGTTCCTATCTATCAAACAGATGATTATGGTCAACCATTGCTTGATGCCAACGGCCAGTTCCTTGTAAACACACTCTCTGGATTTGATCCTCAAAACCCTTATGTCAACCGCGATTCCAGGTTTTATAATTCAATATGGTACAACGGTTCAAAGTTTAGTGGCGTCACTTTTAATACATGGCACGGCGAAGATGGTTCAGTTGGACGGGAATTTCTTACTGGTTACGCTCATACNGGGGTCTTCCTTCGTAAATTCGAAGATCCTAAAAACATATCTTTNAGNGGNGGTACTGCAGCAGGGCAAACCAATCACAACTATCCNATCTTTCGCTTCGATGAAATGTTGCTCGATTATGCAGAAGCAATGAATGAATATCTCCCTGATGGAGCTTCACGTGCAGCTGTCATTTCCACAATGGACCTGATCCGGACAAGGGCAGATATGCCGACTACTCAGATCACTGCTACCAGAAATAGCTGGGACGTCAACAACCAGAAACAAATGCGTAAATTTCTTCGCAATGAACGCAGAATTGAACTGGCCTTCGAAGATCAAAGGTATTTTGATGTCCGTAGATGGTTGATTGGAGACAAAACGCAAACAACTGCCTACGAACACGATGTATTAAAGAAACTCAATGGTACGTTTGTTTATTCCATTAAAGTTTGGGAAAAAAGAGTTTTCAGGCCTCAGGATAATCTGATGTGCATACCGCAAACCGAGGTTAACAATAACCCGAATCTGCAACAAAATCCAGGATGGTAGAAGAACAAAACTATCGTAAAAAGACTATTTCAAAAATTTAAAAAGAATCTGATTATGAGAAAAATACAATTGCTTTTAATAATGGCGTTGATAGCATTTGCCGGATGTGGCAAAGACAACTTTTTCGATAAATATCCACCTGAAGTACTATTTTATCAGGATGCAGATGTGGTAAACGCCGATTTTAATGCGATCATTTTAGCTACTGGTGTAAATCAGTTTATTGTAAAAGCCAGAGTGAGCGCTCCGTATAAACTAAAAGAGATCAAGATCTATTCATCTGTTGACGGTTTTACGACCAACACACTTTTGAATACGTTTTCTGATTTCACCCTTACACCAAATGTAATTAAGGTGAGTAGCACTCTCACTAATATTACTGTGGCAACTGTTGTTAAAATTGTGGCGACCGATATGAATAATCACGTCACCACTAAACTTTTTAATATTACAGTGACACCTTAATCATTACTATTTAACTAACCAACCTAAGGCTCCGGACCAATATATTTTTTAAATTTACAAGTATATTTGTCTGGAGTCTTTAACTGAATTATTAATGAAAAATTAAATGTTTTAAAATGAAAAAAAGTTTCTGTTTTCTGTTTATGATGATAATGATGACATCAGCGATGTATTCACAAACGTCAAACACCCTTACTTCAAAAGAAAAAAAGGATGGTTGGGTTCTTCTGTTTGATGGTACAAGCACCAATGGTTGGATCACTCCTGCCGGCAAACCTGTTCCTGCAGGTTGGGAAGTAAAAAATGGCTGTATTACGGCAATAAAGGATGGTAAAGGCGGCGACATCATTACAGTTGGCGAATATTCAGACTTTGAGTTTTCGGTTGATTTTAACATCGAAACGGGATGTAACAGTGGAATTAAATATTTTTATACAAAATATCCAACAGGTGGAAACCTGGGTATGGAATATCAGATCATCGATGATATAAAAGGCGAAGATATTCACAAAGACAATCACCTTTGCGGTTCCTTTTATGATGTAATACCTGTACCTTCAACTGTGAATAAAAAAGTAAATGCACCGGGTGAATGGAATACAATCCGCATCGTATCTAAAGGCAAAAAAATTGAACATTGGCTAAATGGAGTAAAAATACTCGAGTTTACCCGTGGCGACAAGAGTTATACAGATGCTGTTGCGCTCAGCAAATTCAATAAGACAGTCCCTGTATTTGGTATGGTCGAAAAAGGACACCTCCTTTTGCAGGAACATGGCGGAGTCGTTTCATTTAAAAACATTAAAATCAAAACCCTTTAATCAACTATTATGGATAACAGACGTGATTTTATTAAGAAAGCAACGCTAACTACAGCAGGGCTTGCCATTGGCGCTAAAGCATTTAGTTTTACTGCAAAGAGTTACAATAACATTATTGGTGCAAACGACAGAATTCATGTTGCAGCAATTGGTCTGAATGGGCGTGGAAACAGCATGGTCGGAACCATTGCAAAACAATTAAATACTGAAGTATCATGTGTTTGCGATGTCGACTCCAGGGCAATGCCTAAAGCGATTGCTTCAATATTAAAAGCCGGACAGAC
>JGI24140J50213_10000695_pt1 | contig 15514 bp, 9 predicted proteins | sample BarGraIncu00222A_FD_50213 | JGI IMG/M metagenome (IMG submission 50213)
ACCCTAACTGTCACGAATACTTTCCGTCAAAGGAAAAATAGGTATAATAAAGGGCGGGAAATGCTATTAAAGTAAAAAATCCATCTGGAAGCCCGGTAGAATTAAGGTTCGGTTCTTATGAAGCGCAAAGAATTTCGGAAACTTGTCTCTGTGGATAAGGCACGGGAAATAATAAACAGCCTGCAGTTTTTTCCCGGAAAGGAAAGCTCGGCTCTTGAAAACGCCCACGGCAAAATCCTTGCAGAGGATGTTGTTGCCGATATTAATGTCCCCCCCTTTCCAAGAGCTGTAATGGATGGCTATGCAGTCAGGGCAGAAGATACATACGCATGCAATGATACCGAGCCTGTAAGACTCAGGGTGCTCGGAAATCTTCCAGCAGGCTCGGGTGCAAAATACAAGGTTTCGGCAGGGGAAGCTGTGGAAATCGCAACTGGAGCACCTATCCCTGAAGGAGCTGATTCTGTGGTTATGGTAGAATACAGCTCGGAGGAAGAAGGAACCGCGCTTATCTTCAGACCTGTAACTATAGGAGAAAACATCATGAAAGCAGGTTCTGACATCCTGAAAGGAGAACGTGTACTCAGGATGGGAAAGAAACTCGGAACCAGGGAAATTGGAGTTCTCGCTTCGGTAGGAAAAAAAGAGATCCCTGTCCGCAGGCTGCAGGTAGGGATAATCTCAACAGGAGACGAACTCGTCATTCCAGGAGAAAAGCTGGCTGCAGGACAGGTATATGACGCCAATTCCTACACACTGTATGCCGGAATAAAGGAGTTCGGGGCATTCCCCATGCTTTACGGGATTGTAAAGGACAATGAAACTGTCATGAGAAATGCACTTGAGACCGCGGTTTCGGAATGCGATCTGATCCTGACGTCTGGCAGCACATCATCCGGAGCTGGGGATGTGATGTATCAGCTAATAGATGAGATGGGAGAAACCCTCGCCCACGGAATTAATATCAAACCTGGAAAACCGGTGGTCATTGGCGTAATAAAAGGAATCCCAATTATAGGGCTACCTGGAAATCCAACATCCGCGTTAATGATTTTTAACGAGTTCGTAGCTCCACTTATAAAGAAAACCCTTGGAGCGGATAAAGGACTCAAAAAAGTAGAAAAAGGAATTATGGGCACCGACCTCCGTTCAGAAGGAAGACAGCAGCTCCTTCCCGTAGGCCTTATCCGGGGACGGGTGTATCCTGCAGACAGGGGCTCAGGTGCAATAACATCCCTTTCCGGGGCAGATGGATTTATCGAGATTCCTTCCAGTGTCGAATTTATCGAAGCAGGGACACCGGTAGAAGTGACCCTTTTCGGAGATGTTGAAAAGCCTGATCTCCTGATAGCAGGCGGCTTCTGCCCGGGTATTGACTTGCTTGAAGACCTGAGTAAACTCCGATTCAGAACCCTCTACACTGGCTCAAGCGGGGGTTTCAGTGCAATTGCCGCAAATACAGCAGATATTGCTGGCGTGAATATGCCTTCCAGATATTCAGAAGGACAGACAAGCATCCGGTACAATATCCCGACAATCAAGAGCATGGGGCTTTTAGATGTTGTACTTGTCAAAGGGTACAGAAGAGAAATAGGGCTTATTGTTAGGCAGGATAGCACAATCTCAGGACTTTCAGACCTTCCCGGAAAACGCCTGATCAACCGGAACCTGGGCTCAGGCACAAGAGCTCTTCTTGAGCTGAAAATTGCGGAGCTTGCAGCTAAAAAAGGAATTAGCAAAAAGGAATTTACTGATTCGGTACCTGGTTATTCCTCTGGATCGAAATCGGAGGTTGCGATCTGTGAGGCTGTTATCTCAGGAAGGGCCGACGCAGGAGTAGGAATAAGAAACTGTTCCGAAAAGAACAGCCTGAAATTCATAAAATTTGCAGAAGAAGAGTATGATTTTCTGATGAGAAATGAGGTACTGGACACTCATGAGGCAAGGGGATTTCTGGAAATCCTGAACTCCAAAGAATTCGCTTCAAAGCTTCCTAGAGGGCTGCAGGTATATGAGAGAACAGGAGAAATAATCCCCATTGAATAATTTTTTTATTTATTAGGACTTACTCACTTGAGTATCAAAATCAAGTGCAATAGATATTGCTGTCTAGATTTATTTTATAGACAGCTCAAAGTTTCAAGTTACTGATTTCTCAGTTCAACTGTGTAATTTCTCAGTTCAACTGTGTAATTTCTCAGTTCAACTGTGTAATTTCTCAGTTCAACTGTGTAATTTCCATTTAAATTTGCTAGGACCCTCCCTCAATAAGCTTTAAATATTATTATACATATTAAGAAATATAATTAAACCATAATTAAACCGGAATACTCTTACCATTTCCGGACCAGTAAATAAATCATTCCATAAGTATATATATTGCATTCAACTATTCAGGATAAAACATCCAGATAACGGATCTGTTTTTTATCAAAAAAGGTTTGCAGAGATCGTTTGGATGCGGTTTCTTTTTTCAAGTAATATGAAAATCATTTCTTCAGTCCCGAAGTCGGCAGGTTCTAGATGAGCAGTATACAGGAGCAAATACAGGAAGTCGAAGACGAAATACGAAAGACCCAGTACAACAAGGCAACTTCCCATCACATAGGCAGGCTGAAAGCCAAGATAGCTCGCCTTCGGGATGATGTGGAAAAAAAAGCCTCGGCAAAAAGCGGAGGGGATGGGTATTCGGTCAGAAAATCGGGAGACGGAACTGTAACCCTTGTTGGTTTTCCATCAGTAGGGAAATCCACGCTTCTGAACAAACTCACAGATGCAAAGTCAGAAGTGGGAGCATATGATTTTACCACCCTTACAGTTGTACCAGGAGTGCTTGAGCACAAAGGTGCAACAATCCAGTTCCTAGACGTACCAGGGCTTGTGAAAGGTGCGTCTTCAGGGCGCGGGCGCGGAAAAGAAGTTATTTCAGTTATCCGGAACTCGGACATGGTTATATTTTTGCTTGATGTATTCCAGCCCAAGCATTACGAAGTACTTATGGATGAACTTAATCAGGCAGGGATCCGCGTTGATGAAGAGCCCCCTGATGTGGTCATCAAGAAAAAAGACAGAGGCGGGGTAGAGATCAACTCGACCATCGAGATTGATCTGGACGAGGAAACTATCAAAGCTGTACTGGATGAGTACAAGATTCATAATGCCAGCGTACTTATTAGAGAAAATATCACAGTTGACCAGCTTATTGATATTGTGCTGAACAACCGGAGTTATGTCAGATCCCTTATAGTTATTAACAAGGTTGACCTTGGCTACCCCCAGTTAATTGAAGAATGCAGAAAAATATACCCAAACTCAATCTTCATTTCAGCCCACAAAGGTATCAACATTGAAACCCTCAAGGACTCCATTTACGACCGTCTGGGATTTATCCGGGTCTACTTAAAACCGCAGGGCGAGCCCGCAGATATGGAAGATCCCCTGATAGTTATGAGTGGGACCAATATAGGTCAGATATGTGACCGCCTGCACCGAGATTTCCGCAGGAAGTTCCGATATGCTCAGGTATGGGGTACGTCAGCAAAGCATCCTGGGCAGCGAGTAGGCCTCGACCACAGAATGCAGGATGAAGATATCCTTACAGTCATCATTCAGAAGTAAAGAAAACCTGGGAAGCGAAAAGGAAAGACAAGAAACTTTCGCATCCCGCACTTTTTTGAAATTATACGCTCTCAAAGGCCTGTACTGTTTCGGAAGTATCCGAGAAAACACTCCTTTCACTGTCATCTTCGGAATCCATAGAGCTACTAGCCTCAACTTCCTCCTCAAATTCGACAGCAAATTCAGCCGGACTTTTTCTGCGAGCACTTTCTGGTATTCCGTAAGGAGTCTCGATTTTTCCTGCAGCCCCGATACCATATCTTTCCTTTGCAGCTTCGAGAATGGCTTCAAGCATTCCGGGATAGGAAATATCGGCATAAGCTGCCATTTTTGCCAGATGCCCATCCCAGCACCACCCAGGGTTGGGATTTACTTCAAGTAACCTGGGTCTGCCTTTGGCGTCAAGCCTCCAGTCAAAACGGGCATAGTCCCTACATCCCAGCCTGCTGAAGAGAGCGAGACTGGACTGCACAATGTCGTTTCTGGTCTTTTCCGGGAGGTCGGCAGGCACGGATTTGACTTTCCAGTATGGAGAGTCCGGAAGCCACTTAGCCTCATATCCACAGATTCTTGGGAGATCTTCCGGAACTGCAGAGTAGTCTTCTTCAATAATAGGCAACACAGTACATGCAGGCGGGTTCCCAATGATGCCAACACTGATGTCTTTTCCCGGAAGGAACTCTTCCAGCAGGAAAGGCTTATCAGATCCTATTATTTCCCGCGTTTCCGCCATAATTTCGAGAAGTTCCTCCAGGCTGTGGGCAATGCTTTTCTGTGTGATTCCAAAACTCGAGTCCCCTGAGTTAGGTTTTACGAGCAAGGGAAAATGAAGAGGAAGTTTTGAAAGATCGGGATCCCCAATGACAAGTGTTCCCCTTGCAACAGGAATTCTCATCTCCCTTGCAACTCCCCTTACAATGGACTTATCATAACAGAAGGCAAGGCATTGAGGACCTCCTCCTGTATATGGGATATTTAATTGTTCAAGCAAAGCCGGAACATGAAGCTCTTTCGTAGGGTCATTGCAAAAACCTTCATCACATAGGTTAAATACAAGGTCAATTTTTCCTGCCTTTTTCTTAAGATCGTCAAGCAGGGTTTCATGCCTGTCAAAGAAAGTGAATTTCATGAAAGGAATCTCTGCAAGAGCTTTTTTCATTAACTCAAGGGTATTGAAATCATCATCATCAAATACACAGGCAGGCTTGACTTCATCTTTTTTTCTCGGATCCCCCAGCAAAACTGCGATGTTCAGGGGTTTTTTACTCTCAGCTGTCTGAAGAGGAGAAGGCCAGGCTTTCTCAACAGAAGCAGAAAGCAGGATTCTCTGTTCCATCATACCCGCATCCTGAGTGCCTGCGGATACCGAGCTGAAGGTTGTGTGAAAAGTGGGACTGCTAAACCCTGACGCAGTAAGCAGTTCAAAGAGGCTTTCCTTGTTGTATAACCTCTCAGCATAAAACTGATCTGCAATTATCCCTTTGTCGATGCGGCTTATAACTTCTCTGCAAATTAGCCGGTCACCATCTGCGGAAAGAGCCCTCTCTCTGCAGACAAAGTACCTTCTGTCCAGCCATTCCCATGATCGGGGCTGGAAATTCTTTTTAATATGATCTCCGTCTGAAGTATCAATAAAAACCCTACCTTCTGGCTTCAGTACTCTGAAGATTTCTTCGAGGACTTTTCTATCATGAAAAGTAGAATCAAAATAACCAAAGCTATTACCAAGGATAGTGACCACATCAAAAGTGTCAGAAGGATAGGGCAGCTTTCTTGCATCTCCTTCTCTGAACCTGACCTGCAGGTTTTCCTTCTGAGCTCTTGTTCTAGCTTTTCTTATGAGGTACTGTGACCTATCATACCCCTCGACATTTGAGAACCCCCTTCTTGCCAGCTCAAGTACATGCCTGCCCTGTCCGCAACAGAGATCAAGGACTTTTTCTTCAGGAGCTAGCCCCAAGATGGAGACAATGAGATCGACCTCTTTCCTAGTAACCTCCATATCATCCAGAAGATCGGCATCGGTCTTAAGATAAAGGGAGTTAAAAAGAGTCTGCCACCAGTCGGACCGGACATGAACTTCAAGATCCTCAACAGGTCCGAGAGTTTTGCCCTGTACGGTACATTTAGCGCGTTTACGCCTGGTATTTGCATCTGTAGTATTCTGGGTCATGATCTTATATCTTCCAGAAAAAAGTTTATGTGCTTAGAGTATATCAAGTTTATTAAAGGGTTGTGATCTTTTATATATGCCTTGAGAAAGAAGGCAAATATATAGAAGGATTAATAGCGTTTTTAAGCCTGTTTTAAGCCAAAAATGGGGTCTTATTTTTATTCAGGGAAAATTTATTGCTTTTAAGGTCTAAATAAAGATAAAATAAATAATAACGTCTAAAAAGGTAATTAAAGCTCCAATTCTGGAAAATTCTGCAAATGAGAGTGTTTCTCCTTCTTTTTCAGCATTTTGGATAATTATAACATTGCTAGCAGCTCCCAGAATGAGCAAATTACCCGCAATTGTACTTCCAGCAGCAAGCGCCATCAGTTGTCTTTGAGAAACAACACTACCCATTGCAGGCAGATAGAGCGCAACAAAGGGAACATTTGAAATAAGCTGACTCAGTCCAATACTGAGGGTAAGGATCATTGGCACAGAGCCTAACTGCGGAGACAGTTTGCCAAGCAGTCCCTGACATGTTCCAGAAATCCATACGCTTTCCATCAGCACGAACATTGAAACGAAGAAGATCAGAGTTGTCCAGTCAATATTTTTCAAGACTTCAAAGCGCTTTCTGCTGAGCAGCACAGGCGATGCAGAGAGAAGAGCAATCCAGCTCAGATTAAAGTTCCAGGCAGGCAAGAACTCCACCAGAAAAATCTTACAGGCTATAAGAGTCAGCATAAGGAGAAGAGCCATTTTAGATACCCTGGCGAGCTCAGGATCGGTAATAACTTCTTCAGAATGGATCTGTATCGATTTCCCGAATTCCCTTCGGAAAAAAAGTTTAAGCACGGCATAAGCAATAATAAGGCATATAAGTGTTGGCAGGGCAAGCCAACGAAAAAAAGTTACAAAAGGGGCATCAAGATTTCCATCAATTGCTATGAGAAGGTTCTGCGGGTTTCCTATGGGCTCAGAACACTTCCTGTAGTTACTCCGAAAGCCAGGGCAAAGAGCATAAGCTTGGGAGAGATGCCATACTTCCGGGAAAACTGCAGAACAAGCGGCGTTCCCATAATAGCCAGGGTATCATTCATAAGGATTGCAGAAAGAAGCCCCGTAGAGAAGAGCACAAGCAAGACAAGTTGATCCGTATTCCTTGCCCTGGAAACTATCCTGCTCCCGAGACAGCCCAGATATCCGCTCCTGTTCAAAGCCTCTCCTACACAAAAGGCCCCGAAGAGAAAGATAAGTACATCAATATTAATTGCCCCAAGTGCTTCTTCAGGAGAAATCTCTCCTAGCACCAGCACTAACAGAGCTCCAATTGTCATGACCTGCCAGATCTGCAGTCTTAAAGACCCAACCTGCCTGAGAGCGGTAAGTACAAAGACGCCCAGAAGGATAAGCACTGAAGGGTCAGGTAAAGATACAATAGAGAATAGCATAGAGCCTGTTGCCATAGAACCCACTGACTTAAAAAATATAAATTTAGAATGTGATATATACGTAAGTATAAAATTCCTGCGCTTGTGGAAGTATTCTGCAGAAAAAGCAGCTTTCAAGATATGAAGAGTACGAAATCCTTAAACATAGACTGATAGATACATTTAGAGCATGACAATATGGTTTCCTTTCTCAGCAACTATCCTTCAGGAAGGGAATTCTTATGTTTCAATCTGCCCGGAAGCTGATGTAATTTGTAAAGCAGAGACTGTCGAAAAAGCTCTCGAAAAACTGAAAGAAGAGGTTGAAAAATTCCTGGGAGAAGAGCTGCCTCAGGGATTTTCGAAAATTGTGTTTTACTAGACTTACAAACAAAAAAGAAAGAAGAAAAGGGAAATAACCCCTTTTAATTAGCTTACATTTATCAGGCAGCTTCTGCTGCTTTTTTTATTCCATTAAATTTTGTCCCATTAACCAGTGAAATCACTTCAGCGGGAATATAGACCTTCCCAGTCACGGGAGCGTAGGCAACTGTTCCTTCGAGTTCATGAGTTACGCCATTCTTGATAAGAATGTTCTTGCTCACTGGCAGTTCGGCATCTCCGATTCTCAGAATGTGGAAAAAGAGATTACATTTCCAATCAAATTCGGATAATTAACAAAAAAAGTAGAAAGTACAGTAGTAGAAGTATAGTAAAAAAGCACAGTAAAAAAGCACATTAAAAGAAGAATTAGAAAAAGCCCGGAAGTGCCATGTTCCTTTTACTGTAGCCCCCAATACAGCCGCTCTGTAATAGTGCTCCCATCAAACACATTCATCAGAGCAGGAACATTTACCCTCGGACTGTTCTTTAACAACCCGCTCATACTTCGCCATTCGATCATTTCTGTCTATTTCAGTTCCAACCTATACTACTATTATAAATTACTTTAAATTAATTATACAAAAAATTGTTTTGCATCAAAACATATTTTTAGATTAAAAGTTTCAAAGTTAGCATAGAACCCTAGATAAGATTCATTATTAACCAGAAATGCCGTAAAAAATCCCATATGGCACAAAAATTAAGTACCAGAATTATCTATAAGTAAAAGCTTTAATGTGCAGTCCTGTAGGGTAGTGGTCAATCCTTCGGGCCTTTGGAGCCCGGGACAGCGGTTCGAATCCGCTCAGGACTATAAAAATATTTTTAACATTTCATTTTTACAAAGCCTAAGAAAATATCATATTATATTAAATTGTTTTCGAGCAAACAAGAGACAGATGCCTTCTATCCTGGCAGTAAATCTCAAGTTCTATTTTGATCCGCTGCACGAGGTCGCAGCAGTAAGCAGCCGCAATCCCATAGTACTTTGCCAGGACCTGCGAGTTCGTTGACTTCGAAGCCGTCGCACGCAAGTCCATGCACAGATCACAGGATATCTCTTACCAGCTCTTCCTCAGAAACTGATCCTTGACTTCTATATACTCAACCATATACCTTGGCTGCACTATCCATTTCAGAGAACTTGGTAGTCTCAAGGCAGTGCAGTGAAACCGAATGATAAGCTGGTTTTAAATTTAGAACATATAGTTTTTATGTACATCTCCCCACTTGAAAGTACATCTAGACTATATAAATCCAAATGTGGCTTATTAGACATTATCATTATAGTTTATATATAGATGACTATTTTTTAAATTTTTAATAGATTATTTGTAGTCTAGACTATGATATAATTTATTCTTATTTGATTTTCATATCAAATTTACGATAGTTTTTTAACAATCCGGATTTATATTATAGTGATGGGTAGAAAATATGGATAACATTGTTAAAATGTTTATTTTTGCGATTATTTAGATGTGCTTTATAGAATAATAAGACAAAAGTTATTATTTATCTAAATACTCTATAAAGAATAAATATAAGGTTATAAAATGGAACTTGAATTAACTGTGATCGCTCGTTGGATAGCCAGACTTTTGTTTTTGTTCGCTGGCCTAGGATTTTTTGTGGAATAAGCCAATGAGGATGATCAACACGCTCTTTTTTTCGAAAGTCCCCGGAATTAGAGGAGGTGAGGGTATGAGCAAATTCAAACCAAATGTGAAAGCATGTTCCTCGAGAAAGTGCCCAGAACTTGTTTGGGTGAGGATAAAAAAAGTAGAAAGAAGAATCTGCAAAATCTACGGAAAGATGCCGGCAAAATTAAACGAATGCCCCAAAGACGTGGAGGCTAAGGCATTAGCGAAGATTCTTGATCAATGACTCACGGACACGACCTATTTCTGCAACTCAAGCAAATCTTTTCGCATTTTTCTTTTTAGCATCTGCTCAGAGATCCAGCCAATTGCATTGTAAACGGGATTTACCCGTACATCCACGTAATATTTTGCTTTCGGACTCAGCCAGCCTTTTTCTTTCCAATAGGTATAATCAGCAGGGGATTTCTGGCCAAGTTCACCAAAACTTGCCTTCTGGGCATGAAAAATAAATACTTCTCGAAGCCCTGGAGGACTACGTTTTTTCTGAAGGGCATTGTAAAATACAAATGCAGCTTTCTCAAGCTTCTGGTTATTCTCCTGCTCTTTCTTATTGGAAATTTGCATAGGAGGAGTTACGAGACCAACAGAATGAACCACCTCAAAACCCCATACGCCAGCTACCAATTTGAGATAATCGATAACTTCCTTCAGACCCAGCGCGCCAGTTGTAGAAAGAAGAAGGGCTTTTTTGTCGAAAAAACGGGGGCGATGGAATATATAAGAGAAACGGTCTATGAAAGTTTTCATGAGTGCAGAGACATTCATACCATAAACAGGTGTAGCAAAGATTACCCCATCGGCAGCATGCATTTTCTGCTCGATAATGGAGGCATCATCTTTATGTGGGCAGTGATTCTCTCCTTTTATAAAACAAACAAAGCAGCCAGAACACTGCGATAAATCTGCATCTTTGAGCATAAGGTACTCAAATTCAACATTACCCATAGACCGCATGGACTCTTCTATTTTCTTCGCCGCTCGATAGGTATTGCCTTTTCGCGGGCTTCCCATGATAACCAGGACTTTCATGACCTTGAACACATTCCTTCCACTTTTACCAAAATAGTGAGTATAATATGACCTCGTGAATCCTACGAAAAACAGGCTCAAGTCTATTATTATTGACCTGGCTGAGAACAATTGAACGAAGAATGATATTTAACTGATCTTTTCACATATATAGGATTACGCAGTTGGATTGGTGCAATACTTGATCACAAATGTACTGGAGAAGGATAAATCGGAATCGAATAGACAAGATCTGTACAAAAGCCTTTTAAAATAAAGAATATCAGAGAGGAATAAAACAGTCTGTGATGTGGAAAAGTTTACGCACCTGAAGGCAAAATAAGACACTAACAGATCTGTCATAAAGTTATGATTCAGATCTTGTGAAGTATCGAGCTACCGTTTTTAAGTCTAACTGCAAGCTACCATTTTATCAGTTCAACTGCAAAAGTCTTAAAAAAGAGACTTTTTATTCTATCCCGGATTTCTGATTGATTGCAGTCATTGAATGCGGAAAATAACGGCTTTGACGATCTCAGAAGAGATTAAAAAGTCCCATAAAAATAAGATGTGGGTCTCATTATACGAAATGAGGCTAATTCATCGACCTGCTTTTTACCAGCCACGATCCCCGCCATGGCCCCATCTGCACCAGTTGTTCCACCAGCCGCAGCCGTGGCACCAGTTGTTCCACCGGCCGCAGCCTTTCCAGCCACCACCGCGATCCCAGTCATCACCATGATCCCAGTCACGAACGCGATTGTCACCGTGATCACGAACGCGATCCCTGTCACCGTGATCATGAACGCGATCCCTGTCACCTTGATCACTACCGCGACTATCGCCACTTCTGTATGCTGCGCTTGCTGATACAGCTGTTAATGATATGACAAAAAAGATAACCATCAAGACAGCAATTGTCTTTTTTATTCTGCCAGATTTTTGTTGATTCATTTGTCCTCACTCCAAATTTTTACCTAATTGGATGCAATTTAAAATCGTTGGTTTTTTTAAACGGTTCGCTGTCGGCATGCAAACTTATTTCGTCAATAAATAATCGTTTTTTGTTTTTGGAGAGTGTACCGATGAGAGTGTACCGGTTATATTATTGGCAAATTCAATCCCCATTTTATGTACCAAGGATTTGCCGACAAAAACGATTTTAAATTGCATCAAAAAGTAATTACATCCATAAAATATAACATGAATAGAAATATAAATAAGGAAATATAATATTTATTTTTATATTAGCCTACGGGTTTTTTAGAAGCAAAATAAAATACAATAGACATGATTGTTAAACTTAGATTTCATATAGTTTGAGGTTTTTGTTATTAATTTCTCAGTTTGACCGTGTCAGTCATATGAATTATTAACCAGGGGTATTTTTGCAACAAGGCTCATAACTATTAAAAACACATGCGAATATAAGAAAAGCCCTCTAATACTAAACAAAGTTAATGTATTAAAAGGAACTGAACTGCGGGTAGAGAGATTAATAACAATCGATGAACCCGGAAATGGCCAAAAACGTTTCGAAATTCTCAAACTTCTTGCCACTACCTACCCTACAGCACCGCAGCAGATTGAAATCATTAATCCCTCGAAAACAGCTACATTTTCTATGTTTCGACTCCTTGAATAACGACAGTGCAATCATTATTTTTATGACTTCCTTGGAGAGTTTTAACATTGAATTTGAAGGGATCTTTTAAACTGGCTTTTGGCACCTCTAATTAGCAGAAGTATCGAAAATTTCCGCTTAGATTTGAGAACTGTCCTCCAATCATGAAAATTCGAATTAGATGAAAGCTTAATTATATAACAGAATATTAATTATAGGTCCAATAAAAAAGTGTTAAAATAAAGTAGGGCAAAGGGTTCAGTTAATAATTTATTCCTGCCGAAATGTTTCCGTCTCTTAATCATACCTTTTAGTTGTAAGAATTGTAAGGATCCTTCCGGAGGGGAGAGAATTACTTGTTTGTTAAATGAAGATGCAGGACCTGATGAACTTGAGTCAATAGCAGTGGCAATACACACCCTCGTGGGGCTTCCTACAACCATCCGCAGCCTCAAAAGAAAGGGGCTTCGCCTAGAAAATGGGAAAATAATTGACAGAGACTATACAGGACCTGTACTTGAAGAGGTGCTCAGGACCGGAAAAACCGTACGTGGAGTTCCTAAGGAAGGCACGTACCTGGGCAGGAACGTGGCTGTTTCCCCCATCTTCTCAGAGGACGGAAAGGTTATTGCAGCAATCGGGATTCTGGATTTGCTATCTGTCCTTGAGATGCAGGAAATAATCCGGACCGTGGTAAACAACAGTCCGGCAGTAGTTTTTATGTGGAGAAATGAAAAAAAATGGCCATGTGAGTTTGTTTCTGAAAATGTGGTCCAGTTCGGATACACAGTGGAGGACTTTATTTCCGGAAGGGTTCTGTATGGGAATATTATTCATCCCGATGACCTCAAGAGGATTGAGGATTCACTTGAACAGCGCATCCTGAAAGGTGGAGTTGACTTCAACGTGGAGTATAGAATCTTTACAAAAGCAGGCGACCTTCGATGGGTGAACGAAAGAGCCTTTATCCAGCGTAATGGAGAAGCGGCCCACTTACAGGGACTTGTGCTTGACATAACAGAGAGGAAGGAGAGCGAAGAGGCTCTCCGAAAGTCTTTTGAAACGCAGAAGTTACTGAGGACCATAATCAACAACAGCCAGGCAGTGGCTTTTTTGTGGGAAAACAAAGAAAACCTGCCTGCAAAATACGTTTCTGAAAACGTGACTCAGTTCGGTTATACAGTAGAAGATTTTACCTCGGGGAAGATCCCTTATGGGAGTATCATTCACAAGGATGATATCGACGCAGTTGTTGAAACCCTTAAAAGAAACATCGCAGAAAAGCAGGATTCTTTTGATATTGAATACAGGATTTTCACAAGGGACGGAAAAATGCTCTGGGTGGATATGAAAACCTTTATCCAGAGAAATACTGAAGGCAAAGCGACACACTTTCAGGGTCTTGTCGTTGATATTACCGAAAGAAAAGAAGCCCAGAAAATGCTTGAAATCCAGCGGGAACTAGGAATGGACCTCAGCACTAACTGGAACCTCCAGACCATTATCAACCGGGTCCTTGATGCCTGCCTGCAGATAAACGGAATCGATGCAGGAGGTATATATCTCAAAGATGAACTCCTGGACCAGATAAACCTGGTCGCATACAGGGGAATTTCCTCCGAGTTTAAAGAAAAGATTTCCAGATATAAGGCAGATTCTCTGGAGGCGAAGCAGATCTGGGTAGAAAAGCCCATATACTCACTGGATTTTTACTCCGAAAAAATGGTTGACGCGGTAAGGAAAGAAGGAATTAAGGCGGTTGCCATAATCCCCCTGAAATATAGAGGAGAAATCATAGGCAGCCTGAATTTTGCCTCCCATACTCTGGATAAGATTCCCTGGAGTGTCCGAAATTTCCTTGAGAGCATCGCTCTCCAGGTGGTAAACCATATCGCCCCAATCTGCATCGAAGCGGAACTGTCGTGAGCTACTCGTGGACTGAAAACTCACCGGCTTCCTGCCTCATTCTCCAAATCTCAATAAGACCTTTCCAGGGAATTTGATTTACAGGAGGGAGTTTTTTCTCTAAATTATAACCTCATTTCTCCCTCCGAATACCCTTTAAGTCCCACTAGCTGCAGAAGTCACAGACATTTTAGAATACCGGTATCTACCAATTTAGATATAAATATCAATTGTGATCGTTGCTATGGGAAAGTCAAAGGCTTTGATGATCTTGTTATGCATTCCTTCTTCAGCTTTTTATTCAGATTTATACCGTCAGGCCTTTTGTAATATGGGTCTTTACCGATAGCTTCTGGCACTATTTAGAAGAGGTGAACTTGGGACTTCTTGATTACAGTGCCGAACTTGCAAAGGCAGAAGAACTAGGCTATAGTGTGAAAGGTTCCTGGCCCTGGCCCGGAAACTACTAGGACTTTTCTTGCCTCAGAAACCGAAGAAGCAATCATTACCTCAAGGGCAAGGTGCCGGACTCGACTCAAAACGTAAGAGGCAATCCTCAATGCTTTTTTCCGGAAATCCATTTCTTGCGTCATTCATTTTAAATCTCTACAAGCTATGGCGTAACCAGTTGCCACAAAAACAATTATAACCAGCTGGCATAAACAATTCGAGCATGTTTGCTCAGAGAAAAGACTGTTAGAAAAAAGGAAGTTGAATTGAAAAGCCAGTTAGGTGGTTCACAAGTTTTGTCCTGTGTTAATGAAGTTCATTACTGGATCAGTTTTGAGGCTGTCCTACATTTCCTTCATTTCGCAGTACTCCCTTATGAACCAATTATAATTATGTAAGTAATATTATAAAATACTAACGATTGAATTTGAGTTTCTTTAAACGGTCACTGCATTTAACAACCTTGTGCCTTTGTTTATCTGTAACGGATGCGTTCATTTACCTCCAGTATTTAACACGTCAACTCATCGGAAGATTAAATTCTCTGTAGGTTTTATGCATTTCTACATTAATAGATAGTTTTGTAGGCTATATATAAGCTATAGAAATCAAAGTTATACTGCGCACTTACAGTAATCAATGGTATTTGCATAGCATCATGTTTCGAAATGAATAATTCTATAAAAAAGCCTGAGGGAGCAGAGTAGTTTACATGGAGTCGAAACCAAAAATGAATCAAGTGAAAATTAAGTGAATTTCGCTTTCACATATTATAATCAGAGCCTATACGAAAAATGTTGACCTTATATATTATATCTAAAAAATATAATTCTATCATCGAGAATGAGAACTCAGCAAGATAAGAGAACGCACTGATTACTTATTTATCCTGAAGTTAATCCCATAAGCATTTTAACGCCCTTTCCTCTGACATTTATAACCTTAACGTCTTTCTATTGGCAGGAAAATGGTTGAATTAGTTCTACACGCATTTTAACACCCTTTCCTCTGACATTTATAACCTTAACGTCTTTCTATTGGCAGGAGATGGGTTGGGTTAATTCCATACGCTTTTTAACGCCCTTTTATCTGACACTTATGACCTTAACGTCTTTCTATTGGCAGGAAATTGATTGAATTAATTCTATACGCGTTTTAACGCGCTTTCCTCTGATACTTATATACACAGGCTGTCTCAAAACTAAAGTCAATTCTACAATTGTGACAAAATTTTCTACTATAAGGTCAATTCACGTATAAATTTCTTAAATTT
>JGI24140J50213_10000696_pt1 | contig 15497 bp, 15 predicted proteins | sample BarGraIncu00222A_FD_50213 | JGI IMG/M metagenome (IMG submission 50213)
TCGACCGCGACAATTGACCGCCGACAAGGCTTCCAACCCCGATAAAACGTTACGCGTGATCCTGAAATGAGCCTGTGATCGGCCTGCTGCGGTTTCTGCGCTGCTTGTGCGTGTTCATGAATGACGACTGTTTCCGAAGCCCGCGGACATGGAGCGCAAATTCGCCGATGCGGCAATGTGACCCAACTCACATTGGAAGCGGGCTTGGGGTCTGCGGGCATTCCCAAACCTTCGGCCAGGTGCCGCGGCTGATTTTCGTCCATCCGTCGCAAGAGGCCGCCGGGTTTGACCTTTGCGGACGACAATGGCTTGGTGTGGCGGTCGGCCAATCAGCAAGCAAGAAAAGTGCAACCGATGGGAAACACCTACGAAATCTACGCCCTCCGCTATGCGACGATGTCGCCCCGCACGCCTCACCTGAATTTTCTCATTCCGGATCCGCATGAGACCACCGCGCAGGATCTCGACTATTTCGTCTGGCTGATCCGGGGCGGCGGCCGCGACATCCTGGTCGATACCGGCTTCAACGCCGAAGAGGCGGCTCTGCGAAATCGCAAGCTCACGCTCGATCCGGTCGATGCGCTGGAACGCTTTGGCGTCAAGGCCGACAGCATCAGGGACATTGTCGTCAGCCATCTGCATTACGATCACGCCGGCAATCTCGACCGTTTTCCTCATGCGCGGTTCCATCTGCAGGATCGCGAGATGAGCTACGCGACCGGGCGCTGCATGTGCACCGGCATACTCCGGCATCCGTTTTCGATCGAGCATGTCACGCTGATGGTGCGCCATGTCTATGGTGAGCGCGTCACCTTTCATTCCGGCGATGGCGAGGTCGCCCCCGGCGTAACCGTGCATCGGGTCGGCGGCCATTCCGACGGGCTGCAGGTGGTGCGGGTGGAGACCGAGCGCGGTCCGGTGGTGCTGGCCTCGGATGCCGCGCATTACTACGCCAATCTGCAACGCCGCAGCCCGTTTCCGATCGTCTACAATGTCGGCGACATGGCGCAGGGTTGGGAAATCGTCGAGCGGCTCGCCGGCCATCCCGACCGCTTCATTCCGGGCCACGATCCGATCGTGAGCGAGATCTATCCACGCGCCAGCGACAAGGTCGATGCATTTGCCTTGCACCTGAAGCCGTCGCGCTCCTTCGTCAAATAGCGTCAAGCGAGCAAACGGATGTCGCAATACAAGACGATCGGCTTCATCGGTCTCGGTGTGATGGGCGAGCCGATCTGTCGCAACCTTGTGAAGAAGAGCGGCGCAGGCGTGATCGTGTTCGACCTGTCGCAACAGGCGCTGACGCAACTGCGCGGCGAAGGCGCCGCGGTGGCCGCCTCCGTGGCGGAGGTCGTCAACAAGAGCGACATCATATTCATGTGCCTGCCCAGCGCCAAACATGCGCGCGCGGTGTTCGAGGGCGACGGCATCCTGAAAAACATCAGCTCGGGACAAGTGGTCGTCGATCTCGGCACCTCATCGGTCAACCAGACCCGGGATTTCGCAAGGCAATTGCAGGCCAAGGGCGCATCATGGGCCGATGCGCCGATCGCGCGTACGCGTCAGGCCGCGCAGGACGGCACCCTGAGCGTGATGGTCGGCGCGCCGCCGGAATTATTTGCGTCCATCGAGCCCTTGATCCGCTGCTTTGCCACCGATGTGACGAGTTGCGGCGGCGTTGGTTCGGGGCAGGTGACCAAAATCCTCAACAACATGGTGCTGTTTCAAACCGTCAACGCACTTTCCGAGGCCGTCGCCGTTGCCCGGCGCAATGGCGTCGATCCGGCGCTGCTGCTCGATACGTTGTCGAAGGGATCAGCCGACAGNTTTGCGCTGCGCAATCACGGCATGAAGGCGATCGTGCCNGGGAATTTTCCCGAACGCGCCTTCTCGACGGAGTACGCCCTGAAAGACCTGTCCTATGCGCTGGAACTGGCCGACGATGCCGGCGTCAAAATCCGCGGCGCCGAACTGATCGGCAAGATCTTGCAGGAAGCGATCGATGCCGGCTCTGGCGGCGCGTACTTCCCGGTGATCGCGAAATATATCGATCGGGGTTAACTTATTGCCGTCGTTCCGGGGCATCGCGCAGCGATGAACCCGGAATCTCGAGATTCCCCGATGCGTAATTGCGCATCTGTGGTTCGCGGTGACGCGTGCCCCGGAATGACGGATAGGGTAATCGCTCTTAATACGCTTGCTTCGCATCCGCCTCGCTGCTCGTCTGCACGAGATCGAGGCTTTGCTCGATCTTGCCGAGCATTGCCGCCAAATCTTTTTGCTCGCGCGCGGAAAGACACGACAGGATCTCCTGTTCCTTGCGCAGCAGCCGGGGAATCAGTTGCTCGTACAGCGCGTCGCCTTTTCGGGTCATGCGCAGCCGGAACTCGCGGCGGTCTTCCTCGTTCTCGACGCGCTCCACCAGTTGCCGCTCCATCAGCGCGGTGACGGCGCGGCTGATGGTGGATTTGTGGGTTCGGGTGCAATCGGCGATGTATTGCGCGCTACAGGCATCGTTGCGGAAGCCAAGTGTCGCCAGCACACGCCATTCCGGAATATCCAGCCCGTAGCGTTCCTGATATTCGCTGGCGAGCGCGGCGCTGACCTCGGCCGCCAGCCGGTTCAGCCGGAATGGCACAAACCTGAAGAGGTCTAGTCGCCGCTCTTTGCTGGATGCGTTGTGCTCACGCGAGCCGGCTGCCAGTTCGCTCGAAGACGGTTTTGGCAAAAATCGCTCCAATTTGAGTTGACGCCAACGCGGCCACAGAGTTTAGATAGTTGCAAGTGAGACTATCTTAGGCCGGGACGAGCGCCTTGGCTAGAGGCAAGCGTCTGGCCGCAGCCAGGTCCTTTGTCATCAGGTCCTTGGTAATCAGGTCCTTTCTAATTAAGTCCATCGCCGGAGTAGCGTGAACGCATGGCGCAGCAGTCCAAAGTCCAGTTCGGCTATCGACGCCATCCTGACCAGGATCGCGCCGCAGCCGATGCGGCCGAATACCCGGTGGTGGTGATCGGGGCTGGCCCGGTCGGGCTGTCGCTCGCGATCGACCTGGCACAGCGTGGCCAGGCCGTCGTCTTGCTCGATGACGCCGACCGGATCGGCGAGGGGTCGCGCGCGATCTGCTTTTCGAAACGCTCCCTCGAATTCTGGGATCGGCTCGGCGTCGCCGATCGCATGGTCGACAAGGGTGTTGTCTGGAACGTCGGTCGGATCTTTCACGGCGCGTCGCTGCTTTATCAATTCAATCTGCTGCCGGAGGAAGGGCACAAGCGGCCCGCCTTCATCAACCTCCAGCAATTCTATGCCGAGGCCTATCTGGTGGATCGGGTGCAGCAGCTGGCGTCGATCGACCTGCGCTGGCGCAACAAGGTGACCGGGCTGGAGCAGCGCAACGACCATGCGGTCCTGACCGTCGAGACGCCGGACGGGCCGTACCGGATGCGCGCGAACTACGTCGTGGCCTGCGACGGCGCGCGATCGTCGTTGCGGCAGATGGTCGGCGCGGAATTCACCGGCAAGGTGTTCGAGGATCAGTTCCTGATCGCCGACGTCAAGATGAGCGCCGAGTTTCCCACCGAGCGCTGGTTCTGGTTCGACCCGCCGTTTCACGCCGGGCGATCCGCGCTGTTGCACAAGCAGCCGGACGACATCTGGCGGATCGATCTGCAGCTTAATCCTGATGTCGATCCTGCCGTCGAGAAGCTGCCCGGGAATGTGCGGCCGCGGATCGCGCGCATGCTCGGGCATGACAAGTTCGATTTCGAATGGATCTCGCTTTACAAATTCCAGTGCCGCCGAATGGAAAAATTCATCCATGGCCGCGTGATCTTCGCCGGCGATGCCGCGCATCAGGTCTCGCCGTTCGGTGCCCGGGGCGCCAATTCCGGTCTGGAAGATGCCGAGAACCTGGCGTGGAAACTTGATCGCGTGCTGCGCAAGCTATCGCCGGAAATATTGCTCGAGAGCTATCACACCGAGCGCAGTGCGGCGGCTGACGAGAACATCCGGGAATCGACCCGCTCGACCGATTTCATGGCGCCCAGTTCGCGCCAGGAAGCGCGGCTGCGACAGGCGGTGCTGTCGCTGGCCAAGGAAACCGAATTCGGCAAGCGGATGATCAACGGCGGGCGGCTCTCGGTTCCCTCGATCTATGACTCGCCGCTTTTGACGGCCGATCGCGATGCGTGGCGTGGCGGCCCGCGGCCCGGCGCTTCGATGCTTGACGCGCCGATTGCTGCGGGCAGCGGGAAGCCTGCGTTTTTGACCGAAGCCTTCGTCAAGGCGGGAGCGAGGTTCACGCTGCTGGAGTTCAGCAATGGCATTGGCGTCGACGCCCCCGATGGCGTCGGCGTGATCCGGATCGGCGGCAATGATGGTTTTTCCGATTCCGCGGGGCTGGCCGGCACGCGCTACGATGCCGAACCCGGCACCGCCTATCTGTTGCGGCCTGACGGCTATGTCGCCGCGCGTTTCCGGCACCCGACCCGCACTGCGCTCGATGTCGCATTGGCGCGCGCGACCGGCATCAACTGAGGTTTTCGATCATGGCGCTGTCCACCCGCTCGAATTTCCCAAAGCCCGACGACGCGTTTCGCGCGGTTGTCGAGGCGCATCGCGGGCTGAGCGACGAGCAGAGCGCAAATCTCGATGCCACGCTGGTTCTGATACTCGCCAATCACATCGGCGACCTTGATGTGCTGCGCGAGGCGATTGCGCTGGCCCAGCGGCGCATGGTGGATGCCAGCCAGCAGGCGCAGCAGCAGCAATAACACGAATTCGAAAAGAACGTCGCAAAGGGAATTGAACTGATGGCCAAAGGTTTCGCGTCCACCACCGATACGGCGGAGAAAAAGATCACCTTCTCCGAAATCGGCACCGATCTCTATGCTTTCACCGCCGAAGGCGATCCCAATTCCGCGATCATCGTCGGCGACGACGGCTGCATCGTGTTCGACGCGCAGGCGACGCCGGCGATGGCCAACAAGGTGATCGAGCGGGTCCGCACCGTCACCGACAAGCCGATCAAATATGTGGTGCTGTCGCATTATCACGCGGTGCGGGTGCTCGGCGCCTCGGCCTACAAGGCGCAAGCGGTGATCGCGTCGCAGGAAACCTACCGGCTGGTCGAGGAGCGCGGCCAGCAGGATTGGGATTCCGAATATGGACGCTTTCCGCGCCTGTTCCAGGATGCCGAAAGCATCCCGGGTCTGACCTGGCCGACGCTGACGTTCGAGGGCGACATGTCGATCTATCTCGGCAAGCGTGAGGTGCGGCTCATGCAGCTTGGCGCGGGGCACACTTCCGGCGACATCGTGGCATGGGTGCCCGACGCGGAAGTGATGTTTTCCGGTGACCTGATCGAATATCATTCGGCCTGCTATTGCGGCGACGCGCATTTGCGCGAATGGCCGGCGACGCTGAACGAAATTCGCGCCTTCAACCCCAAGGCGATCGCGCCGGGGCGGGGCGATGCCCTCAAGGGCGTGGCGACGGCGCGCGACGCCATCGCCATGACGCGCGATTTCGTCACCTCGCTCTATGGCGCTGCCGAAACCGCGGTCGCCAAGGGCCGCAATCTCAAGCAGACGATGGCGGCGACGCGCGAGGTGATGGATCCGAAGTTTTCCAGCTTTGCGATCTACGAACACTGCCTGCCGTTCAACGTTTCGCGGGCGTTCGACGAGGCCTCGGGGATCGACGATCCGGTGATCTGGACCGACAAGCGTGACCAGGAAATGTGGGCGGCCTTGCAAGGAGGATGACCATGAATATCAATACTTCTCCTGAAACCATCAGCCGAAGTTCGGTCAATATCACGCCGGGCTATATGTCCGGCTTCGGCAACAGTTTTGAGACCGAAGCGCTGCCCGGCGCGCTGCCGATCGGGCGCAATTCGCCGCAACGCTGCGCCTACGGGCTTTACGCCGAGCAATTGTCCGGCTCGCCCTTCACCGCGCCGCGCGGCAGCAACGAGCGCTCATGGCTGTATCGGATCCGGCCCTCGGTGAAGCATTCCGGACGCTTCGCCAAGGCCGACGTCAGGCTGTGGCGCACCGCGCCGTGTCATGAGGTCGAGCTGTCGATCGAGCAGTTGCGCTGGGATCCGGCGCCGATCCCCAAGGAAGACATGACGTTTCTGCAGGGCGTGCAAACCATGACCACGGCCGGAGACGCCAACACCCAGGCCGGCATGGCCGCGCATGTCTATCTGATCACGCAATCGATGGTCGATCAGCATTTCTACAATGCCGACGGCGAGATGATGTTCGTGCCGCAGCAGGGCAATTTGCGCTTCGTCACCGAGTTCGGCCGGATCGATATCCAGCCCGGCGAGATCGCTGTGATTCCGCGCGGCGTCAAATTCCGCGTGGAGATTCCCGGCGGCCCCGCGCGCGGTTACCTCTGCGAAAACTACGGCGGCGCGTTCACGCTGCCGGAGCGCGGCCCGATCGGCGCCAATTGCCTGGCCAATGCGCGCGATTTTCTCACCCCGGTCGCGGCCTATGAGGACAAGGACACGCCGACCGAATTGTTTGTGAAATGGGGCGGCTCGCTGTTCGTAACGAAGCTGCCGCATTCGCCGATCGATGTGGTGGCCTGGCACGGCAATTACGCGCCGTACAAATACGATCTGCGGACCTTCTCGCCGGTCGGCGCGATCGGATTCGACCATCCCGATCCGTCGATCTTCACGGTGCTGACGTCGCCTTCGGAAACCTCCGGCACCGCGAACATCGATTTCGTGATCTTCCCGGAGCGCTGGGCGGTGGCGGAAAACACCTTCCGTCCGCCGTGGTATCACATGAACATCATGTCGGAATTCATGGGACTGGTCTACGGCGTCTACGATGCCAAGCCGCAAGGGTTCACCCCCGGCGGCATCAGCCTGCACAACATGATGCTGCCCCATGGCCCGGACCGCGAGGCCTTCGATCACGCCAGCAATTCGGAACTAAAGCCGGTCAAGCTGACGGGCACTATGGCCTTCATGTTCGAGACGCGATATCCGCAGCGCGTGACGGAGCATGCCGCGAAATCATCGACCTTGCAGGATGACTACGCGGATTGCTGGAAGGGGCTGGAAAAGCGGTTTGATCCGAACCGGCCGTGAGATGTTTGCGTCATCCTGGGGCATCACCAACGGGTCCGCGCGAAGCGCGGCCCAACTACAGGCTCGGCGATCATCCCGGTACGGGCTTCTGATTGGAGACTTTTTGTGCCCCATCCCAACGATCCCAAACTCCGCTCCTTTATCGACGTCGATCCGGCGTCGGATTTTCCGATCCAGAATCTTCCCTACGGCGTGTTTTCGTCCAAGGACGGACTGGCGCCTCGCGTTGGTGTCGCGATCGGCGACTACGTGCTCGATCTGTGGGAGCTCGAACAGGACGGGCGGCTGGATGTCGGCGAACTCGGAGTGTTTGCGACGCCGGCGCTCAATTCTTTCATGGCGCTGGGGCCCAAGGCGTGGTCGCGCACCCGGGCGCGGATCAGCGAATTGCTGCGCCACGACCATCCGGAGCTGCGCGATAACCGCGAGTTGCGTGAACGCGCGCTGGTGGCGATGGCCGACGTCAAATTGCATTTGCCGATCGCGGTCGCCGGTTTCACCGATTTCTATTCGTCGAAAGAGCACGCCACCAATGTCGGCACCATGTTCCGCGATAAATCCAATCCGCTGCTGCCGAACTGGCTGCATATCCCGATTGGTTATAACGGACGCGCGTCCACCGTCGTGGTCAGCGGCACCAGGGTGCGGCGGCCGCGCGGCCAGTTGAAGCCGCCGAATGTGGAATCGCCGAGCTTTGGCCCCTGCAAGCGACTGGACTTCGAACTGGAAATGGGCGTCGTGATCGGCCAGCCCTCGCCGATGGGTGAGATGCTCACCGAGCAACAGGCGGGGGAAATGATCTTCGGCTTTACGCTTTTGAACGACTGGAGCGCGCGCGATATCCAGCAATGGGAATACGTGCCGCTCGGGCCGTTCCAGGCCAAGGCATTCGCGACCTCGATCAGCCCCTGGATCGTCACCCGCGAGGCGCTGGAACCGTTTCGTGTTCATGGCCCGGCGCAGGAGCCGATGCCGCTGCCCTATTTGCAGCAGGCACAGCCGAACAATTACGACCTGCAACTCGATGTCGGGCTGCGCGCGGCGCAAGTGAATGAAGCCACCAGCATCTGCCGCACCAATTTCAAATACATGTACTGGTCGTCGGTGCAGCAATTGGTGCACCACGCCTCCTCCGGCTGCGCCATGAATGTCGGCGATCTCTTAGGCTCCGGCACCATCAGCGGTCCGGAGAAGCACCAGCGCGGCAGCCTGCTTGAAATCAGCTGGAACGGCACTGAGCCGATCGAACTTCCCGGCGGCGTCAAGCGGACATTTCTGGAAGACGGCGATTCGCTCGTCGTGCGCGGCTGGTGCCAGGGCGACGGCTACCGCGTCGGTTTTGGTGAAGTCGAGGGCACGATTCTGCCGGCGACGTGAGGACGTCAGCGTTGCTCCGGCGGAATATCCCGAATCCGCTCCGAATGCGCGGCGAGATCGTCGAGACTAAATTTCAGATGCACGCGCTTGTCCGAAGGCNGCTGCTTTTCGGTCGATGCCCCGGGCCGCCACTCTTTGGCCGGCCGGATCGGCCGCGGAGCGAAACCGCCGCCGCAGTTCGGGCACACATTGCGGAGCCTGTTCTCCACACAATCCGCACAGAAAGTGCACTCATAGCTGCAGATGCGTGCTTCCGTCGAACCGGGCGGGAGATCCTTGTCGCAATATTCGCAGTTCGGTCGAAGTTGCAGCGCCATGGGCGTCTCTCATGTTGAGGCGAGGCGGAGTTTCGCAAATCAAACGCTGGAAGCGAATGACGAATCTCCCTCGATTTCGGACATGCGAGAGCCAGCCAAGGAAAAAACAATTTGTCATTCCGGGATGCGCCTCTTGGCGCAGACCCGGAATCCATACTCCCTGTAGTGTCATGGATTCCGGGCCTCCGCTCGTTTCGCTCGCGCGCCGGGATGATGGTGGGATTTCTACCCCGCCGCCTTCCACTCGCTGGTCAACTCGGCAATATCCGCCTTGGCCGCATCGCGGATCGCCGAGGGCGTGCGCGAAAAGCGTGGCGCCGGGGCGGGTTGCGTGACGCCGTGGCGGGTGACAAAAATCTCGCGCGCCGCGTTATGCGGATGATCCGGCGCCTCGCGCATGGTCAGGATCGGCGCAAAGCAGACGTCGGTACCCTCCATGATGGCGCACCACTCGTCGCGCGTCTTGGTCTTGAACACGTCCACCAGTTTTTGCTTGAGCACCGGCCATGCTTTGGGGTCCATCTGCTGATCGAAGCCGGGCTCCGAAAGACCGGCATGTTGCCGCAGCAGCGCGTAGAACTGCGGCTCGATCGAGCCGATCGAAATGAACTTGCCGCACGCGCATTCATAGACGCCGTAGAAATGCGCGCCGCCGTCGAGGAAATTGCTCTCGCGCTGTTCGGTCCAACGGCCCGCGGCTGCCAGGTCGAAGAACATCGACATCAGTGACGCCGCGCCGTCGCACATCGCGGCGTCAACGACCTGTCCCTTGCCCGATCTTGACGCTTCCACCAGCGCTGCGAGCACGCCGACCACGAGATAGAGCGCTCCTCCGCCGAAATCGCCGACCAGATTGAGCGGAGGCACCGGCTTGTCCTTGCCGCCGATCGCGGCCAGTGCGCCGGTCACGGAGATGTAGTTGATGTCATGGCCGGCGGCCTGCGCCAATGGGCCTTCCTGACCCCACCCGGTCATGCGGCCATAGACGAGGCGCGGATTGCGAGCCTGCACGACATCGGGCCCTAACCCCAACCGCTCCATCACGCCGGGACGGAAGCCCTCGATCAGCGCGTCGGCATGACTCAGAAGATCGAGCACCTGCGCGATGGCGGCGTCGCTCTTGAGGTCGAGTTCAACGACTTTTCGCCCGCGTCCGGCCACCGATTTCAGATTCTTCTTGGCGCCGACCCGATCAAGCGTGACCACCTCGGCGCCCATATCGGCCAGCATCATGCATGCGAAGGGACCAGGCCCGATGCCGGCAAATTCGACAATACGAAAACCGGCCAACGGGCCGGAGGTACGGGTGGAGGATTGTGGGGCTGATTTATCGAGCACGTTGTTTTTCCGTTGATGAAGGGAAGAGGGGCGGTTTCCGCAGCAGTGGATAGCGGCTTTGCGATCAGAATGCGCGTAAAATTATAAGGACGAGCATCTTCTTCGGCAAACCGGATTCCGCATCGCCGGAAAAGCGCCCGAAGCCTCATCGCCGAAATGACGCGGGTCCCGGCCGGTGCAGCGCAAGGTAGCCAGCCTGAACGGTCCCATTTTGTGCATCCCAGGCGCCTGGCCAATGATTTCGGTGCCTTCACCAGGATTTTTGCCGATATTCTCAAGGTCAAGAACGACAGCGCGCTGGTGGCGCAAAACCAGCTCACGCATGGCGGCACCATGCTGCGCTACAAACTCGACGATCTAGCGAGCAAGGCTGCCCGGGCTCCGAGCCGGGACCCATAACCCCGGGGGTCTGCTGTTGCGAGGGGCCTCGATCCCCGCTCCCTAAACACAGTCTTCGGCGTATGGATGCCGGCGTTCGCCGGCATGACGTCTCAGCCGCTCTGCAGCAATGGGGGAACTCTCGCGTCTCAAGCACGTTGACCAGCGTGGTGAGCCCGATGGTTGCCGCCGCTGCGGGGCCTTGGCGTGCCGCATTCCGGGCATTTTTTCACTGGTTGAATTCGATGAATGTGCAGCGATTGCAGCGCAGTTCGAAGACTGTCGCGCCGGATTCGATCCGGCAGGACAATGACCGCATCATCGAAACCGATATTCCTTCCCGCCTCGATCGTCTGCGCTGGAGCGGTTTTCACACCCGCGTCGTGCTGGCACTCGGCATCACCTGGATTCTGGATGGCCTGGAGGTCACGCTGGCAGGCGCGTTGTCCGGTGCGTTGAAAGATAGTCCGACACTCCATTTCACCAATTTCGATGTCGGGTTTTCCAACAGCGCGTATCTGGCGGGCGCAGTCCTCGGCGCGCTCGGGTTCGGCTGGCTCACCGACCGGATCGGGCGCAAGAAACTGTTCTTCATCACGCTGGCACTCTACCTCAGCGCCACGGCGGCAACCGCGCTGTCCTGGAGCGTTGCGAGTTACGCGCTGTTTCGATTTCTCACGGGCGCAGGTATCGGCGGCGAATACACAGCGATTAATTCGACGATTCAGGAATTGGTACCCGCGCGGTATCGCGGATGGACCGACCTCATCATTAATGGCAGCTTCTGGATTGGTGCTGCGATCGGGGCTGCCAGCGCGATCGTTCTGCTCGATCCGCACCTGATCGGTCCCGATCTTGGCTGGCGGCTGGCGTATCTCACCGGCGCTTGTCTCGGCCTCGTGGTGTTGGTGATGCGGATGTGGATTCCGGAAAGTCCGCGGTGGCTGATGATTCACGGCCGTCCGGATCAAGCCAGCGCGATCGTCGAAGATATCGAGCGATCGGTCACTGGAAAGGTACAAGGCACGAATCAGCAATCGTTGTTGAAAATCAAACTGAAGATGCGCGACCACACACCGCTGCGTGAGGTGGCACGCACTCTGTTCACCGTCTATCGCCAGCGCTCGCTGGTCGGCATGGCCTTGATGATCGCGCAGGCGTTTTTCTACAATGCCATCTTCTTTACTTTCGCCTTGGTATTGACCGACTTCTACGGGATCGCGTCCAGTGAGGTCGGATGGTACGTTCTGCCGTTCGCGGCCGGCAATTTCCTCGGGCCGTTGCTGCTCGGCCGGTTGTTCGACACGGTGGGACGCCGGGTGATGATTACGCTCACCTATGGCGTTTCGGGCGTTCTGCTCGCACTTTCGGGTTATCTGTTTGCGATCGGCGTGTTGAGCGCACAGACCCAGACCATCGCATGGATGGTGATCTTCTTTGTGGCGTCGCCGGCCGCCAGTGCGGCCTATCTCACCGTCAGCGAAACCTTTCCGCTGGAGGTCCGCGCGCTGGCGATTGCGTTGTTTTATGCCGTGGGAACCGGAATTGGCGGCGTCGCCGGTCCCGCGCTGTTCGGCGCACTGATCGATACCGGATCGCGCAGCAGCGTTTTTGCTGGCTACCTCGCAGGAGCAGGATTGATGATCGCGGCGGCTGTCATCGCCTGGCTCTACTGTGTCGCGGCCGAGCGCCAGCCGCTGGAATCGGTTGCCCCGCCGCTGGCCTTTGTGGAGTAGAATGAAATGAACCGTGAATTGATCGATCAGGATCTGGCCGACGTGCCCTCGCAGGAAGACATGCCATCAGAACAGACCTCGTCGGGCACCGGCCCGGCGTCGCATGCTTTGCCGCCGCCTCTGGACCAAACCGCGCTCTTGCTCGACATCGACGGCACGCTGCTCGATCTGGCGCCAACGCCGCGCGAAGTGTGGGTACCGCCGGATCTGGCAAACACCCTCAGCCGCCTTTTGATGCGGACTTCCGGCGCGCTGGCGCTCGTCAGCGGGCGATCGCTGAACGATATCGATTTGATTTTTGCACCCGAACAATTTCCAGCCGTAGGCGGTCACGGTGCGGAAATGCGGCTATCGACCGACAGCGAAGCGGTCGCGACCCATGCCCCGCCGATGGACAAGGAACTGAAGCGTCGCCTTGCCGCCATCGCAAAACTCAGCCCAGGCATTCTGCTGGAAGACAAGGGCTACTCGCTGGCGCTGCATTACCGGCTGGCGCCGCATGCGGAGAAAGCGATCTACGAGGCGGTGTCGCTGATCAGGGCCGATCTGCCGAGTGCGCAGATCGAAGTGCTGCCCGGAAAATGCGTCTGCGAGATCAAGCACTCCGGCTTTAACAAGGCGAGCGGCGTCGTTGAATTGATGACCCACGAACCCTTCAGGGGCCGCCGCCCGATTTTCATCGGCGACGATGTCACCGACGAATCGGTATTCGCCATCATGCCCGATTTCGGCGGCCTTGCATTTTCAGTCGGCCGGCGCGCGCACGGTGTCGCCGGTCATTTCGACGAACCACGCGACGTGCGGGAGTGGCTCGCGCGTCTGCTCGACGACGAAACGACCACGGCTGCAAAATAATGCAGACCGATGTTTCGAAAAGACGATGAATCAGAGGCGATTTCGAAATTTTTCGGCCGTTATTTGTATTTTTTGCGATGGAACAAGCGGTTCCATTTCGCGCGGCCTGAATTTGGTTTCATTTCGTTGAAAGGGTGACTGGGAACCATATTGATGAATGGCTGTTAATACGCGAGCGCTCCAACAGGAGGGGACCCTGTGAACCTCGTCGTCGTTTCAAACCGCGTCGCGCGCGGCAAAGCCAACGAACCCATGACGGGGGGGCTGGCGGCCGCTTTGCTGCCGGTGGTGGAGAAATCCGGCGCCATCTGGGTCGGTTCCAGCGGCCGCGTTCGCGACGGCGCGAACAAGGAACCGTTCGCCGAAATTGAGGCGCTGGGCGCGGGCGCGCTGGCGATGCTGGATCTGCCGGCAGCGCATTACGGCGGCTATTATGAAGGTTTTGCGAATTCGGCATTGTGGCCGGCGCTTCATTCCCGCGTCGATTTGATCTGCGCCTCGCAGGAAGACTATCTCTCTTATCGCGAAGTCAACGCCTTCATGGCGCGCGCGCTGCTGCGCTTCCGAAAGCCGGACACCGCGTTCTGGATTCAGGATTATCATTTCCTGGCGCTGGGCGCCGAATTGCGCGATCTCGGCGTCACCCAGCCGGTCGGCTTCTTTCTGCATACGCCTTGGCCCACGCGCGCGATCATGGGCGGGGTACCGCATCATCGCGAGTTGATCGAGGCGATGCTAGCCTACGACCTGATCGGATTCCAGACCATCGACGATTGCGAAAATTTCCTTGGATACCTTTCCTCGGATCTCGGCCTTGCGGTCGAAAACGGTGTCGTCACGTCGCGTTACGGTACCTCGCGCATCGCGGTATTTCCGATCGGCATCGACCCCGAAAAATTCGCCATGCAAGCTGCCAAGGCGGTGTCGCATCCCGATGTGTCGCGGTTGCGGCGAAGCTTGAATGGCGAGAAACTGGCGATCGGCGTCGATCGGCTGGATTATTCCAAGGGGCTGATCAACCGCATCAACGCCTTCGATCGGATGTGGACCTTGCAGCCGTCACTGCAGCGTACGGTGTCGTTGTTGCAGATTGCGACGCCTTCGCGCGGCTCGATCGAAGCCTATGGCACCCTGCAAAGCGAACTCGCGAAGCTTGTCAGCGATGTCAACGGGCGGCACGGCGAAGTGGACTGGACCCCGATCCGTTATCTCAACAAGGGCTTTAGCCAGACCGTGCTGGCAGGGCTCTATCGCACCGCGCAGGTCGGCGTGGTGACGCCGCTGAATGACGGAATGAATCTGGTCGCCAAGGAATATGTCGCGGCACAAAACCCGGCCGATCCCGGCGTGCTGGTGCTGTCGGAATTCGCCGGTGCTGCGAACGAACTCGACACCGCGCTGCTGGTCAATCCTCACGACATCGACGGTATGGCGCGAACCATCGCGCTCGCGCTCTCGATGCCGTTGACCGAGCGTCGGATGCGCTGGGAAGCGATGATGGCGAAACTTCATGCCGGCACGATCCAGCAGTGGTTTGCCGATTTCGTCGACGCCTTGCAGAAGACGCGAAGTGACAAGGCTGCGCCCGCGCCGGCGATGCCCGAACCGCAGGCATCATGGGCGCTGCGCTCGGTCAATTCCGGCGCGCGGTATCAGTAGAGCATGATCCGGAAAAGTGGGGACCGGTTTTCCTCGGGACAAACGCAAAGCGTTTGCCCGGAGGTCATGCTCAAACAAATATAGTCTGGAGTCAGTAGCAATAGGATGCGCCGTCGAGGATGGCGCAGCGCGTCTTGTTCGGCGCGTTCGGGTTATCCAGCGGCACCATGCCTTTGCCCTGGCCGACGAACACACCCGGCCCCACGGTCACTGACGATTTGTTGCCGATGATGACGCTCGGATGCGGCGACAGGCTCGATCGCGTGCCGTCGGGCCAGATGATCGCATCGCCGGACAGCAAGCCGCGCCGGCCGTCATCGCAGCTCACATTGGCACCCTCGCGCGTACAGGCTTGCGCCATCGCCGATCCCGGACAGCCCAGGCCGATCGCCGATATCAGAATCAAGAACGCCAGCGCCCGATCGATCGTCATGTCGCCTCCGCAAGTTCGGTTGTCGCCATCATCAATCGTCGTCTCCGGCCGGTTTTCGGTTCAGCGCATCATCATGCGAGAATCCGGCATCGATTAAAACGTAAAATTACCAAGACTATTCAACAGGTTGTGGAAATATACGCGGCTGCGGCCGCCGTCGCTTGCAAAAATCCTCCTGCCCCTTCAAGACAGGGCATCCGGAGAGATGGCCGAGTGGCTTAAGGCGCACGCTTGGAAAGCGTGTGTGCGGGAAACCGTACCGTGGGTTCGAATCCCACTCTCTCCGCCAGNT
>JGI24140J50213_10000697_pt1 | contig 15497 bp, 13 predicted proteins | sample BarGraIncu00222A_FD_50213 | JGI IMG/M metagenome (IMG submission 50213)
AATGGTTTGAATAAGTAAAAATAGGAAAAATAGAAAAACAGCAATGGAAGACATAATTAATTGCTTAACCGATGACCAATGTATCAGACTTTCAAGATTTAACATTCTGTTAAACTTGAATAAATTATTCAACTTGAAGAAATCTCCGCAATTTACTATTATTTCAGTCGACAGTCTGCAATAAACTGTATGGACAAAGACCCCCATCGACCGAAGGAAAATTAAATTGCGTTTGTCCATCATTGTTCTGTTGTGAAATTTTGCGGGAACTAAATCTTATTAGATTATTGCCCTATTTTGAGAATCAGTGAACATATCGATTTGGAATTACGCCTTAAGAATATTTTATCTAGCGTTACCATTTTTACCCTACTAATTCATTAATCTTGGAGATGAATATGGTGATAATTAATAAGGGTGTAGTTTATGGTTGATAATAACCCTGATAGTGCGCATAGTAATCCTAAAAAAAGTAGTAATCCATTTAAGAAGATACTTGATGACGTGAAAAAGTTCATGAAAAAAGAGGAAGAAGAAAAGAAGCCTCCTTCTTTTGAGACACTTAAAAAAGAAAAAAATCAAGCATCAAATCAAGAATTAAGAAGTTCGAATATTCCGAAACTTGAAACTCCTGAAACAAAAGAAGCTGAGAAGTCGGCACGAGTAAGAAAAGCTAAAGTTAATGAACAAAAACTTCCAAAGAAATATAAAAAAGGTTGGTAAAGAAAAAGTCGTAACTATATCAAGGACGTTAATAATTTCCTCATTCTCGGTGGATTAAAATTCCCCCAGCCCTCATAATTGAAAAAATTTCGAAGATTGTGAATCATACCGAAAAAAAGAGGAAATGTTTCTGGTACTACTTAAGTTCAAAAAACACTAGCGTCAGCGAAATCGCTCTTGACGCTATGTAAGCCTTGTTATATAATTTGTAACTATTCAGCCTACTGGAAAAAGTTACACACGAAGAGACCATTTCAATCTATGAAGCTGAGCCTGAAGTATTTATTTCTGGATTCCAGTGGCTTAAATAACTCATTGAAGATTTTGTTTGAGATAAATGTAAGCCCAAAAGTTATCGCAAAAACAGTCACAAAAAAATTGAGACAAAGAAGTTATACAGATTTCCACATTTTTAGACTGTATCTGGGTGTGAAGGAGAAGATAAAGTAACATTTTCATACTCAAAAATTGTCCCTCATCCTCGAATAGGTCGTTTCCATCAGTTATTAATCAATTAGAAAAAGAGAGTACATCCTCCGTATTTGAGGGAAATGTGGAGAGATTCTTTTGCTTACGGTTTTCAATAACTCACGCCCATTAACCTTGAATAGAGTAACAAGAAATTAAGAATACCCATAGATAATGAATTTCAATGGATAAATGGATATATAATAAACATACACCAGTAAGCTGAATGAAGTATGTGAGCCATTATATATTTCACAAAGCATCCTGTTTATCTATTCTTTAGTTCAGATCGTTCGCGATATTTTCTTATCAATTTTTTACGGATAATTAACATCTACCCCGAGAATCTCCTTCTTTCCGGCAAAAACATCCTTTGCTATCTCAGCACAGCCTATGGCAGCGTGCCACTTTCCGAGACACTGGCATTCATGTCCCAGGTGTGCACTGATCTTTTTTTGCACATATTCCACTTCTGCCATAGAGCCTGCAAGGAAGATCTCTCCAATTGTCCCGTAGTCCTTTAGAAGAAGCTGCATTGAGGCTATTTCCATAGCTGCAAACAGGGCAATAGTATCCAGAGCAAGCAGGGCTGAGCTTTCTCCTTTCTCGGCTGCACTGAGTAATTCTTCCCGGTCTTTATAAGGGGTCATCTTCAGAGTTCCTGCTTCTATGAAAGCCTGGTTTGCGGTCCGGAGCCCGCTGTCTACGTCCCTGATAGCTTGCAGGTCAAGAGGGCCATGGTGAATGCCTGGAGCAAATATGCAGGCATCGATTGCACCAATTATCTTTCCTTCAGCAACAGCAAGGGTAACAGTATTTGAACTTATATCAGAAACCACGAAATCCTTATATCCAAGACATCGGATATGGTAGGCAATCCCAAGCTTTTCCGGGCTTGTAAGGTGGGAAAAGACTTTCATTCTGGGGTCCACCTTGCTCTTCGTATGAAGACCAGGAAGTGCTATTGCAGGAATGCCCGAGTAACGGATAGCATCAAAAACTCTGGTGCCTCCCCCTGTTTTTTTTCCAGCTCCTTCAATGCTCTGGAGTCCCCTCCCTTTCAGGTTTCTTACATCCATTATTGTAGAAAAACCGTCTCCCATTGAGTAGGTCAGCGCAACCAGGTCGATGGACTCGCACTTAATTTTGAATTTATCTTCAATAGATGCCAGGATCTCATTTTCTGACATAGCAGCCGCTGCAGCCCTTTCAAGCTCAAAGGTCAGAACCCTGTCCCCTTCTATCAGAGCAAAACGAATAGCGGTCGTTCCATGGTCAATTCCTATAAACGCCAATTAATTGTCCCTCCTTTAACGCCTCAGAGGGCAGTTCTTAAGATCTCATTCAGTTCATTCATAATTCTGTCTCCCTCTTCAGCGGTACCAACTGTTGTTACAAGCCTTACTTCCTGGAAACTCCTGCCTTCCGATATCAATAGTCTCAAATTCCCTCTTGAATCCGCACGCAATACCTTTCCGGTCAGACTTCCCCCTGCGATACCTTTTACGGAAATTACGGATGGAATTACCCTTTTTATCTCAGGGTGCTGGCTTACTAGTTTTATAAGTTTTTTTCCAGCTCTTCCCCCTATGATAGTAGTATGGGCTCCACCAAGTTTATTTTTTGAGGAGTTTTGTGCGTTTTCCTGTAAACCACTTTTATTTTCCGTCATTTATAGCCAAACCGGTGATTATTCTCAGGGTGACTTTCCCTTTCTTTATTTAGTTCTTTTTTATATTTAGTTTGTATGCCTATATACGAAGCCATAGTCTCAGGAAAGTCTTTTAGGCTATAAAATACTTTTTTGAGAAGATTTTGTGAGGATTTTCTGAAGATTTTGCCCTGAGAACCAGAAATTGTAAAAAGAAAACGTCCCAGAAGTTCGAAAACACATAAAACACATATATGTGCCTAATTCTGGATCATTTCCTGGTTTTTCCTCTAAAACAGCCTTTTTCCGGAAAATCCGGTTTACCACAAAAATTAGATCTTTTCAAGTTCCTTCATATCTATGAGCTTGATATTATCTTCTTCAAGCGTTTTTATTGCCTTTTCAATGTCGTTAACTCTGACTATCAAAAGAGCCTTCTGGGCCCTGGTGACAAAAGCATAGGCATAATCAAGGTTGATCTTAGCTTTTCCAAAGACCTCCGCAATATGGGACATACTGCCTGGAACATCTTCCATTTCGATTCCCAGCACGCTTGTTTCGGACACTGTAAACCCGGCATTATGAAGTACATTATGAGCATAGTCTGAATTGTCTACTACCATGCGGATTATCCCGAAGTCGCCAGATTCAGCAATAGTAAATGCCCTTATATTTATGCCGGCACTTTTTAATTTATTTGTTACATTTGCAAGTCTGCCAGGTTTGTTTTCCGCAAAAAGGGAAATCTGCTTTATAATTTTATCTTCCATTCCAGCACCCATATCCTTACATCCCTTNTTTTTTCCTTTTCTTTTTCCTTTTTACTTCGTTTTAATCNTTTTACTANAAGGTAACATAAGTTTCTATGTATATTTTAAGCTTANATGCTTATGACTTAAATTTATATTGGGCTCTGCATTCAAAGAGAAAGTTAAAAGATATCAGAGCCAAAAAAGAAAAACCTGCATGAATGTAGCATTCTGCAAGTTCTATGATTCTATTGTACGTATCCTCGAAACTCAAATCTTGCGGTTATCAATGACTTTCTTTGATTTCCCTTCAGAACGAGGAAGGTATCCATGTTCAACAAGTTCCACTTCAACTGCGAGGCTCAATACACTCTTCAGCGCGCCTGCAATTTTCTTTTTAAGCGCCATCATGTCTGACACACGGTCGCTGAAGGCAGACTCATGCATTTCTATCTGGACTTTAATGGAGTCAAGGGGTCCAATCCTGTCTATTATAATCATGAAATGATTCCCAACTTCAGGAATATTCATAAGGACAGATTCGACCTGTCCGGGGAATACATTGATTCCACGCACTATAATCATATCATCTGAACGCCCGCTGATGCGTGTGATCCTGGGATGGGTTCTTCCGCACTTGCAGGGTTCCGAAAGCTTTCGGGTAAGATCCTTGACCCGATAACGAATAAGGGGGAGGGCCTCTTTGGTAAGAGTTGTGATCACAAGTTCTCCACTTACTCCGTCAGAGACTGGCTCTCCTGTTTCAGGGTCCAGGATCTCAACCATGAATTTGTCTGCCCAGATATGAATTCCACACTGTTCCGAGCATTCAGTGAAAAGAGGGCCGCTCAGTTCCGAAGTCCCGTAAATATCATAGGCTTTAATTCCTGATTCATCTTCTATTCTTTTCTTGAGTTCCTCTGACCAGGGTTCGGCCCCGAAAAATCCCATTTTTAATTTTGTTTCATCCCTGATGTTTATGCCCATTTTTCTTGCAGTTTCGATCATGTATAGGAAGTATGAAGGCGTGCAGGCTATAGCAGTTGTTCCAAGGTCTTTCATCAGTTCAAGCTGGCGTTCGGTATTTCCAGAGCTTGTAGGAAGTACGGTTGAGCCCAATTTCTCGCTTCCGTAGTGAGCACCGAGCCCACCTGTAAAAAGCCCGTACCCGTAGCTCACCTGAAGGATGTCGTCTTTCCCCACGCCTACAGAAGTAAATGCCCGTGCCAGAGACTCAGCCCATTCGTCGATGTCCTTTTGGGTGTACCCTACTACTGTCGGTTTCCCTGTTGTACCCGAAGAAGCATGGAAGCGGACAAGCTTTGAGTTCGGGACGCAAAACATACCCGTGGGATAGGTGTCTCTGAGATCCTGCTTAAATGTAAAAGGCAACTTTCTGACATCTTCAAGGGTCTGGATGTCTTCCGGCCCAACGCCATATTCGTCAAACCTTTTTCTATAGAAAGGAGAATTCTCATACACATAATGTACGAGTTCTTTCAACTTTTTTTCCTGTAGCTTTCTCAAATCTTCTACAGGCATTGTTTCTATTTCAGGATCCCAGTATTCTGGCATTTTATTCACACTCTTAAGTCTTATATTATGGGCTTTCAATCTCATGCCCTGTATTTTCTAACTTACTTTTTGGGTATATTTCTATTTTCATGCCTATTTAAGGTCATAGGTCAGTTTCGATTTCTCTGTTTAATTTTGTCCACTCCTGAATTTCAGTATTTTCGTTGGATGTGGACTTCCGGCAGATGCCATGAATATAAGCTGGAATCTTATATAAAATAATAGCTGTTAGGCTAAAAGAGGAATAGTCACACAATTCTGAAAGCGACTGAATAATAGGCAAGCAAGTTCCTGGACAAACCAGAGTACTTATTTTTAAAATAAGCAGCAATTTTACTCGATAGCTGGTAAATTACAGAATTATCAGGCAGTTTCGAGGTTTTGTCAGGAAAGTTGAGGATTTGAGGTTATTAAAACCTGGGCATAGTTGGAGATTTGAGGCTATTAAAACCTAGACATTCTTGAGAATTTATTCATCTTCAGTTTCTTCAATTTTATCCTCGGAAGATATATCCTTTGATGTTGCCCCAAGGGAAGCTTCAAGAATTTTCTTTGTTTTTTCCCTGCACTTGTGCAAAATTTCCCCCATGTCGGCAATAACATCGATTCCTGCAGCCCCCGAATGCCCTCCTCCAGTGCCGTTATATTCATTGCTGATATCTTCCATTAACTGACCAAGATTAACTCCGGCATTTACAGCGTCGCGTTTTGCCCTGGCACTTATTCGGGCGCTTTCGCCTTTGGCTGTGCCAACAAAAGCAATATCTGCCCCTATATTGATGAGCATCGACGATGCAGAGCCTCCGAAAGAACTTACATGGGAAGACGCGATCAGCATATCCTGCACTCTATCAAGTTCAACGCGGCTTGCTGCTTTCAGGATGGCTATGCGCATAGAAATATCCTGTGGGGTAGCAGCCATAAGATCCAGCACTTCCCCATACTCAACACCACTTGCCTCTATAATTTTTGCTACTGTACGGAATGTGTCAACCGATGCATGTTTGAAATGTCCGGTATCTGTTACAATTCCTGTAAGCATGCCAATTCCCACTCGTCTATTAATCGGTGCTCCCATTGATTTCAAAATATCATAAACTATTTCCACAGTGGATGTGGTGTTCCTGTGCAGATAGAATTCGGCATTTTCTGTCAGAGCAGTAGTTGTATGGTGATCGATCACACAATAACTGGTAAGCTCGATATCATTTAATTGCGCTTTTGTAGAGGTGTCAACTACGACAACAAAACCGTAATCTGCAGGGTCCGGCTTATCCACTATTTCTATTCCGAGTCTTTCGATCAAGACAGAAGCTACACGGTTACAGCCGTCAACAAGTCCGACTGTGCCCCCTATAGCTTCTGAAAGGGCAAAAGCACTGCTAACAGCATCCGGATCTGCATTCCGGTGACACAAATATAAAATGTTTCGATAGTCAAGGAGCCGGTTGAAAAACTCCGCTTCGTCAACTTGCATTGTTCACTCTAGCTACCGCTTTATGGGCATATACCCAAAATTACGGGTTTCGGCGGGGCTTCTAATAAGCTATATTCTATTTCTATTCTAATACATGGGAACGAAAAATAAAATTATTGTGCCTTCGGGCCCAATGCTTGCTGGAGCTGCTCTTGAAGCTGTTTAAAGCGAGATGTTAGCCTTTCCTCTTGCCTGGAAATAGACTGAAGCCTTAGTGAAAGAGTTTCTTCTCTGTCTTTAAGTTTTGAAATGGACTCCTCTTTACTCGTTTTTATTACAAGCTCCCCGACGTTACGATAGACCACCGCGTCTTCAGTAAGTCTTTCTAACTCGTCAAGAGCCATTTTGGATTCTTTCTGCATAGCTTCAATCTGGGATTTCTGCATGGCAAGAGCCTGGATCTGCTGCTGTGCCTGCTGAAGCTGTGCTATTTGGTTTTGGATTTGAGGAGGTAATTCTGCAGTCATATAATTTTCACCTGAGTCCTCAATAAACCTGAAGGGATTTGAATGTTTCTATCCTCCAGCAGTTGAAAATCTTTTATTTCTACATAAAATTAATTTAAGAGCCTCTGCCAAAAATTTGAACAATAAGTTAATCTTAATTGACTAACAGTATAATAATTATGGATCTGGGATGGAAGTCAATTAAATTGATCTTGAACCAGAAGTAATAAAAATAGTTTGGCAAAAGAGAATGATAAATTGAAAATTATAATAAAGTATATTAGATCGATTTGAACTCTAAATCGATGTGTAGGAGATATGTGAAAATGGAAAAAAGCGGAAACATTAAAGAAATCAAACTTCTTCTCGAAAAATTTACAAATGCTCATGGAGTTTCAGGCTCTGAAGATAATATCCGGGACCTCCTAGAAATGGAGATAGAGCCCTATGTTGACACAATCCGTAAAGATGTCATGGGAAATCTTATAGCCACCAAAAAAGGAGAAGGGCCTTCTATAATGCTGGCTGCCCACATGGACGAAATCGGGCTCATGGTCAAGTATATTGATGATAACGGCTTCCTTCGTTTTGTTGAGATCGGAGGGTGGTTTGACCAGACTCTCCTTAGCCAGAGAGTTATAGTTCATGGCAAGAAGGGCCCTATCCCAGGTGTTATTGGCTCCAAGCCTCCCCATTTGATGAAAGAGGATGACAGGAAAAAGCCTGTGAAACTGGATGATATGTTTATAGATATCGGAGCAAAGGACAGGGAGGATGCTGAAAATCTGGGAATCGAGATAGGTGCGACAGCTAGTATTGACCGGGTATTTGTATCCCTGGCAAACGGGAAGGTTACTTCCAAAGCCTTTGACGATCGCGCAGGAATTGTAATCCTCATAGAGGTCATGAAAAGGCTTTCTAAGCACAAAATTGAAGCAAATATCTACGCTGTAGGTACTGTCCAGGAAGAGGTAGGGCTGAAGGGAGCAAAAACCTCTGCTTTCGGGCTTGCCCCTAACCTGGCCATTGCCCTTGATACTACTGTTCCTGGAGATTATCCTGGCATCAGCAAAAACGATTCTTCCCTTGAAACCGGGAAAGGGCCTGTAATTACCGTAGCCGATGCGTCTGGAAGAGGCCTGATAACCCACCCACAGGTTCTTAAGTGGCTGAAGGAAACTGCCGTTGAAAATAAGATTCCATATCAGTTGGGCGTCGGTTCTGGGGGGACTACTGATGCTACATCAATTCACCTTACAAAGGAAGGTATTCCCACAGGTACGGTTAGTATAGCCACCCGATATATCCACTCCCCTGTTGAGGTTCTGGACACAGCAGACTTAGAAGCGTGCATCTCACTGATTGTAAAAGCAATAGAAAATGTAGGCAGATATTTCTAAAGCCCGAGTTTCGCTTCGGGACCAGAAAAATCTATGATTTTTCTTTTAGTTGCACTGTAAGTGCAACAGCACGAGGTCCTTTTCGGCAGAGTTTCGGCTCTGCAGTGCGCTGCCCTTTTCGCTGCGCTCAAGAGGACTAATTTATGGGCAAGTAACAGTGATTTTTCGCTGCGTTCAAGAAGACTAAATTTCAAAGTTGCAGCGTTTAAAAAAATTGCACTAGCAGAGTTTCGGCTCTGCAGTGGCTGTCCTTTTTGCTTCACTTCCCGGGTTTCGCTTCTCGAGTTTAGCATCGTGAACAGAAAAATCTATTATTTTTCTTTTAGTTGCATTGCAAGTGAAAAGCGCACACCTTTTTTTACTCTCGATAAGGATGTTTGGAAGGCCGAATTTTAAAGTTAAGGCTTTTTAATGTTTTTCCGTGTTTTCTACAGTACTCCACATTTAAAAGTGTGAAGAAATTATACCCTTAACTTTAATCCGGATTTAGAGACTTAAAAAATGATGAGTTTTTTTCTTTTTTAAAATTGGGATATATTGTTAACTGGAAACTAAAAATACTATGGTATACCTATTGGTGTGTGATTTCAAAGATCCCGAGATAATTTCCGAAATTTTTCGAAAAGGGTTGGGCGTCAGAGAAAAGATATATGTAATATGATAGTAAAACGGAGTTCTGTAAAATAGTAGTGAATAATATAAAAAACGTTTTATATTACTTTCCTATCTTGCATAACAATTATATCGTAAATAAAAAAAGACTGAGGGATTGTATTATTCGAAAATATTCGCTTTCTGGATACCACTTTGAGAGATGGTGAACAAACACCTGGAGTAGCCCTGACAAGAGAGAAGAAGCTCTTAATTGCTCGAGCCCTTGATGATATGGGAGTCTCGATAATCGAGGCAGGTTCCGCGATCACTTCCGAAGGTGAGAGGGAATCTATCAAGGCTGTCGCAAACGAAGGGTTTAATGCCGAAATCTGCAGCTACTGCAGGATTGTAAAGATGGACGTTGACCATGCTCTGGAATGCGACGTTGACTCCATCCACCTTGTAGCCCCGGTTTCGGATCTGCATATCAGGACGAAGATCAAAAAGGATCGGGAAGTAGTAAAGCAAATAGTAGTCGAAGTAACTGAGTATGCCAAAGACCATGGCCTTATTGTAGAATTGAGTGGGGAAGATGCCTCTCGAGCAGACCTTGAATTCTTAAAAGCTCTGTATGCCGATGCGATAGATGCAGGCGCTGACAGGTTATGTTTCTGCGATACTGTGGGTCTTCTGGTGCCTGAAAGAACTACCGAGATTTTCCGAGATCTTTCTACCTCACTTAAGGCACCTCTAAGCATTCACTGCCACAATGATTTTGGTTTAGCAACTGCAAACACCGTTGCTGCCCTTGCGGCAGGAGCAAAGCAGGCCCATGTGACTATAAACGGGTTAGGGGAAAGAGCCGGAAATGCGTCTCTGGAAGAGGTGGTCATGAGCCTGGAATGGCTCTACAAATATGATACAGGCATCAAACACGAGATGATTTACCGGACTTCCAGGCTTGTAAGCCGACTTTCAGGCGTCCCGGTGTCTCCCAATAAGGCTCTTGTGGGGGGAAATGCGTTTACCCATGAGGCAGGCATTCACGTCCACGGCCTTCTCGCCGACAAGGCAACCTACGAGCCTATGAGTCCCGCATACATCGGAAGACAACGCCAGATCGTACTCGGAAAGCATGCAGGAAGGAGCTCGATTACCCTTGCTTTGAAGGAAGTAGGGCTTGTGGCTGATGACGCCCAGACAGAGGAGATTTTCAACAGGGTTAAGCAGATGGGTGACCAGGGAAAACACGTAACCGATGCTGACCTGCAGATTATAGCGGAAACCGTGCTTGATATCTATAAAGAGCCTATGGTAAAATTAGAAGAGTTCACCATAGTATCTGGAAACCGTGTGACTCCAACTGCTTCCATAAAGCTCAATGTAAAAGACAAAGTAATCGTACAGGCCGGAATAGGTAACGGGCCTGTAGATGCTGTAATCAACGCTATCCGAATGGCTGTGAGTTCCTGTGCGGAAGACATCATTCTTGAAGAATATCACGTAGACTCTATAACTGGCGGAACCGATGCCCTTGTAGAAGTAAGGGTAAAACTTTCCAAAAACGGAAAAGTAATTACTGCAAGCGGAGCCAGAACGGACATCATCATGGCCTCTGTAGAAGCTGTTGTGAACGGCATGAACCGCCTCATCCGGGTCGAGTGAACTCCAGAAGAATGAAACTTCAAAAGTTTCTCATGGGGACTTTTCCATCCCCCTTTTTTTCCTGCAGTAGAAATTTTTGAAACAATTATACTCTGGCATTCCTGGAATCCGGAGAAAGCCTCATCAATATATAACATGATTGATTATGATGTATTTGCAAAACTTGTAAGAAAAGATCGAGAATGTGAGAGATAAAAAAGTATTTCTGGTAAATACACACTTACTGGAAGCATACTCATCTCGTGAGTATCCAGTTAAATCAACATTTAAAGAGATAAAAGGAGTTAAATAATGACAACCGGGTCAACAGAAAAAGTTAATGGCGCAAGGGCACTTATAAAGTGCCTGGAAGAAGAAGGAGTTGACACCCTCTTTGGATATCCGGGAGGCCAGATCATTCCCTTCTATAACGAACTTTATGATTCAAATTTGCGCCACATACTTGTACGCCACGAGCAGGCAGCAGCTCATGCTGCTGACGGGTACGCCCGTGCTACTGGAAAGACCGGGGTCTGCGTTTCCACCTCAGGTCCCGGAGCAACTAACCTTGTAACAGGCATAGCTACCGCATATATGGATTCAGTACCAATTGTAGCCTTAACAGGCCAGGTTCCGAGTTTCATGATCGGTAATGATGCTTTCCAGGAAGCAGATATTACGGGAATTACCCAGCCCATTACCAAGCACAATTATCTCGTACAGGATGCAAAAGAACTCCCGAGAATCGTAAAGGAAGCTTTCCACATCGCTTCTACCGGAAGGCCTGGCCCGGTATTAATTGACCTTCCAAAAGACATTCAGAACGCTGAGATTGACTTTTATTATCCTGACAAAGTTGAACTCAGAGGGTATAAGCCTACTTATAAAGGCAATACCCAGCAGATTAAGCGAGCTGCAGAAGAAATTGCAAATTCTTCCATGCCTATAATTTATGCAGGCGGTGGGGTGATCAGTTCCAATGCCAGCTGCGAACTTGTAGAGTTGGCCGAGACGATTAATGCTCCCGTCACGACTACCCTTATGGGAATAGGCTCAATTCCAACAGAGCATCCTCTCTATGTCGGGATGCTCGGAATGCATGGGACCAAATACGCTAACTACGCAATTCAGGAATCCGACCTTATCATTGCTGTAGGTGCAAGGTTTGATGACCGTGTAACCGGCAAACTCGAATCCTTTGCTCCCAATGCCAGAGTTATCCATATTGATGTCGACCCTGCGGAAATCTCCAAAAACGTAAAGGTTCACATTCCAATTGTCGGGGATGCAAGGCAGATACTCAAGTCCCTGAATAAATATATCCAGCGCTGCAATTCAGGAGCATGGATTGAGAAGATAAAACAATGGAAAAAGGAGTATCCTCTCGCCTACAGGCAGTTGTCGCCAGATGTCATAATGCCTCAGTTTGTTATCGAGCAGATATCCGAAGCCTGCAAGGACGCAATCATAGCTACGGAAGTTGGGCAGCACCAGATGTGGGCAGCTCAGTTCTACAAATATAAGAAGCCGCGCACTTTCCTTACATCAGGCGGGCTTGGTACAATGGGCTATGGATTCCCTGCAGCCATAGGGGCAAAGGTCGGCATGCCTGATAAAACTGTGATCAACATTGCAGGAGACGGCTCTTTCCAGATGAACTCTCAGGAACTTGCAACTGTGGTTCAGAATGATATTCCTGTTGTTTCCGTGATCCTGAATAACGGTTATCTCGGCATGGTCAGGCAGTGGCAGGAGCTTTTCTATGACAGAAGATATTCCCACACTTTCATCAAAGGCAGTGTCGATTTCGTGAAGCTGGCCGAGGCTTACGGAGCCCTTGGGCTCCGCGCAGAAAGACCATCCGAAGTCAGGCCTGCAATAGAGGAAGCTGTCAGGTCAGGCAGGCCTGCAGTTGTCGAGGTGATCGTTGAATGCGAGGCAAATGTCTATCCTATGGTGCCTGCAGGAGCTGCAATCAATGAGATACTTGACCCGGAGGAACACCGATGAAACACACGCTCGCAGTCCTTGTAGAAAATAAGTCCGGCGTTCTCTTCAGGGTGGCTTCGCTCTTCTCCAGGCGCGGATACAATATCGACAGCCTGGCTGTTGGAGTTACGGAAGACCCCGAAATTTCCAGAATGACCATTGTGGTTCATGGGGACGACCACGTGCTTGAGCAGGTCACAAAACAGCTGAATAAGCTTGTGGACGTTATCAAGGTCTCGGATATAGGAGGGGATGAAGCGGTAGAAAGGGAACTTGCCCTAATCAAAGTCTCAGCCGATGTGGATACAAGAGCCGAAATCATACAGATTGCAAATATCTTCAGGGCAAGAATAGTTGACGTGGCACCCAAGTCAATGACTGTTGAAGTAACCGGAGATGAAGGAAAGGTTCAGGCAATCGAAAAACTCCTCCGGCAGTTTGGGATCAAGGAAATGGTCAGAACAGGCAAGATCGCCCTGGTTAGAGGCTCAAAGAAGGTTTAAATATTAAGGGCAGGTAAAGAGAGGTAGCTGCTTAATTATTTTTCACAGATTGAGGCAGTCGGAAGTCCTTTCAAATCCTGAAAGTCTTCTAAAGGTAGGCCTGGTTTACAGGCCTCTCCTGAGACCTCAAAATGCTGCCTCTATCCGCAAGAAAGTAACTTTTTCAAACATTAGTTCAAATAAACTTAATTCTCAGAAAATGGATCCATTTATTTTATAGTAGAATACTTCCCGAAATAATATCGGGAATTCTGCTAAAAAACTAAAAGACTTAAACTGAATAAATAATAAGGAGAATCAAACATGGCAACGATAATTTACGATAATGAGACCACTTTTGATGCGCTTAAAGACAAAACCATCGCAGTGATGGGTTACGGAAGCCAGGGCCACGCTCACGCCCGAAACCTTCACGAGTCCGGGCTCAATGTTGTTGTCGGACTCAGAAAAGGCAGTTCCAGCTGGGCAAAGGCCGAAGGTGACGGTCTGAAGGTAATGACTGTGACTGAGGCTGCAAAAGCTGCAGATATTATAATGATCCTGCTTCCGGATGAAAAGCAGGCCTCGGTCTACTACTCCGAAATCGAGCCCAACCTGAAAGCAGGCGATGCCCTGGTTTTTGCCCACGGCTTCAACATTCATTATAACCAGATAGTGCCCCCGAAAGATGTAGATGTTTTCATGGTCGCTCCCAAAGGTCCTGGCCATATCGTGAGAAGAACATACACCGAAGGAATAGGAGTGCCTGGCCTGATTGCGGTTTACCAGGACGCAACCGGAAAAGCCAGAGAACTTGCTCTTTCCTATGCCAAAGGTATTGGCGCAGCCAGGGCAGGCGTTTACGAGACCACTTTCCGTGAGGAAACCGAAACCGATCTTTTCGGGGAGCAGGTAGACCTATGCGGAGGGCTGTCGGCTCTTATCAAAACAGCTTTTGAAGTGCTTGTTGAAGCAGGGTACCAGCCTGAGATGGCCTATTTTGAAACCTGCCATGAAGTCAAGCTCATTGTGGACCTTATCTACGAAGGCGGGCTTGAGAGAATGTGGCACTCCGTTTCCAACACAGCAGAATACGGAGGCATGACAGTCGGGCCTAAGATCATCAACGAGTACTCCCGCGAAGCCATGTACGAAGCCCTGGAAAGAATTCAGAATGGCGAATTTGCCAAAGAATTTGTTCTTGAAGGCATGGTCAACCACCCTGTGCTCAAAGCCATGGAACGCCAGGAAAAGGAACACCAGCTCGAAATCGTCGGAAAGCAAATCCGCGCAAACATCCCCTGGCTCAATAAAAAGATTGATGATGATTGATTTCTCTGTGATTGACAGCCTGTGAACAGAAAGTTCATAAACCAAAAATAGAAATCAATCCAGAGGGAAAATAATGCCAGTAACGGGAGAAAGCAAAGTCATTGACACCATCCTTAATAGGCGGAGCGTCAGGGAGTTTACGGACAAACCTGTAAGCAAGGAAGATATTAACACAATCCTGAATGCAGGGCACTGGGCGCCTTCCGGGTTGAACAACCAGCCCTGGCGTTTCATTGTTATCCGGAACCCGGAGACTATTCAGAAACTCTCGGAGTGCACTCATTATTCAGGTATCGTAGCAGGGGCGCCCCTGCTTATTGCCACTTTTCTGGACAATGAAACTTCCTACAATAGGACAAAAGATATCGAGGCAATTGGGGCTGCAATCCAGAATATGCTGCTTGCCTGTTGCGAACTTGGCCTTGGAGGGGTCTGGCTTGGAGAAATCCTGAATCAAAAAGAAAAGGTCAATTCTATTCTAGAATGCCCTTCAAAGCTCGAGCTTATGTCAGCTCTCGCAATAGGAGAACCTATTCCAAAGGAGAGGACTTCTACACGCAAGACTCTTTCCGAAATCGTATTTGATGAAAGGTACGGGCAAAAATGGGAAGAATAAGGCTGTTTCTTCTTATTTTTCCTTTTTCAATCGTCTCTATTTAAACTTCGATCCTTTGTTTTCTGGTTATTTTTGCTTTTTCCCTTTCTTTTTCTCTTTTTTGTCTCTTGTGTCTCTTTTCCCCTTTGCTCAAACTTCTGATCCCATAGGCAGGAAATGCAGCATCAAGGAAAAGAGTTCATGGAAGGAGACGCGATAAAGTCTGGACGGGNTAAGCGGGGAGGTCTATGAAAGAGAAGTTGAGGTCACGTTCGAAAGCCTTTAGAACTGCTTAAAGTGGTGGATATATGGAAAAGAGAAACAGCTGCTGGAGGAAAAATTTTGTTTCTCCTGAGGATTAAATTTATAATC
>JGI24140J50213_10000698_pt1 | contig 15493 bp, 15 predicted proteins | sample BarGraIncu00222A_FD_50213 | JGI IMG/M metagenome (IMG submission 50213)
ATCTCGCGTTCGACCCAGACCCGATAGGGCTCTTTGGTGATCGCTTCGATCGCAAGGCCGAGCAGTCCGAAGCCGTGGTTGGAATATTTGAAACGGGTGTTGGGCGTGATCGCGGGCGGCGACTGCAGCTCTGCCAAGAGCTCCTTCGCATCAAGATAGGGCCGGCCATCGGTGAACTGTCCGGAATCGGCGCCATCGCGGGTGAGGCCGGCNCTGTGCGAGAGGGCTTGCGCGATGGTCGTTTCCGCGACCTGCGGATGCAGGCCTTTGACATACTGCCCGACCGGATCGTCGAGCCGCAATTGGCGCCGCTCGCGGAGTTTCATGATTCCGGCGGCGGTGAAACTCTTCGAATGCGAAGCGATCCTGAAGCGGTGACGCGGGGTGAGCTTTTCACCGGTGGCGAGATTGGCGTGGCCGAACGCGTATTCGGCGACCACCTTGCCGCGATGCGCGATGGCGACAATGCAGCCCGGCTGCTCCGAAGCCCGTAGCTGGAATTCCAGCCAGTCGCGAATGTACCCGGTCGCCGATCGCAGCCATGGTTCCATACGCCTTCTCCTGAAAATGTGAGATCAGATCGCGATCCGATTAGATTGCTATCCGATAAAATAAAACCGGCGCGGCCTTGGAGCCGCGCCGGTTGAACGGATGTCGCCGAACTTAGTAAACGAGGCCGGTGCCGGTCGGCTTTTCCAGTGCCGCGGCGAGCGAGCGATATTCCGCGCAGTCGGTGCCGCACAACTCGCCGATCCGGCTCAGGTGATATTGCGCCTGATCGCGGTTGCCCTGTTCGAGCTGCCACAGCCCGTAATATTGCCAGGTTCGCACATGGTTCGGGTCGGCCTTCAGCGCCCGCTCGTACCAGATCTGCGAGACCTTGTAGTCGCCGAGCTTGCGGTAGGAATAACCGATCAGATTGGCGACATCGGCGCGGTCGTCCTGGCCGAGCGCCTTCAACTGGTCGATGGCGGCGAAATAATCGTTGCGGTCGTAAATCGTTGTATAGGCTGCGCGATAGCCCTCGATGAACCGGGGGTCGTCGATGCTGGAACTCTTGTTGGGTTTCTTGTTCTTCTTGACGTCCGACTTGGGCGGCGGCGACGGCGATTCGCCGCCGTTAGCAAAGGCGGAAGCGAGGGGCGCGGCGATCAGCGCCACCGAGTACATCGCCAGCGCCAACATCCTGATCGCGAATTTGCTCATAAATCTCTCCCAATGCGTTATATCGCTAGAATAAAGATACCCTATTTTGTTTCGCCAGAATTGAGCGCCATCCTACACCGGCGCCCGCTATGTGAACACCCGCCGCAACGGAACATTCCCCGTACAAATCGTTTTTTTGGCGGGCCGACGATCCCCATCGCAGGCCGCAGGATGAACAACAAGTCATCCAGATGAACGAAGTCCGTCGCCGCGCTTCAGCACGGGTTCAGCTCGCCACCTCTAAGGTCGCACCAACGATCGACGAACCCGGCCATCCGACTGGCCATCTCGCGATCCCGTTGAAAGAGGAAGCTACCATGTTCAAGACAATTTCCGCAGCGCTGCTTGCCGTTTCCGTTCTCGCCGCGCCCGCGATGGCGGCCGGCCGGACGCCGCATGCACCGGCGATCAAGACCGCGCAGGTCAAGCACAGCGTACTGAACGCCAATGCCAAGATGGACCGCCATCACCACAAGCATGCGCGCCATCACCATGCCCACAAGCGGATCGTCACGCTCAAGAAGCATCAGTTCTCGAAGGTCACGATCAAGCACGCGACACCTGCCACCAAGCGCGGCTGAAACGGATCCGCGAGGGGCGGCTTCATCCCATTGTCCAGCGCTGTCCCTTGCGGATATCAGACCCGGCCCGTGTGCCATCGCTTCCCCGATGGCGCCGGGCCGGTGCCGAAACATCGGCGCGGGCGCCAGCGCCAAATGCGGATTCCTTTTCAACTGCGAAAGAGCTCGAACCGCCGCGGGGGCGTCGAACCTTTGAAGACGGGTTGCATTTGGGATATCAGCAAGGCGCGCGGCGATGATGTTGTTGCTGCCGATCGCGCTCGCGGCCTGCGCGGGCAGCGATGACGGCAGCAGGATCAGCTATACTTCCGATCGCAACGGCACCAACCACCGCTTCCAGCCAATTCCGCCTGCAATTGCTGGCATTCATGAGAGCCTACCTCAACGATCCCGTTGGCGTGCATGATGCGGTGATGGCCGGACCGGTAGAGCGCGCCGTCGGCGGGCGGCTGCGTTATGTCAGCTGTCTGCGCTTTAGCCCGCGCGAATCCGACGGCAGCTATCGCGGCTTGCGCGAACGCGCGATTGTCTACGTCGATAGCCGGCTGGACCACGTCGTCGAGAATGCCGGCGAAACCTGCGCCGGCGTGACTTATGCGCCGTTCCCCGAACTGCAAACCATGGCGCGCTAGCCCGTGGCTGCCGGTTCGCGCAAAGACCGCGTAAAGAGAAAACGTCAAAATTAAAGAGATAAAGTTTCGGTTCCTGCTCAATCGGAACTGAATTGGCGTCGCCCGATCGCTCGGAGCCGCTCGGGTCCGATCACTTTTCAGCGAGGCTTGAACCTGAACGCAATTCCAAATGGCCTAACAAAGGGTCAAAAACATCGAAAAAAGTAATCGCGACGGAACAATATGGCGTTGTTGTCTCGTCGTCACAGTTAGAAACCATCGACGCGCCAGCGCTGCCGCGAAGCAACCAAAGTACTGCCACGTTGTTTAATAAGGGTCGCAACGAGACTAACGGGGAATAACCATGAAGAGACTTTTGCTCGGCACTGCCGCTATTATCGCGTTCGCGGCGCCTGCTGTTGCGGCTGACTTGCCTGCACGCACCTACACCAAGGCTCCCGCCTATACGCCGCCACAAGCGGTCTACAACTGGACCGGCTTCTACATCGGCGGCAATGTAGGCGGCGCGTTCGCGGGCGGAAACGGCCTGGAGGGAAGCGGCGGTCGGTTCATGGGCGGCGTTCAGGGCGGCGCGGACTATCAGTTTGCCAATAACTGGGTGATCGGCGCCGAAGCTCAGTACGATTGGCTGAGCAACAACAATAACGGTGGCGTGATCTTCCCGGCCGGCACCCTGGTGACCGCGAACACCGATCAGATCGGGTCGGTTACCGGCCGCTTGGGTTATGCTTGGGGTCCGACGCTGCTGTACGCCAAGGGCGGCTACGCCTGGCGCGACAATCCTAATATCGGCGTCAGCCTTGCCGGCGTGGCACAACCCTTTACCGTCGATGGAGCCCACAGGGACGGCTACACCGTCGGTGCCGGTCTCGAATACATGTTCGCCCCGAACTGGTCCGCCAAGCTGGAATACCAGTACTACAANTTCGGCAGCACCACCTTCACCGGCGGCCCCGCCGAGATCGTTGGCGCCCGGTTCAACAACGACGAGCACACGATCAAGGCCGGTCTGAATTACCGCTTCGGCTGGGGAGGCCCGGTCGTCGCCAAGGACTGACCGCCAAAGTACTGACCGCGGTAGCTTCGCTACCCGAAAAGGCCGGCTTCCCGCCGGCCTTTTTGCATTGGGGGTGACTTGTATGGGGATCCAAGCTCTTTTGCTCTGCCAAAAAATAATTTTTGCGGCGCACGGAACTTCCGCGCAGGATTGGTTATTGTGCTCCTGCCGGTTGGTGGACAACAAAGACAATGAACATGCGTGCTTTGGCGTTAGGGCTGTTTTTTTCGGCGGTTGCCCTGCCGTGTTTTGCCCAGACAGTGCTGAAATCCGAACCGCTCGTGCTGTCACCCTATGAAATCGCCTTCGTCCAGGACGCCTCGTGTCCGGCCGGGAGGGTGCTCAAGGTCACCGGCGCGATCAGGGGTCTGCACCGCAGGAAGGCCTGTGTGACGCTTGCCACCGAGCAGGCGTCTTTGGCGGTGGCAACGCCGTAAGGCTGGAGCCTTTTCCGTTCCGATAGAATCGGAACGGAGGCCTCTATTTATTTGTTTTGACGCGTTTTCTTTACGCGAACCGGTATCCACTTCGCTGGAAAACGCTGATCCCTGAGTGGGCCTCGTAAAGTGGGCTGATCTACCGCGAATGGGCGGGCAGGCTGCCCGGATGCGGCTGAAAATCCAGCTCGGCCTCGCGCTCGGCGTCGGCCTGATTCCGGGAGGGATCTTCCTGCGGATCCGGCTGGCAGGGCTTGATCTCGTAGTCGTTGTCGAGCACCGGCCGCGACGAAGACTCTACCTCTTCCGATGCCGCATCGACCACCAGTCCGCTTTGCCGGGCCAGCTTCCAGACATCCGCTTCCGTCGGATAGGCCTTGCTCAGCTTGGCTTCGTTGCAGAACAGCGCATAAGGCATTGCATAGCTCCCCCCAAACCACCCTAACGCGCAAACTGGGTCAGGGTTTCAACCCGGTCCGGCGGTAAACTCATAGGCAGGCGAGAATCCGCCTCGCCCCCGGGGGAGAGGGTTTTCGCGGGAGTCTCTGAGTCGTAAACGAGTCCTGAATCCCTGCAAAAATATTGCCTGGGACTCGCGGGCTAGAATCGCCCGATGCTTTTGCCCATGAGCACGATCCGCCAGACCTCCAGCGAACGCCTGCATTTCGGGCTCACCGTCGGGCTGCTGGCGGCCTGCGCGGCCAACCTGGTGCTGGTATGCACCTGGCTGTAGAGCCTTCTGCGACCCGATTGCATCGGAACGGACGCTGTACCTCTTTAATTTGACGCGTTTTCTTCACGCGNACNGGTATCCACTTCGCTGGAAAACGCTCTGGCCGATTGACGCCGGACCCGTTCCATCCATCATGCAAAATAATGGCAAGGCCGCCGCGGCGATGGCCGGTTCAGGATGGGGGAGCGGGATGATCGAGGCGCTGAAACAGCTCGTCAATGGCGATGAGGCGCTGGTCAGGCGCGGGCGTTTTCTCACAACGACCTTCCTTTTGGAGGTCGGCCAGAACACCTGGCTGATCGCGATCTTTGAAGGCCGGATTGTTTCGGTGACGTCAGGCCCCTTTGTCATGCCATCGTCATCGTTTGCGCTGCGCGCGGCGGAAGCGGAATGGGAAAAATTCTGCAGCAGCCAGCCACCGCCCGGCTCGCATGACCTGATGGCGCTGATCAAACGGCGCGCCCTCAAGGCGGAAGGCAATCTGCAGATCTTCATGGCCAATCTGCGCTACTTCAAGGAAGCGCTGGTCAAGCTGCGCACACCAGGAGCGCAAGCTGCGCCCCTCGGGAGCGGCGGCATGAGCGTGGCATTCGAGCCGATCATCGGCCGCTACATGCATCTCGACCTGTTCGGGCGCAAGCATCGCATTTATCTTGAGCAAGCCGGCGAGGGCGTGCCGTTGCTGTGTCTGCACACCGCGGGCTCCGACGGGCGACAGTACCGCGCGCTGATGAACGATGCGCGGATTACGTCGCGGCACCGCGTCATCGCCTTTGATATGCCCTGGCACGGCAAGTCGTCGCCGCCGCCGGGATGGCACAACGAGGAATATCAACTCACCTCGGCGCAATACACCACCATGATCCTTAAGATCATGACGGCGCTGGAGCTCGACCGGCCGATCCTGATCGGATGCTCGATCGGTGGACGCATCGCGCTTCATTTGGCGCTCGAACACCCGGAGGCGTTCCGNGCCATCATCGGCCTGCAGGCCGGCGCGCATGTCGATCCCTATTACGACCTGAATTTCCTGCACCGTCCCGATGTCCATGGCGGCGAGGTGTGCGCTGCTGTGGTCTCCGGATTGGTCGGGCCGGATGCACCCGACGACGGGCGCTGGGAGACGCTGTGGCATTACATGCAGGGCGGCCCGGGCGTTTTCAAAGGCGATCTGCATTTCTACAACCTCGACGGCGACATCAGGGGCCGCGTGGCGCAGATCGACACAAGCCGCTGCCCGCTGTATCTGCTCTCAGGCGAATACGACTATTCCTGCACGCCGGAGGAAACGCTCGGCGTTGCGAAGAGCATCCCCGGCAGCGAAGTGACCATCATGAAGGGCCTCGGACATTTTCCGATGAGCGAGAACCCGACGGAATTCCTGAAGCACCTGCTGCCGGTGCTGGAGAAGATCGCGCAGACCTAATCGGCGGGACTTGATCAGGCAGCCTCAAACATGTGGGCGTCATATGCACCCTGTAGCCTGACCATATTGCAGTAATGTTGAGTCGAGATTCGAACAATCGCATCACATGTACGACCGCAGGTTTGCTTTAACGCACCGCACCAATTTGAAGAAAGATGTCTGAGCTGATCTGCGAAATGTGTCTGGCGTGTTTTCTGCAGTTGTGATCAAATCAACCACGATGATCTTCGAGACGCGAACTCTCATCTAGGTCACGAAAGAAAACGGTGGGAGGCACATGATTCAGGAACGACAGAGTTGTTCGTCGCCTTTTTTTGGCCGAGTTCCAGCATTCAGTTTATTGCATGTCTGAATCCGATCGCAACGCGACAATTTCCGTTGAAAATAAGGGTGCGAATCTGGTGATGGACATGTCGTCGCCTTCAGATCACGCGCGACGCACGCTGATCCTGGCGGCTCTTGCCGCCGGCGTGTGCATCGCAGCAAGCAAATCCGCCGGTGCGGCGGACGAGGAACAGCCCGGCAGCGATGAGCGTCCGCAAAAAGCCGACCTTCTTGTGGCCTCCGAGGGGGGCGGGGAGGGGCAAATCATCAAGCCGCAGGACCTGAAACTCGGCGGACCGCCGGTGCATGCCTGGCCGAAGGATCCCAAAACCTCGGTGATCCGCAGCGGCTCGCGGCTCAACGAGATACTGGTCATCAGATTGGATCCGGCCGAACTGGATGATGAGACGCGTTTGCACGCGGCCGATGGTATCGTTGCCTATTCAGCGATCTGTGCCCACGCCGGATGTCCGGTCACGGGCTGGGTGAAAGGAGACGAGGTCGACAAGGAAGTTTTCAAATGCTTTTGCCACAATTCCGAATATGATCCCCGGCAAGGTGCGGAGGTCGTGTTTGGACCCGCGCCCCGGCGTCTTGCGGCGCTTCCACTCGCCATTGTCGACGGTTCACTTGTTGTGGCAGGATCGTTTGTAGGAAAGGTAGGTGGCCGGCCAGCAGGGTAATGGCGACACGCCACCGCATCCGTTTCCGCACAATCATAAAATACAAAATACAAAATCGTGAAGAGAAACAAACAGGGAGGTAGTATCTATGACCATCAAGCAATGGCTGTTGTCGACTCTGGTCGGGTCCACATGCCTGATCTCAATCGCTGCCGTGGCCGGCCCGATTGAAAATTACAGCCCCGTAACCGCCGATCGTCTCAATAATCCCGAGCCGGGTAACTGGATGCTGTACCGCCGGACCTATGACGGTCAGGGATATAGCCCGCTCGACCAGATCAACACGTCGAACGTGAAAAACCTGACTCCGGTGTGGACCTTCTCGACCGGCGTCATCGAAGGTCACGAGGCTCCGCCGATCGTCAACAATGGCGTGATGTTCGTGGCAACCCCGATGGGGCAGGTGATCGCGCTCAACGCCAAAACCGGTGACGAGTATTGGCGGTACAAGCGCCAGCTTCCCGAAGATCTCTTTCAATTGCATCCGACCAGCCGCGGCGTGGGATTGTGGCAGGACAAGCTTTATCTCGCCACCACCGACGACCACGTCGTCGCGCTCGACGCAAAAACCGGCAAGGTGGTCTGGGATACCAAAGTCCAGGACTANAAGAAGGGTCAGTACTTGACCCTGATGCCNNTGGTAGTCGACGGCAAGGTCATCGTCGGCGGCTCGGGCGGCGAATATGGCGTTCGCGGCTATGTCGTCGCGTACGACGCCANNAGCGGCAAGGAATTGTGGCGGACCTTCACCATCCCCGGCGAGGGTGAACCCGGCCATGACACNTGGAAAGGCGACGACTGGAAAAGTGGCGGCGGATCCGCCTGGATGACCGGTAACTACGACAAGGACACCAAGACCATCTATTGGGGCGTCGGCAATGCCGCACCCTGGCCGGGCGACGGCCATCCCGGCGACAATCTCTATACCAGCTCCGTGCTTGGGCTCGATCCTGACACCGGCAAGATCAAGGCCTTCCACCAGTACCATCAGAACGATTCATGGGACTGGGACGAGGTGGATGCGCCGATGCTGATCGACCTGAAGCGGGATGGGCGTACGTTCAAGAGCCTCGTCCATCCAGGACGTGATGCGATTTTCTGGGTGCTGGAACGCAAGCCGGACAGCATCAACTATGTGGCNGGCTGGCCCTTCGTGAAAACCAANGTCTGGAAAGGTATCGAGGCCGAGACCGGCAGGCCGATCGTCGACCCCGAGCACAAGCCAATCATGGGCAAGCGGGTTGAATTCTGTCCGTCGCTGTGGGGTGGCAAGGATTGGCCGTCGGCGGCCTACAGCCAGAAAACCGGACTGGTCTACGTTCCCGCCAACGACAACTTCTGCGGCGGCTTTACCGGCGAGAGAGTGCCGCTGGTTCCAGGCCAGCTCTGGCTCGGCACCAAGCCCGAAGATATCGGTCTGACGGTTGCTCCCGGCGGCGATCATTTTGGCGAGCTGCAGGCGTGGGATCCGGCGACCGGCAAGAAGGTCTGGTCGCATAACTTCCCCAAATCGCAGCTGTTCGGCTCGGTAACCGCGACGGCCGGCGATCTGATCTTTGCCGGAGGCACCAACGACCGGATGTTCCGGGCCTTCGATGCGAAGACGGGTGAGGTCCTTTGGGAGCAAAAGACCAACTCCGGCATTATGGGCATGCCGATGTCCTACGAAGTCGACGGCACCCAATATATCGCCATTCAGTCCGGTTGGGGCGTTGACGCGCAACGCATCCAGGACGCATTGGCGGGCACTCATGTCAGCGGCTTCGAGAACAACATACCGCAAGGCGGCGTAGTTTGGGTGTTCGCCGTCAAGAAGTGATCGCAATGCAAGAGTAATTAGGAGTAACCTGGCCGCTCCGAGGGAGTGGCCAGGTTATATTTCAAGAGTTCGGGTCATTTCGAAACGTTCAAGTCGCTTCCAGAACAAGGCGCACTTCCACCAGGATGTGTGTTCCAGAAGGAGGTCTCTTCAAGATTAAAATCCAGGCCTTTTCCGGATCCCTTTACCGGATGGGTCGATCTCCACAAGATCCGGACGATGGCGTCGGGCGGCTGGGAAATATGTTCTCGCTCTCGCCGAAGCCGGGTCGCAGCTTAAAAGAGCGAGGAAACATCATGATTAAAGTCAAGATAAACGGCAAAGAACAAAGCTGGGACGGCGATCCGGCACTTCCGCTGCTCTGGTTCCTGCGTGACGAAATTGGATTGACNGGCGCCAAGTTTGGCTGCGGTCAGGCCTTGTGCGGGGCCTGCACGGTCATGGTCGATGGACAGGCTGTACGNTCNTGTATCACAGCGGTCTCNGACGCTNCGGGACGTGAAGTAACAACGATCGAAGGTTTGCATCCGACCGGCGACCATGTGGTGCAAAAAGCCTGGCGTCAGGTGAACGTGCCGCAATGCGGCTTCTGTCAGTCCGGGCAGATCATGCAGGCCGCTGCATTGCTGCACGAAAATCCGAAACCGAGCCACGACCAGATCCGCGAGGCCATGGCGGGCAACATCTGCCGCTGCGGCTGCTATCAGCGCATCGAAGCCGCCGTGCAACTCGCATCGACGGGGGTGTGATCATGAATTTCATCTCAAACCCCAGCAAGATCGATAGCATCAAGGTCGAGAACCTCTCGCGTCGCGGCGTGCTGAAGGGCCTTGGCATTGTCGGCGGGCTCGTGCTCGCCGCGCCCGTGATGTCACGCCAGGCGATGGCGGCCTATGCAACCGGTGCGGACAAGATGCCGCACGGGACCGTGGTGGATCCGCGCGTGTTCGTGGCCATCGCATCGGACGGAACCGTGACCATCGTGGCCCATCGCGCCGAAATGGGCACCGGCATCCGCACCAGCCTTCCCATGATCGTCGCAGACGAGATGGAAGCCGACTGGTCGCGGGTTCACGTCAAGCAGGCCCAAGGCGACGAAGCCAAATTCGGCAACCAGGATACCGACGGTTCACGCAGCACGCGGCACTATCTGATCCCGATGCGCCAGATCGGTGCGTCGGCGCGCGGCATGCTGGAAGCTGCGGCTGCCAAGCGATGGGGCGTGCCGGTCTCCGAGGTGAAGGCGGTCAATCATGAGGTGGTCCACGCTTCCAGCGGACGCCATCTCGGCTTCGGCGAGTTGGCATCGGATGCCGCGGCTCAACCGGTCCCGGCCATCGATACCCTGAAACTGAAAGACCCAAAAGACTTCCGCTACATCGGCAAAGGCGCGGTCAGCATCGTCGATCTCCACGACATCACGACGGGGAAGGCGGGATACGGCGCCGACGTGCGTCTGCCGGGCATGAAATACGCTGTCATTGCCCGTCCTCCGGTGGTCGGCGGCAAGGTGGTGTCGTTCGACGGGGCGGCTGCCCTGAAAGTGTCTGGTGTCGAGAAGGTGATCGAGGCGCAAGGCTGGCCCTGGCCCTCGAAATTCCAACCGCTCGGCGGCGTTGCCGTGATCGCGCGCAACACCGGTGCGGCCATCAAGGGCCGCGATGCCCTGAAGATCGTATGGGACGACGGGGCCAATGCGACCTACGACTCCAAGGCCTACCGCGCCGAACTCGAGGAAGCGGCGCGCAAGCCCGGGCTCGTCGTTCGCGACGATGGCGATATCGAAGCGGCGTTGAAGAGCGCCGACAAGGTCGTCGTCGGCGAATATTATTTGCCGCATCTGGCTCACGCGAGCATGGAGCCGCCGGTGGCGACAGCCAATTTCGCGGACGGCAAAGTCGAGGTCTGGGCTCCCGTACAGAGCCCCGGCGGCACACGTGAAGATCTGGCGAAGACGCTCGACATCCCCATCGAGAATGTCACCGTCAACGTCACGTTGCTGGGCGGCGGCTTCGGCCGCAAGTCGAAATGCGATTTCGCGCTGGAGGCGGCATTGCTGTCGCGCGCGGTCGGTGCACCGGTCAAGGTGCAGTGGACGCGTGAGGACGATCTCCGCCATGACTTCCTTCACACCGTTTCGGCGGAGCGAATCGAAGCCGGCCTCGACAAGAACGGCAAGGTGATCGCGTGGCGGCACCGCAGTGCGGCGCCGACCATTCTTTCGACCTTCGTGCCCAAATCCGTGCATGAATTTCCCATCGAACTTGGCATGGGATTCGTGGATCTGCCGTTCCAGATCGCCAACATTCGCTGCGAGAATCCGGAAGTTGCGGCCCATACCCGCATCGGCTGGTTCCGTTCGGTTTCGAACATTCCGCACGGCTTCGCGGTGCAATCGATGGTCGCAGAACTGGCGCAAGCCACGGGACGCGATCCCAAAGACATGCTGCTGGAACTGATCGGCGAGCCGCGTATCGTCAAGCTCAACGATTCAGTGAAGGAGTTCTGGAACTACGGCGAGCCGCTGGAAAGCTACCCGATCGACGCTGGCCGGTTACGCGGCGTCGTAGAACTGGTGGCGGACAAGGGTGGCTGGGGCCGCAAGGTGCCGAAGGGTCACGGGCTCGGCATCGCCGCGCACCGCAGCTTCGTCAGTTACGTCGCGACCATTGTCGAGGTATCGGTCAGTGACAAGGGCGCCCTCAGGGTCGAACGTGTCGATACCGCGATCGATTGTGGAACGTTCGTCAATCCCGAGCGGATCGAGTCGCAGCTCGAGGGTGCGGCGATCATGGGGCTCAGCCTCGCCAAGCACGGCGAGATCAGCTTCAAGAACGGCAGGGTGGAGCAGGGCAATTTCGACGGTTTCCCTGTCGTGCGTATGGATGAAGCGCCGCTGGTCACCAACGTCTACATCATGCCGGCGGCGCCCGACAAGCCGCCCAGTGGTGTCGGCGAACCCGGCGTGCCGCCATTTGCGCCGGCGCTGATCAACGCGATCTTCGCCGCCACCGGCAAGCGCATCCGCTCGCTGCCGATCGGGAAGCAACTGGCGATCTGAGGACCGAACAATGGCTGTCGCTCGCGGGCGTGTATTGAATCAATACGCGCCTGCGAGCGAGTCGTTTTGACCCATCGTCTGCGTCAGTGCTCCGGCAACCCCGCTGCGACAAGCGCCCGTTCGATCCGTTCGGTCGCCGTAACAAAAGCCGCGCTGGCGTTCTTGCGGGGTACCGCCGCATTGCTCACGTTCGAGCCGGGCCGCAGTGCCATGCCTTTTTCCATGGCCGTTTTTGCCTCAGCCGGCTGTCCCAGACCCTGATAGGCGGCGGCCAGCAGCATGTAGCTGCGTCCCGATGCCGGCGTGATGGCGATCGAGCTTTGTAGCCATGGCAACGCGTCCGCGCTTCGACCCATCATCAGGTAGGTCCATCCTGCGCCGAGCTTCCAGGTCCAGCGCGACACCTGCGGGGTGCCGAAGCTGTCGGCCTGCTTGAAGGTCGACAGGGCGTCCTCGAAGCGTCCTAGTTGAAGCTGGGCGAGACCGATATGGTACAGCGCCAGGCCGTCCCACGGATCGAAGTTCAGCGTCCTGGCGCAGGCCACCAGGCTATCGACGAATTCGTTGGTCGCGTTGAGGAAGCGGCAATAGGCTTCGAGCACCGGAATGGAATCCGGTTCAACCCGCAACGCCCGCTCCAGGATCGACCTGGCATTGGTTTGCGCCGCCGCGCTGTCTGCCGGACCATACCAAACCATCTGAATGCCGCGCAGCTGAAGGGCTGCGAGCGATACGGCCAGGTCGACATTGTCGGGATCGTCGGCGAGAGCCTTTTCCAGCATCGTCTGGGCCGTCGCAAAGCGCTCGCGCGTTGTCTGCATGATGGAGGCGGTGGCCTGTTCGATCGCGACGTTGGAACTGCCGGGCGGCGAACCGCGGCCGGCCGCGTGCTGGCATTGGGCAGCGCGCCTATGCGCAATGCCAGCAGATGACCGATGCCCGCGGCAAGCCGCGATTGCTGCAGCGAAGCATCAGAATCTTCCAATGCGACCGACACCGGCGCGGTCCACACGACTTCACCGGTCGCAGACCGGGTCATGCGTGCGCGCACTTCCCATGACCGCTCGCTTTTCTGCAATTCGCCGCTCACCACGAAATCGGCCTGCGGCACGCCGTTGGTCGACGCTACAGTCCGGGGCGCCGACACCCGGATATTTTCGATCTTCGCCAATCCATCGGTAAGGCGTGTCGTCACGGTCGCCGCCATGGCGGTGACCTCACTGTCGCTATCGGCGGCGATCGGCATCACCGCTATGGTTGGCGGCTTGCGCCCGGACAGCACGCTCGGGCCGACCATCGTGACGACGGCCAGCGCCACGAGCACGCAGAGAGCTGCAACGGCAAACGCCACGGGGCGGCGCAGGCCAAACCGCCGCGACGATGGCGCGGCTTCGGCGGTCATGCTCGCTTCGGCAGGTGAGACCGCAACCGGCAACGGCGCTGGTGCGTCGGTGGTCGCCGGACCGGTCGAGACCTCGGCCGTGAACAGATAGCCACGGCCGGAAACCAGCCTGATCAATTGGCGCTGATCGTCGCCAAGGGCGGTCCTGAGCTCCCGGATGCACTGAAACAGGCTGTCGTCGCCGACATGAATATTCGGCCAGACCGCGTCCATCAATTGCTGCTTGCTCACCGCTCGTCCGGCGTTGGTGGCGAGCAGTACCAGGATACCAAGCGTCTTTGGCCGGAGCTTAATGGCTTCGCGATCCGGCCCGCGCAGTTCGGCGCGCTGCTGATCCAGCTCAAAACCGGCGAAAAGCAGCACTATCCCCTCGGGGGTTCGAAGAGCGATTTGCGCAGCGGCCGTATCAGAAATTCGGCGTGAAAGCCGCTCTGAACCCCAAATATCAGAAAAATTTCAGAAAGCAACGATCCCTCATCATGGACTCTCGGGCTTTATGATGGCTTTTTAGTAGCGATAGGCTGGCGGCCTTAGGGGGGCCGCCCGCAATCCGATTGCGAGGGGGAATTTCGCGGCGTCGGCTGGCCGGCATCCCGCGAAATCAAGCCAGGCGGTATTGGGGATGCAAGTCATTTTGGTTCCGGCGAGCGATCGGCGCTCGCGTCGCCGGATGGTGCCTGATCGGCTGAATAACAGCTGGAATGCCCGCAACTTGGCGACGCCATTGTCGTCGCGCCGTGGTCCGGTTCGAGCGGTCCTGCTTGGCTGGATGGCCCTCCTCGCATCCCTAATCATTCTGTCGGCATCGGGCCCCGCACTCGCCCAGTCGACCGGGCAAAATGGCAGCGCTGGCGGAGACGCGCCGAACAGTTTCACTGGGGGTGGCGGCGGCGCGGGTGGTCTCTCCGGCGACACATTGGAGACGGGAGGCAATGGCGGCGGCGGCGGCACCGGCGGCGCCGGTAACCTCGGCGGCGGTCGCGGCGGATCGGACGGCGGCGGCGGCGGCGCCGCCGCGAGTGGCGGCGGCGGTGGCGGCGGCGGCGGCGGTGGCGGCGCCGGTACCACCGTCAGCAACACGGGTACGAAGACGATCAGCACCAACGCGACCGGCGGCAACGGCGGCCAGGGTGGCCACGGACAAAATAACTTCAGCAACAGCTTCAGCATCGGTGGTGGCGGTGGCGGCGGCGGCGGCGGCAGCGGCATTATCGTGAACGGCAGCAACACCGGCGTCGCGCTCACAGTGAATAGCGGCGTGACGGTGCAAGGCGGCAACGGCGGCAAGGGCGGGACCGCATTCGAAAACAGCTTTTCCCCCGGAGACATCGGCGTCTCCGGCAATGGCGGCAATGGTATTACCGTGACCAACGGCAATGGCGCGGCCATCACCAACAACGGCACGATTTCCGGCGGATCTGCCGGACCGGCCGGGGACGGCGGCGGCTTCGCCGGCATCGGATTTACCGGAAACGCTGGCGCCGGCATCGCCGGGGCAAACCTGGCGATCATCAATGCGGGGACGATCTCGGGCAGCAATGCCATCGTCTTTACCGGCGGCACCAACAGCCTCGAACTGCGCAATGGCTCCAGCATCACCGGCAACGTCGTCGGCGGCGGCATCAACACGCTGGTGCTCGGCAACAGCATTGGTTCGTTCGACCTGTCACAACTGGGATCGCAATATCAGAATTTCTCGCAGTTCAAGAAAATCGGCAGCAGCACCGTGACGCTGTCGAATACCTCGGCCGCCTCCATGGGCTGGACCGTGTCGGCCGGCACGGTGAACCTGACCGGCGCGACCGCGACCGCTACCACGGTCAACAATTCCGGCACCATCAACGTCGATGCTACGAGCACGCTGACCGCCACGACCAGCATCACCAACAATCTCGGCGCCACGATCGTCAACAACGGCATCGTCAACGACGATCTCAACAATGCCGGGTCGGTCACCAACAATCTGACCTACAACGCCAGCGTCGCGACCAACACCGGCACCATCACCAACACCGCGCCGGGGGTGTGGACTGGCGACATTCTCAGCAACACCACCGGCACCATCAACAACCAAACCAATGCGACGTGGATCGGCAGCGCCAACAACAATGGCGGCACGTTGAACAATGACG
>JGI24140J50213_10000699_pt1 | contig 15485 bp, 15 predicted proteins | sample BarGraIncu00222A_FD_50213 | JGI IMG/M metagenome (IMG submission 50213)
CTGGGTTGCTGTGGTGGTCGGGGGTTTGGTGGCGGGCTGGGTTGCTGTGGTGGTCGGGGGTTTGGTGGCCGGTTTGGTCATCGTGCCGGTCGTGCGTTTGGACGCTGGCTTGCTGCTCGGTGTTGCCACTGTGAACTCCTCGAGTATTTGACGGCGCAGGGCGTCGCAGAGGCTTGCGCACTCCTCGTCCCCGTGGTGTCTGCCTCAACCGATCGCTGGCTCCCGGCGGCGGACACGCCTGGACTCTACTCGCAATGAAAATGGGTCATCGGCTGAATTCAGAAGCGGGCTCGGGAGGCAAATATGGCCCGGAGAAGGTATCTGAGCCCTCTCTTCGGAATGACCTGGGAGTCCGACTGCTGCCAGCCCGTCGACAGCCCAGACGGTGAAGGGGCCGGAGCCACGCCCCTCACCGGGCGCGTCGGCTACTGGTCGCTCCTCGGCAGTCTCGCTGGCCCCCGTTAGGGTGGATCGGGTGCAGATTCAGCGAATTGGGTTCACCCCGCTCAAAGGCGGTCGCCACCTGACCCATGAGCATGCCGACCTGAGCGCGTACGGGCCTGTGGGTGACCGCGTTTTCTGCCTGGTCGACCTGTCGCGCGGCCGGGTGTTACGCACCGTGGAGAACCCGTCTCTGCTGCGGGTTAGTGCCCGGTGGCAGGCAGGTGTCCTCTCGGTGGATTTCCCTGGTCAAACGGTCGAGGGCCTGCCCTCCCCGAGCGGCCAGATTCTCAGCCTCGACTACTGGGGACGGACCTCGGCGGTCCAGGTGTGCACGGGTCCCTGGGCGGATGCCTACTCGGAGTTCCTAGGTTATGACGTNGTGCTTGCCCGCTGTGCAACCGCTGGTGAGGTCGTGTATGGCGCCTCGGTGACGTTGGTGACCTCGGCGTCGATGGGTCTGCTCTGCGAGCGCTTAGGCCGCAAGGTGGACAGCGCTCGGTTCCGCTCGACCTTCCTTGTCGACGTCGGCGACTGTTCATCCCACGTTGAGGACTCCTGGGTCGGTCGCGAGCTGCGACTTGGGGCGGCGAGCGTGTGCGTTCGAGGGGTTGTGCCCAGGTGCGCAGTGATCGATCTGGATCCCGATACTGGCCGAAATGATGTCCAGGTGCTCAGCGAGCTTGCGGGGTATCGCCAGGGCAGAGGAGAGATCAGCTTTGGAGTCGATGCGGAGGTCACCGCACCTGGCCGCGTACGAACTGGCGATCAGGTCGTGCTGAACGGCGCTTGAGCCACGAGTGCACCGCGTCAAACTGGTTGACGGACGGAGTTCGCCTGGGTCGCACGGCGACGACGGGTGGGCGGCGTGAATGGCACGGTGTCACCGCCGGGGGCCTTGCACAGAGGCGACATCAGCAGCCAAGGTTGTCCGAGGACAGGGGGTGAGGGCGTGACATCCAGCCAGGTTCCGCGGGGGACCGATACCGACCTCAGTAGTCGCTGGGTGGGGGTACTGGGCGCGCCGTTCGGGGCGCAGGCCGCGGTTGTCCTTGAGCGGGTTGTTGGCTGCTGCGGCGAGCTGGTACTGCAGCGACGCGACGGCCAATACGAAATCATCGCCAACGGCGTCTTCCTCATGGATACTCGCGACAGCGGTTCAGAGCGACTGCACGTCACCGCGGCGGCTGACCGCATGCCCCCGCCAGGTCGCATGCTGATCGGCGGGCTTGGCGTGGGGCGCTCGCTCGCCGCCGCCCTGGCCCATCCCGGCGTCGGTGAGGTAGACGTCCTGGAGCGGGAACCGGCGGTGCTGCGATGGAACCGGGGAGCGTTGGCGTCGGTGAACGGGTACGCGCTGCGTGACCCTCGCGTGATCACCCACGAGGCTGACGTGGTCCAGTGGCTGGCCCAAGCGCGCGCCTGTTCGCTGGATGCGATCTGTCTGGATGTCGACAACGGACCCGAGTGGCTGGTATCACCGGGTAACGCATGGCTGTACGGCACTGAAGGACTGGGCACTGCGGCGCGCATCCTGTCACCAGAGGGTGTTCTGACTATCTGGTGTTCAACGCACAGCCCCTCCCTTGTTGCCCGAATGAAGGAGAACTTCGCGCAGGTAGAAGTGACGGAGGTGCCTGTCGGGCGGGGCGAGCCAGACGTCATCGTGCTCGGTTGCTGGCCACGGATGTCCGCAGTGACTCAGATGGGCCACAGCACCGCCTGTTAGCGGTACAACATCGACCGATCAGCGGGCGAGTAGCCGCGGGGCTACGGCCGCTATGCGGGTGCGGGGTCAGCTGTTGCCGGGCCGGGGTCGTTCTCCCGCACGGCGGCTTTGCCGATGTTGATGAGTACCCCCGCCACCAGCGCGGCCAGGAAAAGGAACCCGGCGCTGAACATGAAGGCCTGGGTATATCCGTGAGTGAGGGCTGCCTTCAGTGGTGGTGGAAGTGCCCGGTGGGACGCGAGGTAGGTGGTGGTCGCGCCGGCGGCCACCGTGTTGAGCAACGCGATCCCCAGCGAAGCGCCCACCTGTTGGCTGGTGTTGATCAGTGCGCTGGCGACTCCCGCGTCGTGTCCGCCGACCGCGTGAAGAGCCGTGCTCGCGACCGGGATGAACACCAATGCCAGCCCCACGCTGATCATGATCAGAGAGGGCAATACGTGGGTGGCATACGAGCTGGTCGGTGTGAGCCGGCTCAACAGGAGCATCCCGATGGTGGCAAACAGCAGACCAGGCACCATCAGCGGGCGTGGCCCGAGCTTGGGCAGCAGGTTGCTCGCCAGACCGGCGGTCAGGATGATGCCGACCGAGAACGGTAGGAATGCGAAGCCGGCCCGCACGGGGGAGAACCCGAGGACCGTCTGCATGTACAGGCTCAGGAACAGGAACATCCCGAAGAGCCCGATCGCGGTGATCAACTGCACCAGGTAGGCGCCGCCCCGGTTACGGTCCAGGAGCACCCGCATCGGCAGTAGCGGGTTCTGCGTGCGGGTCTCGATCACAAAGAAGCTGACCAGCAGGACCAGGGCGAGCCCGAACCAGCTCAGCGTCGCAGGGTCGGTCCACCGGCTGGGGTCCCCTGCGGCCTTCGGTGCCGCCTTGGTGAACGCGTACACCAGCGAGACCAGGCCACCGGTGACGGTGACGGCGCCGGGAACGTCGTAATGGGTGTTCCCGCCGGCCTTGGACTCCTTGACCTCTCTCAGCGCGCCTGCGACCGCCAGCAGCGCGATCGGAACGTTGACCAGCAGGCACCACCGCCACGAGGCGTACTGCGTGAGCACCCCGCCCAGTAGCAGACCGATGGCGGCGCCACCGCCGGCGATGGCGCCGTAGACGCCGAACGCCTTGGCCCGCTCCTTGGGTTCGTGGAAAGTGACGCTAAGCAGGCTCAGCGCGGCCGGGACCAGGAAGGCGGCGAAGCCGCCCTGTAGCGCCCGGGCGGCGAACAGCAGGCCCTGGGTCGGGGCCAGCCCACCCAGGGCGCTGGCCCCGGCGAAGCCCACCAGACCGATGATGAACATGCGCTTGCGCCCGGCATAGTCGGCGACCCGGCCGCCGAGCAGCAGCAGGCCGCCGAAAGACAGTGTGTAGGCGGTAACCACCCACTGCTGGTTGGTGTCCGAGATGCCCAGGTCGGCCTTGGCCGACGGCAGCGCCAGGTTCACGATCGACGAATCAAGCACAACCATCAGCTGGGCGACCGCGATGACCGCTAAGGCGTGCCACCGTCGCGGATCGGGCGTGGCGCTGGCAGGCTCTGGTTGAGGCGTCCCGCTCACCAGCGCAGCATGCGTGTCCCTGGCTTCTCCCGAGTCTTGCGACATACCCCTGCTCCTCCGGTCGGCACACTCCTGCCCAAGTAGGCGCCAACGTCATCCACTCGTACCAGTATTCCCCGGGTGATGCGGAACCTGTCTGGCCCGCAGTCCGTGCTCGCCTCGGCCAGCTTGCTGACCCTCAGCTGCCAGATGCTCTCCTGACCCTGGCGGCCGCTCGCCTTCTGGGTCTACGCCCGGTTCGACTTGCTAGAACCAACGCGTGGGAAGTCCGCATGTTCACCAAACCCGCGTGGCCTCGGGCTGAGAACGGGCGAATCCAACCGGGCTCTGCTGGCATTTGGCAGATTCAGCGCAATACTTTGGCCCATGGACCTGAAACTGACCACGAAGGCCGAAGAAGCCCTCTCGGCAGCTGTTCGTGACGCCGCCGCCTCGGGCCACCCTCATGTCGAGCCGGCCCACCTCCTGCTCGCGCTCACCCGCCAGACCGAGACCACCACGGGCCCGCTGCTCGAGGCCACCGGCTCCTCGGCAGCCGCAGCCGGCACGGCGGCGACCGGCATTCTGGCCCGCACGCCCACGGTCAGCGGCTCTTCGGTCACCGCTCCGGGCTTGTCCCGCGCGAGCCTGGCCGTGCTGGAGCAGGCACACAAGATCATGGAGTCGATGGGCGACGGGTTCGTCTCGACCGACCACCTCCTGCTCGCGCTCGCGCGCACCGGGGACTTCGGAATCGACGGCGAGGCCATCGCCGGCGAGATCCCCACGCTGCGCGGCGGCGCCAAGGTCACGACCGCAGATCCCGAGGCCACCTATGACGCGCTGGCAAAATACAGCACGGACCTGACCGCGGCTGCCCGCGAGGGCAACCTGGACCCGGTTATCGGCCGCGACGCCGAGATCCGCCGCGTGGTGCAGGTGCTGTCCCGCCGTACCAAGAACAACCCCGTGCTCATTGGTGACCCCGGCGTGGGCAAGACCGCCGTGGTGGAGGGCCTCGCACAACGGATCGTCAACGACGACGTCCCCGATTCCCTGAAGGGCAAGCGTCTGGTCAGCCTTGACCTGGCCTCGATGGTGGCCGGCGCCAAGTACCGCGGCGAGTTCGAGGAACGGCTCAAGGCGGTGCTGGAGGAGATCCGCGCCAGCGGTGGTCAGGTCATCACCTTCATCGACGAGCTGCACACGGTCGTCGGCGCCGGGGCGGCCGAGGGGTCCATGGATGCCGCCAACATGCTGAAGCCGCTGCTTGCCCGGGGGGAGCTGCGGATGGTCGGGGCCACAACTCTGGACGAGTACCGCAAGCACATCGAGAAGGATGCCGCACTCGAGCGCCGGTTCCAGCAGGTGTTCGTCGGTGAGCCGAGCGTCGAGGACAGCATCGCCATCCTGCGAGGACTGAAGGAGCGCTACGAGGCACACCACAAGGTGACGATCGCCGACAGCGCGCTGGTGGCTGCCGCGTCGCTGTCCGACAGGTTCATCAGCGGACGTCAGCTTCCAGACAAGGCGATCGACCTTATCGACGAGGCCGCCTCCCGGCTGAGAATGGAGATTGACTCCTCACCGGTGGAGATCGACGAGCTCCAGCGTTCTGTTGACCGACTCAAGATGGAAGAGCTGGCCCTGGTGCACGAGTCCGACGATGCGTCCAGGGATCGGCTCGACCGGCTTCGTCGCGACCTCGCCGACCGCGCGGAGCAGCTCGCCGCACTCACCGCTCGCTGGGACCAGGAGAAGGCCGGTCTTAACCGGGTCGGGGATCTCAAGGCCCAGATCGATGAGTTGCGCGGCCAGGCTGAACGACTGCAGCGGGACGGCGACCTTGCGGGCGCTTCACGGCTGTTGTACGGCCAGATTCCTTCTCTGGAAAAGGATCTGGCGCAGGCGCAGGCGGTCGAGGCGACGTCCTCAACGGCCGGCGGACAGGCGTCGATGGTCAAGGAGGAGGTTGGGCCTGACGATATCGCCGACGTTGTCAGTGCCTGGACGGGTATCCCCGCGGGTCGACTCCTGGAGGGGGAGACCGACAAGCTCCTGCGGATGGAGGAGTTCCTTGGGAAGCGTTTGGTCGCTCAGACCAGTGCCGTGCGGACCGTCTCGGACGCGGTGCGCCGCAGTCGCGCCGGCATCTCCGACCCCGACCGGCCCACGGGTTCATTCCTGTTCCTGGGTCCCACCGGTGTCGGCAAGACCGAGCTGGCCAAGTCGCTGGCGGACTTCCTCTTCGACGATGAGCGCGCCATGATCAGGATCGACATGTCCGAGTACTCCGAGCGGCACTCGGTGGCCCGGTTGATTGGTGCCCCCCCGGGGTATGTCGGGTACGAGGAGGGTGGCCAGCTCACCGAAGCCGTGCGCCGGCGCCCTTACTCTGTGGTGCTGCTCGACGAGGTGGAGAAGGCTCACGAACAGACCTTTGACATCCTGCTTCAGCTCCTTGACGATGGGCGCCTCACCGACGGGCAAGGTCGAACGGTCGACTTCCGCAACGTGATCCTGGTGATGACATCGAACCTGGGGTCCGACTTCCTGATCGACCCGACGATGACTGCCGACGCTAAGCATGACGCCGTCATGGCTGCGGTGCACCGCACGTTCAAGCCGGAGTTCCTGAACCGCCTGGACGACGTGGTCATCTTTGATCCGCTCTCCACCGAGGACCTTGCTCGCATCGTCGAGCTGCAGGTCGCCATGCTGGCCAAACGGCTCCAGGACCGCCGGATCACCCTCGAGGTGACCCCCGCGGCGCGCGAGTGGCTGTCGATCACGGGCTACGACCCTGCATACGGCGCACGGCCCCTGCGGCGTCTGGTACAGCGTGAGATCGGTGACCGCCTGGCGCGGTCGCTGCTGGAGGGTGTGATCCGCGACGGCGGCAGTGCGGTCATCGACAGGGAACTGAACGCCGACACTCTGGTCCTGCGCTGAGCCTGCCTGCCTGCGCCCGGTAGCGTGCGACTCATGCGAACTCGACGCATCGTTCTTGCTGTGCTGGTGCTGGTGACGCTGGGTGCGTGCTCAGGCTCGAACAACGCTGTGGCAAAGACCCCAGCCCAACAGTTGGCGGAGGCCAAGGCCAAGGTTGACACTGCGACATCCATGCACGTGACCTTGCGCTCAAGCGGCATCCCGGACTCGGTCAATGGTGCCCTGGGCGCCGATGGCGTGGGCACCCACGCCCCTGCCTTCAAGGGCACCCTGGACGCACGAATCAGCGGGTTCGAGGCCAAGGTCGACGTGGTGTCGGTCGACAAGCTGCTCTACGTGAAGCTGCCGTTCACCACCCAGTTTGTCCAAGCTGACCCGAAAACCTACAACGCGCCCGACCCCGCCCAGCTTTTCGCTGCCCAGGGAGGTATCACCTCGTTGATGACCGCCACGACCAACCTGGTCGAAGGGGCGCAGATCCGGGTAGGGCCCGAGGTCCTGACGACGATCACCGGCACGCTGCCGGGCGCCAGCGTGGCGAGGCTGCTCAACGTCGGCGACGCCTCCAAGACTTTCAGGGTCACCTACGGCATCACCGACCCTGGTGGCGAACTGCGCACCGTGACGATGACAGGCCCGTTCTACACCGGTGTGACCTCGACCTACACGCTCACTCTGGACCAGTACGGCGCCCCGGTTGAGATCAGCAAGCCCTAGGGCGCAACTTGCGACCGCGTCGGTGGCGGTCGCGCTCGCCTCGGCGGACACCTATGTCGTGGTCGTGGCGCTTCCGGACATGATGGCCGGGGTGGGTCTGGGAATTGACGCACTGCAGAGGGCTACGCCGATCATCTCGGGCTTCCTGCTCGGATACATCGCGGTCCTGCCGCTGATCGGCAGGCTCTCGGATCTGGTGTCACGTCAGAAGATCCTGTTCTTCTGTCTGTGCTTGTTCGTTGTCGGTTCGGCAATCACGGCGGTCTCCGTCGAGCTGCCGGTACTCGTGTTTGGCAGAGTGCTGCAGGGCATCGGCGGCGGCGGGCTGGTACCGGCAACACTGGCGCTGGTCGCCGACCTGTGGCCGCCCGCTCGACGTGGGACACCGCTGGGCGTGGTCGGCGCGGTACAGGAGCTCGGCAGCGTTCTCGGTCCGCTTCTGGGAGCGGCCGTGCTTGCGGTGGCCGACTGGCGGGCAATTTTCTGGCTCAATGTGGTGCTTGGCATGGTGATTGCCGTTGCCCTGGTGCTGACCGCCGATCGTGAGGTTCGCCCGCGCCTGCGCTGGCTGCCAACGGTGCTCGGGCTGCTGACGCTGGCCGCCGGCATGCTCACCTTGATCGCGCCGCCGGCACTGGCAGGTGACGTCACCCTCGGTGTCCCGTTCGTCCCCTTTGCCGGGACGAGTCGCCTTGGCACCCCCATGGGAGTGCTCACGCTCGTGCTGCTGCTGGTAACCCTGGCCGTGTCTGGCGCCATGCCCGTCGACTCGGGGTCTCGGGTTGCCCTGCTGCGACGAGTCGACCTGTTCGGGGCCTTGTGTATCGCCGTGGCGCTGGGTGCGCTGGTCCTGACCTTCGCCTCGGCCAACCCCGGCACCGGGGTGGTCGGGCCATCAGGCTGGGCTCTGGTGCCTCTTGGGCTGGTGGCGGTGGCGGCATACCTCTGGAGGCACCAGCGCGCGCGAGATCCGCTGGTGGCTCGCGGGCTGATGTCGGTTCGTGGAGGCTCCAGGATCGTCCCCGCCTTCCTGGTCAGCACTCTGGTCGGGGTCGCGCTGGTGGCCGTCGTGGTCGACATCCCGGTTCTCGCACGGCTGACGGTGACCGCATCTCAGAGCGTTGCCGCGTTGGTGCTCGTCAGGTTCATGGTCGCCATTCCGGTGGGTGCCTTCCTCGGGGGCTGGCTGCTGCGCCGACTTGGTCCGGCAGTCGTGGCCGCAACCGGGCTCGCCGCGGCCGGGACCGGGCTGGCCCTCATGTCGGGGTGGGGACGCGGCTCACTTCAGTCGTGGCCGGCGACCCCGGTCCTGGTTCTCGCGGGCCTGGGCCTCGGGCTCGCCCTCGCACCAGTGAACGCCGCGGCGCTCGCGGATGCGCCTGGGGATGCCCACGGTGTCGTCAGCTCGCTGGTCGTGCTCGCCCGCATGGTCGGGATGGTCGTGGGGCTTGCGCTGCTGACCGCAGTCGGGCTCCGCCGCTACTACGTCGCGGTCGCCGCGCTACCGGATCAGAGCAACATGAACGCCCTTTCTGCTGCCGGCATCGTCCAGGTGCAGACAGTGTTCCTGGGTGGGGCGATCGCCGCGTTCAGCGCTGCGGTCATCGCCGTGGCTCTGGGTGGTCCCAGATCGCGTGAAAGTGGTGGACGGGTCCATGGCCGTGGCCGATCTGGAGACCGTCGGCAGCGGCCAGCGCTGAGGTGAGCCAGCTCTTGGCCTCCTGTGCCGACTGCAGCCAGGAGTCTCGTTGCGGGCGCAAGGCTGCCAGTGCCGAGGACAGTGTGCAGCCGGTGCCGTGGGTGTTGACCGTGTTGATCCTTGGTGCGCGAAGTACGACCTCGTCGGCGATGTCCAGCAAGACGTCTACCGCCTCGCGGTCGTCATCCAGGTGGCCACCCTTGATGAGCACGCGGGCAGCGCCCATCTCCCGCAGCGCGTTCGCCTGGCCTCGAAGGTCGGCCACGGTGCATGCGTGACGAGTCTGGAGCAGGGTTGCCGCCTCCGCGACATTCGGCGTGATCAGCGAGGCCAGCGGCAACAGGTCGCGGATGGCAGCCACGGCGTCGTCCGCAAGCAGCCGGTCGCCGCTGGTGGCGACCATCACCGGGTCCAGGACGACATGTTCACAGGGGTGGCGGCGCAGGAACGCTCCGACGGCACCGACGATGTCAGCGTTGGCAAGCATGCCGATCTTGATCGCGTCGAGACGGACATCGGCCACCAGCGTCTCAAGCTGGGCGATCACGAACTCTGTTGGTACCACGTGCACCCCGGAGACGCCCTGCGTGTTCTGGGCGGTCAGCGCTGTGATTACCGATGTCCCGTAGGCGCCCAACGCTGAGAAGGTCTTCAGGTCGGCCTGGATGCCCGCACCGCCGGAAGGGTCGCTGCCTGCGATGGTCAAGACGGCCGGTGGTCGGTTCATGCGGAGGCCGCGTTCCACGCGGCCCGCAGCGTGCGAGTTGCCGCTGCGACGTCCGGTTGGCCGCAGATGGCACTGACCACTGCCGCCCCGGCGGCTCCGGCCCGGCGGACCTGCTCGAGGCGGTCACCGGTGATACCGCCGATCGCCACGCACGGCCACCGGCTGGCTGACGTGATCTGGGCCAGCCGTTGGACACCGCCGGGTTCGGCTGCGTCGAGCTTGGTAGCCGTCCCCCAGACGGGTCCCACGCCGAGGTAGTCCACCGCGGCCTGCGGATGTTCTCCGGCGGCGACGACCTGTTCGATTGTCTGCACCGAGAGCCCAAGGTAGGCCGCGGGGCCGAGTGCTGCGCGGGCCTGCCCGACCTGGAGGTCGCCCTGTCCCACATGCGCGCCCTGGGCTCCGATGGCACCAACCAGGTGGACCCGGTCGTTCAGGATCAGCGGTACGCCGCTGCCGCGCAGCACCGCCATGACCTCACGGCCTCGGCCCACCAGCTCATCATCGGTGGCGTCGACGTCGCGCAGCTGAACCACGCTAACTCCTGCCGCGATGGCTGCTGAAACCGTTTCGGTGAGACCGAACTGGTGGCACATGACCGGGTCGGTCACCAGGTAGAGCGACAGATCCAGCGGCGGTCGCCGACCCACCTCAGCTGATCCTCACCCGTGCGGCCAGGTCCTCCGGTGCAAGGATTGACAGCTCGTCAAGGAGGGTGACGGCAAAGCTGCCTGGCCCTCGGGTCTCCTTGGCTGCGGAGTCAGCTGCCACCGTCAACGTCGCGGTTGCCGCCGCGGCGGCGACCAAGCCATCAGGGACCACCGCCGCGAACGCGGCCATCAGCGCGCCGAGGGCGCAACCAACTCCCGTCACCTGGGCTAGCCACCGATGACCGTTGGACAGGCGCAGCATCCGGCTGCCGTCGGTGAGATGGTCGGTCGGACCGCTCACGGCGATGACGCACTGCTGACGGATTGCCAGGTCTTTGGCGACCGCTGCGGCCGCCTCCGGCGAGTCGACAGACTCGACCCCTCGGCCGCCCAGCCCACCGGCCAGGGCCAGGACCTCCGAGGCGTTGCCGCGAACGATGGCTGGTCGTCCTTCACGGAGCAGCTGGTGGGCCAGGCTGGTCCGCCAGCCGAGGGCGCCCGCCGCGACAGGGTCCAGCACCCAGGGGGTTCTCGACCGATCCGCGCCTGCGACGGCCAGATGCATTGCTCGGGCGGTGTCGTCATAGGGTGTGCCGAGGTTGACCAGCATGCCGCCCGCGATGGCGGCGAACTCCCGCGACTCGCGGGGGTTGTCAATCATCGCCGGTGCCGCGCCCACGGCGAGCAGGACATTGGCAGTCCACCCGGCTGCGACGGTGTTGGTCAGGCACTGCACCAGCGGAGGCTTGTCGCGCAGCGCCGCGAGGGCGCTAGCCAGGTCGTGCGGGGTCACGCTTGAGGTCGTGCTCACGGTGAAAGGGCCCTTCATTCGAAAACAGGCAACTGGTAGGACATCGTCGCCTTACAGTCTCAGGCATCCGCGAGGTCGACGATGACGGGCGCATGGTCGCTGGCGCCTTTACCCTTGCGCTCTTCACGGTCTATGGACGCGTCTTTCACCCTGGGGCCCAGGGCGGGGGAACCCAGCACGAAGTCAATCCGCATCCCGTGACGCTTGGGGAAACTGAGCTGCTTATAGTCCCAGTACGTGTAGACGCCCGGTCCCTGGGTGTGGGGCCGGGCGAGGTCGCTGAACCCCGCATCGACGACCCCCTGGAACGCGCCACGTTCCGGCGCTGAGACGTGGGTGCTGCCGGCAAACTCGGCCATGTCCCAGACATCCTGGTCCTGTGGGGCGATGTTCCAGTCACCCATCAGTGCGATCTGGGCGCCTGGATCTGCCCGAAGCCAGCCGCCGGCGGCCAGCCGCAGGCGCTCAAGCCAGTCAAGCTTGTAGGTGAGATGCGGGTCGCCGAGGGCACGCCCATTGGGCACATACAGGGACCAGATCCGGACCCCGCCGCAGGTGGCTCCGATGGCCCGGGCCTCGGCAGCCGGCGGGTCGCCGAACGGCGGCATGTCCGGGAAACCGACCTCGACATCGGTCAAGCCGACGCGCGAGAGGATCGCGACGCCGTTCCACTGGTTCAGCCCGATATGGGCCACTTCGTAGCCTAGGGCGTTCAGCCCCAGCATCGGAAACTGTGACTCGTTGGCCTTGGTCTCCTGGATCGCGAGGACGTCTGCGTTGCTGCGTTCCAGCCACGCCTCGACCCTTTCGATTCGTGAGCGGATGGAGTTGACGTTCCAGGTAGCAATGCGCACGCTCATGATCTTAGGAGGGTGAGTTAGGCAGCGCGGCATAGAGTGCCGGTCATGAGAACCGCACTGGTCACGGGGGCGACCTCTGGAATCGGACACGCATTCTGTCGCGAGCTGGCAGAGCGAGGCAACAACCTGGTCATCGTGGCGCGCCACCGGGCCCGGCTGGAGAACATCTCCGACGAGCTGCGCGCCCGGCACTCCATCAACGTCGAGATTCTGGCTGCCGACCTGTGTAAGCGGACCCAGCTACGGCGCGTCGCCGAACGCGTTGCCGATCGCGAGCGCCCCATCGACCTGCTGGTCAACAGTGCGGGCTTCGGGATGAGCAAGAGCCTCCTGCGGGGTGACCTCGCCGACGAAGAAGCCATGCTGGATGTCATGTGCCGTGCAGTGCTGGTGCTGTCGCGCGAGGGCGCGCTGTCGATGAGGGAACGAGGACGTGGCCACATCATCAACGTGTCGTCGGTGGCTGGGTTCCTGCCGATGGGCACGTTATCAGCGGCAAAGGCCTGGGTCACGATCTTCACGGAGGTGTTGGCCCAGGAACTGTCCGGTTCCGGCGTCTCTGCGACCGCGCTCTGCCCTGGTTTCACTCACACCGAGTTTCACCAGCGCGCCGACGTCGATGTGTCGAGGCTGCCCAAGGCCATGTGGCTGGACGCTGACTCATTGGTGCGTGACTGCCTCACTGACGTCCGGGCCGGAAAGGTCATCTCCGTGCCGGGAGTGCAGTACAAGGTGATCGCCGGTATTGCCCAGGTGGTCCCGCACGCCCTGCTGCGTGCCGTTTCCGGGCACGCCAATTCTTTGCGTCGACTGAAGAGGTAGAACACATGTCACCGCGTGAGCGTCTGCTCGAGCTGATCAAAGCCAAGGCCATCGTGCACGGGCGGGTCATGCTGTCTTCGGGCCGGGAGGCGGACTACTACGTCGACCTGCGACGGATCACCCTGGATGGTGAGGCCGCACCCCTGGTCGGCCAGGTGATGAACGAGCTGACCCAGGACCTCGATTTCGAGGCTGTGGGCGGGCTCACCCTCGGAGCGGACCCGGTGGCGACCGCCATGCTGCACGCCGCCGCCGCCGACGGCCGGCGGTTGGATGCCTTCGTGGTGCGTAAGTCTGGCAAGGCTCACGGTCTCCAGCAGCGCATTGAGGGGCCGTCGATCACAGGTCGACGGGTGCTGATCGTCGAGGACACGACCACCACCGGAGCCTCGCCGATGGATGCCGTGGCCGCCGCCCGCCACGAGGGCGCTGAGGTTGTCGCCGTGGCGACGATCGCCGACCGTGCGACCGGGGCCAGGGAGAGGCTGCAGGCCCAGGGCCTGACCTACGTCACCGCATACAGCCTGCAGGAGCTGGGCCTGGCCTGAGCAGGTCGTGCTACACGCTGATGTTGCTGTGGCTGCGGTTACGCAGGTACTCCACGCCGACGGGAACCAGCGAGAGGGCCACGATCAGGATGAGCATGACCTCGATGTGGTTGCGGACCAGTGCGAACTGCCCCAGGAAGTAACCCATGAGTGTCACGATGAAGGCCCACAGAAGGGCGCCGATAAAGCTGTAGGTGAAGAAGCGGCGGCGGTCCATCTTGCTGACTCCGGCAACGGCCGTGATGAAGGTGCGAACCACCGGTACGAACCGGGCTAGCACGATCGCCTTGCTGCCGTGTTTCTCGAAGAACGCGTGTGCCTTCTCGAAGTGCTCCGGGCTGAGCAGTCGCCCTCCCCTGCTGTACAGCGGGGGGCCTACCGCTCGCCCGATCTCGTAGCCGACAACGTTGCCCAGGAAAGCGGCGGCGGTCAGTGCCAGGCAGGCGACGACGATATTGACGTGCATGTCGATCAGCTGATGCGGGTTCTGGATTGCCAGGCCGATCGTGAACAGCAACGAGTCGCCCGGCATGAAGAAGGTGAAGAGCCCGCACTCGGCGAAGATGACAGCCAGGCTGACCCCAAATGCCTGGGGCCCCAGCTGCCGCAGTAGCTGTTCGGCATTGAGCCAGTTCGGTCCCAGAGTGTGCATCACACGTCAGAGGATATCCGTCGCGCTGGCCGACACCTAGTTGACGTCATACTTGGTCACAACAGTGAGGAGCGCACCGTTGATTGAGGTGGGAGTTGGACCCTGGGTGGGTCCGTGGCCGGCTCAGCCCGAGCTGTCCCGGTATGACGAGTCGTTGCTGTGCGGCGGCGACCGTCGCAACGTGATGGACAAGTACCGCTACTGGTCACACGAGGCCATCATCGATGACCTTGACACCCAGCGGCACGACTTCCATGTCGCGGTCGAGAACTGGGGCCACGACTTCAACATCGGCTCAGTGATCCGCACGGCAAACGCCTTCAACGCGAAGGCCTTTCACATCGTCGGAAAGCGCCGCTGGAACCGTCGGGGCGCCATGGTGACCGACCGGTACCAACACGAGTATCACCATCCCAGCGTCCAGGACCTTGTCGACTGGGCAGGTGCCGCGCCTGGTGCGGGGGCCACGCCCGGCATTCCGATCATCGGCATCGACAACGTGCCCGGTTCACAGCCCATCGAGAGTTTTGACCTGCCCAGGCATTGCCTTCTGCTCTTCGGCCAGGAGGGACCCGGGCTCTCGCCGGAGGCTCGGGAGGCGTCGGCGGCGATCCTTGACATCGCCCAGTTCGGCTCCACGAGGTCGCTCAATGCGGGCGCCGCCGGGGCGATCGCGATGCATGCGTGGGTGCGCCGCCACGTCTTCGACCAGCCTGTTGGTTCCTGAGCGATACGGCGCCGGCTGCTACGGCCAGCGCGCCTTTGGCCGAGGGGGACCGTGCTTGGCGGCCGCAGAACGAGCGTGCGAGGATGAAGGTTGGCAAGCAGCGCCGCTTGACCGCAATCAGCGCCGCGTTCTGAGCGGCTGACCGACGATTTCAAGTCTGAGGAGTCACTAATGCCCATCGCTACACCTGAGGTCTATGCCGACATGCTGGATCGTGCGAAGGCAGGCTCATTTGCCTACCCGGCGATCAACGTCACGTCATCGCAAACACTGAACGCCGCGATTCGCGGGTTCGCCGAGGCCGGCAGCGACGGCATCGTCCAGGTCTCGACCGGCGGGGCCGACTACCTCTCCGGTTCCACGATCAAGAACATGGTCTCTGGTTCCATCGCCCTCGCCGCGTATGCGAACGAGGTTGCCAAGAACTTCGACGTCAACATCGCGCTGCACACCGACCACTGCCCCAAGGGCAAGCTAGATGGTTTCGTCCGTCCCCTGATCGCCGCCTCAGCCGAGCGGGTCAAGGCCGGCGGCCTGCCGTGGTTCCAGTCGCACATGTGGGACGGTTCCGTGATTCCGGTGCCCGAGAACCTCACGATCGCCCGCGAGCTG
>JGI24140J50213_10000704_pt1 | contig 15432 bp, 9 predicted proteins | sample BarGraIncu00222A_FD_50213 | JGI IMG/M metagenome (IMG submission 50213)
GCATGTTGGAATAAATGATTGACTCCTTCAATTTTCATAATGGTGTAATTCTTATTTCCGGCTTGTTTTAAATATTTATCAATGGCTTCCAGATCGACCTGATATGGAACCTGTAGATCTTTTGTTCCATTAAGCGCTAAAACAGGACATTTGGTTTTCAGAAGATATTGTTTTGGGTCGAGTTCCATAAAAGTTCGGAACCAGGGTGACAAAAGGGGAGTAATCTTAGCTTCAATCGTATTGATCTGAGCGGCTTTTTCAGTTTCTGATAACGAATTCTCGTTATTGATTGCATCAGTCATAATCTTTTTTGCGTTGGCCAAGGCTTTTGTGTTATCCTTTTCATTCATTATGGCTTCATAAATAGCCTTGTTCAGCTTTGACGTCTTTTCAATATCCTCCGGGTTAATGCCACTTTTCTCACTTATCAATGCTGATTGTGCTATCAGAATATCTTTCCCATTTATACCAGGACCGGCAATTAATATAATGAAGTTCACATTGTTATTTCTGGAAGCCACTATCGGAGCAATTAGACCTCCTTCACTGTGACCTGCTAATCCAACGTGTTTTACATCAATCAAAGGTTGTTTCTTCAGCCAGGTTAATCCCGCTTCAGCATCATCTGCAAAGTCAAAAGTGGTACCAGTAGCAAATGTCCCTTTCGATTTTGCCACGCCTCTGTCATCATAACGAAGCACTGCAATCCCATTTCTGGAAAGATAATCAGCAATTACGAGAAATGGTTTGTGACCCATTAGTGCTTCATCCCGATCCTGAGGCCCTGATCCTGTGACAAGGACAACAGCAGGGAAAGGTCCTTTACCTTCAGGAATAGTTAATGTGCCTGCCAAATCAATATTGGCTTTATCATTGTGAAATGTTATCTCTTCTGATTTATATGGAAATGGAGGCTTGGGGTCCTGAGGCCTTTTCAAGACAATGGGCGACAATGTCTTTTTCAGGTTGAGATCAAAAGTCTGAGCGCCTTGTGTCCATTTTCCGTTGATAGCACTATCTCCGGGAGTCAGGGTTCCTACATAGCTGGCCATCAATTTGCTGGCTTTAATCGTGATATTGTCCCCTGAAATAACGGTAGAATCAGTCTTTATGTCAAAAGTATTCTGATCAGGGCTGTCGAGTAATGCGGTTATTTTGCCCGAATTATCGACACTTAAATTGACACCCAGACGCAGTTGCATGGCTCCGACATTTAGTTTACCCATCCAGGGACCAACAAATCGTTGGTTTTGTTGTGCAAACATTAGTGATGGAATAAGTAGGAGTATGTAAATTATTATTTGCCTGATGTTTTTCATTGTGGTGAGTGTTAATAATTTATTTTATTTCAGTAGTAATTTCCTTTCCAATATATACATTCTTTATTGGACTTTATTGTTATTCAATCAATTCTAAGACATATCTCATTTAAAGATGCAAGAAATGAAGTCCTCGGATAAAGATATGAAATCAAATATATAAAGTCAATAAAAATTAATTTCCTAATTGGACTCCGATTAAATGACCCACCAAAAATACTGCCGCTGCAGCGATAAATCCAAACATTACCTGACGCATTCCTGAATAAAAAATTGGCTTATTGGTAAAAAGCGTTATTGCTGCTCCAAGCAAGAATAGGCCAACAGCACTGCATACAGCACTCAAACCTATTGCCAGATAACCACTTGTAAATAAAAATGGAACAAGTGGGATGATAGCTCCAAGAGCAAATAAAACAAATGAAGTAAATGCTGCTTCCCAGGCAGAGCCACCAAGCTCTTCAGGGTTGATTCCAAGTTCATCCCTGACCAGTGCATCAAGTGCCGTTTCAGGATTTGCCATCAAACGGGAAGCCAATAAATGTGATGAGTCTTCGTCGAGTCCTCGTGCCTGGTAAATGAGCGCCAGTTCTTCCAGTTCTTCTTCAGGGGCATTCTCAATTTCAAAACGTTCCGTTTCAATTTGTTGTAAATAAAGTTCTCTTGAGCTTTGCACCGATATCCACTCACCCAAAGCCATTGAAATAGCACCGGCAAGTAACCCCGCAAATCCTGTTAGCATAATCATCTTGTTATTAACTGCTGCACCTGCAACCCCCATTATGAGGTTGAAGTTTGATAGCAAACCATCGCTGGCACCAAGCACCGCAGCACGCAATGCATTTCCTCCGGCTGAACGATGACGCCCTTCCAGTTTAGCAATGATTCCACCTTCGAGACCTTTTCCAGTCCCTGTTTTGCTGATCTGTTTCAGAAGATTGGAGTGCGACCTTTCTTCGGCAATAAAATCAGCTGCTTCAGGTTGATCTTTATAATTATTTGTACCCGTATCTTCTATACCTACAACTGTGGGTAATACTATTTCAACACCAAAATGTTTTGCTAGCCAGCAAAGTGTATTTGTACGCCATGTCGGTTTGAATGGTGGTACAATTCCTCCCTTTTCTTTTATCAGACGTTCCCATCGATCTGCATGACGGATCTCAGTTGCAGAAAGTCTGGAATAGACCTCCTTCAGTCTTGTGTCTTTTTCGTTTTCAGCCAGAAAACTATATAATTTTGCACTGTTTCTTTCGTCTTTCCAATTTTCCAGATACCTTTTTACACTTACTTCCATGCTTGATGTTGAGTTGCTATTGCTGATCATTTTAATCAGCAGATTATAAATAATGCCTGATGTTTATTGTATTTTCTAAAGATGTAAAATTATATCAGTAGAACATAAAATGCTAGTGAATGTTTTCTTTTTGTTTGACAGACTTTTTGGGTCAATTCGTAATTAAAGATTACCAAAATGACAGATATATGCACTTATTGACATGTTTTGCGTACCTGATGGATTTCGATATGGAATGGCATAATTTTAGTGCGTAGCAATTTGTTTCTTGCTAATTTTGCATGGAACTACCTTATTTATCTATTTATAAAAAAGAGAGCGAATTATATAATGAACAAAGAAATCGAAAAAGTTAAATGTCTGATAATTGGAACCGGACCTGCAGGATATACTGCAGCTATTTATGCAGCGCGTGCTGATCTCCAACCTGTTGTTTATACTGGCCTTGTAATGGGTGGACAGCTGACACAGACTACAGATGTTGATAATTTCCCTGGCTACCCCAAGGGTATTACTGGTGTTGAAATGATGGATGATTTGCGTATGCAGGCAGAGCGTTTTGGAACGGACATCCGTTTCGGCGTCATTACCGCTGTTGATTTTAGTAAGCGACCCTTTACTGTGACTACGGATGATGGGGTTAATATTNATGCTGAAACGGTCATNATATCAACCGGTGCAACTGCCAAGTGGTTGGGGATTCCTTCAGAAGAAAGATACAATGGTCATGGCGTCTCAGCCTGTGCAACCTGTGATGGTTTCTTTTACAAAGGAATGGATGTTGCTGTAGTAGGTGGAGGTGATACCGCTGCTGAGGAAGCAACATATCTGGCAAACCTCTGTAAGAAAGTTTATCTGATTGTCCGTCGTGATGAATTACGCGCTTCAAAAGCAATGCAGCATCGTATTTTCAATACCCCCAATATCGAGGTATTGTGGAATCATGCCACTGAAGAAATTGTTGGTGATGATAAATTTGTAACCGGTGTCAGAGTGAAAAATGTTCAGACCGGCGATGTAAAAACGCTTGATGTACAAGGCTTTTTTATTGCCATTGGACATCAACCCAATACCGAAATGTTTAAGGGGCAGATTGAACTTGACCATCTGGGATATATCCAAACTGTACCCGGAACCACCCGTACCAGTGTAGAAGGTGTTTTTGCTGCTGGTGATGTTCAGGATCATGTATATCGTCAGGCAATAACCGCTGCCGGAACAGGATGTATGTCTGCAATTGAAGCAGAACGTTGGTTGGCTACCGAGAAGTTCGGACAGAAAACTGTGGTCCAGGTACCTTAGCCTTAATCGATTGATATTATAAAAAAAAGACGGAAGCTACTTTTCAGATAGCTTCCGTCTTTTTTATTATAGGTATCCGGGAAAATGTCCCGGTAGATTTAAAAGATAATTATCTTCTTCCACCACGATCTCTGTCGCCACTACGTTCACTGCTTCCGCGATATCCGCCACGATCGCCACCACGGTCACTGCTTCCACGGTCACTGCTTCCACGATAACCGCCACGGTCTCCGCCACGATCATTGCTTCCGCGATATCCACCACGATCTCCACCTCTGTCGCCACCACTAGGTTTTCTGAATGGAGGTCTTTCGTTCTCCATTGAAACATCCAGACGAAGTTTGCGTCCCTGGAATTGTTGATTGGTAAAAGAGCGTACCAGGATGTCATGAGATGCATTATCGACCTCAAACATACAATGTGTTGGACGAATCATGATGCGACCAATTTTGATGGTACGTACACCCGTCAGGTCGTTGATTAAACCGATCAGTTGAGGAGGTGCAATTCCTTCCATTCCGCCAATATTCAAAGTGAACTTGGTGAAGTTATTGTTTGTGCCTTCACGATCACGGTCTCTTTCCTGTTTAAACTTACTTCTTTCCTGGCTTTCGTCAATGTTCAGATCCGGAGCATTGCGATAGTATTCAAGGAAACGGTTAAACTCTGCTGAAACATAACGCTTTATCAGGTCCTCACGATCCAGTGCTTCCAGTTTCTTCAGAATGAATGGCATGAACCCAGTGATTTCCTCTTCGTTGACAGTTGTCTTCTCGAGTTTGTCAACCATTGAAAAGAGTTGTTTTTCACAAATCTGGACACCGGTTGGGATCTTAGCCTGACTGAATGTCTGGTTGATTGCTTTTTCGATCAGTCTGATCCTGAATTTTTCTTTCAGGTTGACAAGAGCAATAGATGTTCCTTTCTTGCCTGCACGTCCTGTACGTCCACTTCTGTGGTTGTATGCTTCAAGATCGTCAGGTAAGGAATAATGTATAATGTGCGTCAGATCATCAACATCGAGGCCACGGGCAGCAACATCGGTTGCTACGAGTAACTGGATGTTTCTGAGACGGAATTTATTCATGACACTGTCACGCTGAGCCTGTGATAAATCACCATGAAGCGCATCGGCATTGTAGCCATCACGCATCAGGTTATCGGCCACTTCCTGCGTTTCAATTTTGGTACGACAAAAGACAATACCATATATTTCGGGATGAAAATCCACAATTCGTTTTAACGCCTGATATTTCTCTCTTGCATGTATCGTGTAATACAAGTGGCGAATAGTATCGCTACCGGTATTTCTTTGACCAATAGTGATTTCAGCCGGGTTATTCAAATATTTACGCGACAAGCGGATAATTTCCTGTGGCATGGTCGCTGAAAAGAGCAAAGTGGTTTTAGTCTTTGGGGTTTCTGCAAGAATTGTATTCAGGTCTTCCTGAAAACCCATGTCTAGCATTTCATCAGCTTCGTCAAGTACGACAAACTGAAGTGCTGAAAAATCAATTACTCCACGACGAATCATGTCGAGCATACGGCCTGGAGTACCACATATGATGTGTGCTCCCCGTTTTAGTTGTCTGATTTGTGTGTCTATACTTGCACCACCATAAATGGGGACAATATTCACACGGCCCATGTGTTTTGCGAACGACTGCAAGTCATTGCAAAGTTGCATTGCCAATTCACGAGTAGGACTTAATATAAGTGCCTGGGGGCTTTGCAGGTTCACATCAATATAATTTAAGACCGGCAAACCGAAGGCTGCTGTCTTACCTGTACCCGTCTGAGCTAGGCCCAACATGTCCTGCTTCTGGTTTAATAACAGGGGAATTACCTCCATCTGAATAGGTGTTGGAGTCACAAATCCCAAGTCTTCAATTGCTTGTAATAGCGTTGGCGCGAGGCCAAGTTCTGAAAATTGATTCATTTATAGATTTAAAAAAACGTGTGCAAAGGTACTATTAATAGTGACATATTTTTACTCCCGATTGATTAAGTTATTGATTTGTTNTAATTTATTACTTTTTAACCTTTTTTAGATGGTGTCCATGGTTTTTTTAACTTTGCTAAAACATAAGATGATANATGGTTTTTTTTGAATGGTATTGAATAATACTCACTGATTTGAAATAAGTATTTAGTGAAATATAAAAATATGAAACCTCGTTTATTGTTTATTAATCTGACCACGGTATTTGTTATGCTATTTATGACCCTTGATCTCAAGGGTCAGACCAATTCAAAACCGTTCATAATTACCTCCGGCTGGCAGTTAGCGGATGTTGCTAAAATCGCTCAAAAAGGTGAGGAGATATCGCTGGCTGCATTTCATCCCGAGGGTTGGATCCCGGCAACAGTCCCGGGGACAGTACTAACGAGTATGGTCAATAATAAGCTTTATCCCGAACCATTATGGGGCGAAAATAACCGTCCTGATAAAATCCCAGAAACTCTTTCAAGAACTTCCTATTGGTATAGGACGTCTTTCATCGTTCCCAATGATTATAAGAAAGGAAATATATGGCTTAACTTTGATGGTATCAATTATGCTTCCGAGGTCTATGTTAACGGTAAAAGAATAGGGGAGACCCATGGCGCTTTTATCCGTGGCATTTTTAATATTTCTTCTGTAGTTACTCCGGGAAAAGCTGCTATACTTGCGGTTCTTGTTTCTCCACAGCCACATCCCGGTAATCCCATTGAACACACCATTAAACGTGGAATGGGTTTAAATGGTGGTATCACAGCAAGTGATGGTCCCACATTTCTTTGCACTATTGGCTGGGACTGGATTCCGGGTATAAGAGACCGTAATACCGGCATCTGGCAAAAGGTGTTCCTCACATCAACAGGGCCGGTACAGATCAAGTCTCCTCTTGTGACGACCGACCTCCCACTTCCAAAACTGAACAGTGCTGATATTACTATTCAGGTAACCATAACAAATATAACCGATAAAACTCAAAAGGGTGTAATGAAAGGGACCTTTGGTAACGTAACATTTCAACAACCTGTCGAACTGGCTGCACATTCCAATAAATTGATATCCCTGGATCCCAAGAACACTCCTCAATTACATGTTATAAATCCCAAACTTTGGTGGCCAAATGGATATGGTCCACAGAATCTTTATACCCTTAAACTGAGTTTCGTGATAGCCGGTAAGGTGTCCGATATTCAGGATGTTTCATTCGGTATCCGAAAAATCACCTATACCGTCCCGGAAACTGAAAACCTCACCATTTCTGTCAATGGCGTCAAGATAATGTGCAAGGGGGGCAATTGGGGAATGGATGAGGCGATGAAGCGAATCCCACGTGAGCGACTTGAAGCCCAAATCCGTATGCACCAGATTGCTAATGTCACGATGATTCGCAACTGGGTTGGACAAAGCACAAATTCAGACTTTTACGACCTCTGCGACAAGTATGGCATTTTGCTTTGGGATGAGTTTTTTCAACCCAATCCAAGTGACGGCCCCAACCCCTCAAATCTTCAGCTTTATCTTTCCAATGTCCGCGACAAAATATTGCGCTATCGCAACCATCCTTCCATAGCCGTGTGGTGTGCCCGAAACGAAGGGTTCCCCCCAGAAGAAATTGATGATTCATTGAAAGTAATGATGAAGGAACTGGAACCTGTTCGTCATTACCAATCCAGNTCAACCGAAGGGCATGGTGTGAATTCAGGAGGACCTTATTTCTGGAGAAAACCCAGCGATTACTATGTTTTTAAAGAGGCCTTCAAGACTGAAATCGGCAGTGTTTCTATACCCACTCTCGAATCTATTCATGGCATGATGCCTGAAAAGGATTGGGAAATCATCAACGATGACTGGGCAGAACATGATCTTGCAAAAGGAGCTCAGAAAGGCGACCAATATCCACTGTGGCTCAACAGCCGATATGGTAAGGCGCTGAACCTGGCCGACTTTGCCCGCAAAGGACAGATGATGAATTATGAATCATACAGGGCCATGTACGAGGGACGAAATGCCAAGCTTTTTAATCCTTGTAGCGGTGTATTGACCTGGATGAGTAATCCTGCTCAACCCAGTTTTGTATGGCAATATTATCACCATGATCTGGAACCCAATTCTTCACTGTTTGCCACTCAGAAAGCATGCGAGCCTGTTCATATCCAGTTGAATGAAAAGGATTGGAATATTCAGGTGATCAATAATCTTGGGGATCAACTTTCGAATCTGAAAGCCGCTCTTGCGATTTATAACCTCGATGGTACAATTGCGTACAAACAAAGTATTGATGTCACAGCACCTGCCGGAAAGGCAACAGACCTTGGATTGATCAAATGGCCTGCCAACCTTTCTTCCGTTCACTTCATTCAACTTGAATTAAGAAATGCTGTCGGAAAATTGTTATCTGAAAACTTATATTGGAGAGTCCTTCCCGAGCATGCTGAAAATCTGCAGGATCTTGCGCAACTATCAGTTATGACGCTTGAAACAAAAATAATTCGCCACGATGCCAATGGGAAATGTTTATTGGATGTGACACTCCACAATCCGGGAAAACAGATCGCCTTGATGGCTCACCTTCAGTTGCGTCGGCAAAAGACCAATGAGCGGGTATTACCCGTTTATTATACCACTAACTATGTTTCGCTGGTACCCAATGAAACAAAAACGATTACCATCGAAGCAGCATTATCTGATTTAAAGGGTGAAATACCACTTATTGTTGTGGATGGCTGGAACATTGATGTAAAACCTTTCTCATCTCCCAATGCAGGTTTGACGCTCAATAAAGCAAGCCAGGTAAGCCATTGGCCGGTAACGGGTTTGCCCATCTATGTACCTCAATAAAAGGGTTACGAAATAATAATATTATCAAATGGATTTAATGAAATCAATGAAATTAACCGGCATCCGCCGAATGGAGCTAATGAAAGTTCCGAAACCCCGCATCGTTAATGACAACGACGTTTTAATTAAAATGAAGACTGTCGGGGTCTGTGGATCTGATGTGCATTACTATGTCTCGGGGAAAATTGGCAGCCAGGTTGTCGAATATCCATTTACTGTAGGACACGAAGGTGCCGGAATCGTAGAACAGGTTGGCAAAGGAGTCACGATGGTTAAACCGGGTGACCGGATAGCNATAGAACCTGCAATGAATTGCGGAAAGTGTGATCAGTGTTTAGCCGGAAGGCCTCACACTTGCCGGAAGTTGAAATTCCTTGGATGCCCCGGCCAGGCCGAGGGTTGCTTGTCTGAATATATCGTCATGCCCGAGAATTGTTGTATTGAGATCCGTGATGGGATGACTTTCGATCAGGCTGCCATTTCTGAACCACTGGCCATTGGTGTCTATGCTGTAAAACAGTCTATTCCTATAGAAGGAACCAAGATAGGGATATTAGGTGTCGGGCCAATTGGCGAAAGCGTCATGTTACCGGCCATCGCTTTGGGAGCAGCAAAAGTTTATGTCACCGATAAGATTGATGAACGCCTGCTGCTGGCAAAACAAAACGGAGCCTTTTGGACAGGCAATCCTGACAAAACAGATATCGTTGCAGATATAAAAAAACATGAACCACTGTTATTGGATGTGGTATTTGAATGTTGTGGAAAGCAGGAAGCCCTGGATCAGGCCATCGAATTGCTGAAACCGGGTGGAAAGTTAATGCTCATCGGCATCCCAGAATTCGGCCGATGGTCATTTAGTGTCGATGAGGCACGACGCAAGGAAATTTGCATCCAAAATGTCCGTCGTCAGAATCATTCCACCGAGGTAGCGTTGGAGATGATCAACGAGGGTATTGTCAATGTAGATAACTGGGCTACACATAGGTTTAAACTGGAAGATGCCAAAGCCGCATTCGACATGGTAGCCGGTTATCAGGATGGCGTATTGAAAGCCATGATTGATTTTGAATAAAATTTAAAGAAATCTCAAAAGGCTCTAAAGCAGTAGAGACGCAAAATTTTGCGTCTCTACGTTTACAAATATAATTCAATTAGTTTTACACTATCGAACAGTTAATCCCTTCGTCAATTTTATATCTGAAGATGAGGATCCAATCAACAGCTGATAATTACCAGCCACTGTTTTGTAATCGTTTTTGCTTTCATCAAACTGACGGAGCGCTGTTGGATTTACCGGAATCTTCACCGTCANTGTTTTTCCTGCAGGAATATTGACCCTTTCAAATCCTGCCAGCGTCTTCAATGGACGGAATCCCTTCACCGTTTTTGATGAAACATAAACCTGAACGACCTCGTCACCAGCAATCTTTGAGGTGTTGGTCAAACTCACTTCAACAAAAGTTGACTGTCCGGCAGAGATCACAGGGACTGTTATTTTGGCAGTATTGTATTTGAAAGTTGAATAACTCAAACCGTATCCGAAAGGATAAAGCGCCTTGCCTTCGAAATATTTATAAGTACGACCCTTCATACTGTAGTCTTCAAATTTAGGAAGGTCATTGACCGACTTATAGAAAGTGATGGGCAGACGGCCACCCGGGTTATAATTTCCAAACAGCACATCGGCAACTGCATTGCCACCTTCCTGACCGGGATACCATGCTTGCAATATTGCAGACAAGTTCTCATTTTCCCAGTTTACAGAAAGAGCGCTACCGCTCATCAGCACCAGTACAACCGGTTTTCCCGTTGCTTTAAGGGACTTAATCAGATCTTCCTGTTCCTTCGGCAGATCAATACTTGTGCGGTCACCACCCGCGAAGCCTTCCATGGTCACCGGCATTTCTTCTCCTTCGAGTCTCGGTGAGATTCCGCCCACAAATATGATGACATCCGCTTTTGCTGCAGCGGCCAAAGCTGTTTTTTTACGGCTTTCGGCCAGGTTGCTGAACGGATTCTGCCACTGAAATTTCATGTATGCATTCAGGCTCTTCTTGGCATAATCGATATGAATTTTATAGACTTTTCCTTTCTCCAGGGAAAACTTTGACTTGAAAGTCCGGTTTGCACGGAATTTGTCCCAGTTATTGATCACCAGCTTGTCATCGATATAGAGTCTGCCCTTTTCATCGGTCGTCAACCCAAGTTCATACTCACCTGAAGTGGGAACAGAGAGGTACCCTGTAAAGCGGGCTGAAAAACTTTCAGCCGGAACTCCAGGTGCCGGCGCTTCCATTCCCCAATCGGGTGTGGTAGTAGTTTCAATTCTGGTCAGGATTGGGGNTCCCGTCACCAGTTTATTNTCGAAATACTCTACNTTCCAGCCTTTGACTTTCATGTCAGGGTCAGGGGAGAGGTAATCTGTCGGAATGGCGTCATAGGCGCCACTTTCACTGTACGAAGCCAGTCCCTTTTCAAAGATGATTTCTGTATTCTTACCAGCTCTGTTACGGATACCCTCAATCACGTTAACCGGATTGGATGGGACACCGTAATAATTGCCAATCAGAACATCGCGGTCATCTGAGTTTGGACCCACAACCAGGATCTTTTTATGCTTTTCGCCCAGTGGCAAAATGCCGTTGTTTTTAAGCAGTACCATACTTTGATGGGCAACATCCAATGCAAGACGATCATGTTCTGGCGTATTGTTTTCTGAAAAAGGGATATTTGCATAAGAAACCATCGAAGCCGGATCAAACATTCCCAGTTTGAAACGAGCAAGGAAGAGCCGTTTAATTGAAACGTCGATGTCTTTGGTGCTAATAAGTCCTTTGGCAACAGCATTTTCGAGTGCTAGATATTCATCACCGCAAGTTAGATCTGTTCCTGCCAATACTGCAGCTGCTGATGCTTCTGTTGGACCAGGGTACATTTTGTGACCATTGTAAAAATCATAGATAGCGCCACAATCCGAAACGACATATCCCTTGAATCCCCATTTATCACGAAGCAGATCTTTCAATAAGAAATCACTGGCACACGCCGGTTTTCCGTAAAGAGCGTTGTATGCGCCCATGATTGAATAGACTTTCCCTTCTTTAACCAAAGCTTCGAATGCCGGTAAATACGTTTCATACAGGTCCTGTTTGCTTGGGTTTGCATCAAATGAATGTCTGAGCGGTTCAGGACCACTGTGAACGGCAAAATGTTTTGCGGTTGCTATGACTTTAAAATATTTGGGGTCATTGCCCTGTAATCCTTTTACGAATGAAATACCAATCCGTGAAGTAAGGAAAGGATCCTCACCGTAAGTCTCCTGTCCACGCCCCCATCGCGGGTCACGGAAAATATTGATGTTGGGCGACCAGAAGGTCAATCCCTGATAGATGCCAAATTCGCCTTTGCGAACATGTTCCTGGTGTTTTGCACGGGCTTCAGTCGAAATTACGTCAGCTTCACGCTGTATAAGCGCAGGATTCCACGTTGCCGCCATCCCGATGGCCTGTGGAAATACGGTTGCGACTCCATCGCGTGCTACACCATGAAGACTTTCGTTCCACCAATTATAAGCCGGAATACCAAGCCGGCTCACTCCGCCACCGTCATTATTTTGCATCAGTCTTACCTTTTCGTTAAGCGAGAGACGTGAAACCAGATCATTAACCCGCTGATCAAAAGAGAGAGAGGGGTTCTGGAAAGGATATTCTGTTTGCTGACACTTTGCAGATAGTGTAAACAGCATCATGCATCCGGCCAATAATAGCCCGGATGAAAGTCGACTAAACAAGTAAATATTTTTTTTCATAATTTATTGGTTGAGAGGATTGATGGTCTTCACAAATTTAAAGTAATTTCTTTCAGATGTGAAGTAAAAAATGGGAAATGTCCTTTTAAACGTTAACCCTAAAGAAATTGAAAAACATCCTTGATTTGAATCAACAATGAGAATAATATTTCAAGACGAAACAATGATATTTATGGGAATATCCAAGGATAAGATGGGATTAATTCGAAAATAATTCGAAAATAATTGGGGTATAATTGGGGTCTTTAGACCCAAGTTATATTCACCTTATACTCAGTTCATACCCACTTCATACCCACCTTATCTCTAAATTGTATCATCATAATAATTCCTGAATTCATAGTAGAATCCTTTAGGGAGAATAAACGATATAACAATCGATCTGAATAGAGTATTATCCTTTTGAGCTGTTATAGGTCAGCCCCAAACCGGGTCTACTGGTAATCGTCAAAAGCAAATAAGTAATCAATCCATTCAGCACAATCAATTCAAAACCCATCGAATAGCCGATCCAGGCCATGGCGTTCTTATCCAGTATAAAAGTGATAATAGGTGACGACAAACAGATATAAGGAACGAGTTTATCTCTTACTTTTCGCTTGGTAATCATCCCAAAAGCAAACAAGCCCAATAAAGGCCCATAGGTATAACCTGCTGCTTTAAAGATGGAATTCACGACTGAATCATTATTGATAATCCTGAAAACCAATATAACGAGCAGAATGATGATTGAGAATACGACATGTACTGAATGCCGTGTCCTTACCAGGTGCCGGTCATCGCGGTTATTATTTTTGTCAAAGCCAAGGAAATCGACACAAAAGGAGGTCGTTAACGCGGTGAGCGCTGAATCGGTAGTGGCAAATGTGGCGGCAGTCAGTCCGAGCATGAACACGATTGCAGGGAAAGAGCTCAAATAGTTCAAAGCAATTTCAGGAAACAGGTGATCGGGAGTCTGCAAAGCATGAACATCGATTCCTTTGGCAGCTGCAAATTGATACAACAGGGCTCCTACACTCAGGAACAGGAGGTTGATCAGAACAAATACCCCGGTAAACGTGAGCATGTTCTTTTGTGCTTCACCAATGTTCTTGCAACTCAGGTTCTTTTGCATCAGGTCCTGATCAAGCCCTGTCATGGCCAGGGTGACAAATATCCCACCGAAGAACTGTTTGAGAAAGTGTTGTTTGCTTCCCATGAAGTCTTCCCAGAAAAATATTTTTGAGTATGAACTGTGTTTAATGGATTCAAAGGTCTGTCCTAAATCCATATGAAGGCTTTTTGACAGAAACCAAATGGAAAGGACAACGGAGGAAAGCAGAAAAACTGTTTGCAACGTATCGGTGATGATGATCGTTTTGAGACCTCCTTTGAACGTATAGAGCCATATGAGGGTCAGGCAGATGGCTATAGTTACCCAGAAAGGCACATTCCATGAATCAAAAATGAATTTTTGCAAGACAATAGCAACAAGGTAGAGCCTGAAAGCAGAACCGATAATGCGTGAGATGAGAAAGATCGAGGCACCGGATTTGTAACTCCAGAAGCCCAGTCTTTTTTCGAGATAGGTATAGATAGAAATCAGATGGATCCTATAGAATAGTGGTAAAAGGACTTTTGCGATTAAAATGAATCCTACTGCATTTCCGAGTATAAACTGGAAATAGCCAAAACTACTATTTGCAACAGCTCCCGGAACTGAAATAAAGGTGACTCCTGAAAGAGCAGTTCCGATCATTCCAAAAGCAACAAGGTACCATTTGGAATTCCGGTTTGCGATGAAGAAAGTAGAATTATCTGACGATCCTCTTGATGTTAAATAGGATATAAATATCAGGAAAGCAAAATAACCTATTAAAAAGGATAATAATAATATTGGTGACATTTTATGAATTATGCATTATTAAAAAAAAACTAAGCCTTTTTAAGGGTTGCTGCAATTGATTTACGGACACTCCCGTAATTCGTTAACAATTCAGTGGCAGCTGGTTTATCGACACCTGTTTCAGTCATGATGATTTTTATGGCACGGGCAAACAGTTTATTGTTGGTCAACTGCATGTCTATCATTTTATTGCCCTTCACACGCCCAAGCCTGATCATGACTGATGTGCTCAACATATTGAGGATCAATTTTTGTGCTGTTCCTGATTTCATGCGGGTAGATCCTGAAACGAATTCAGGTCCTACAACAGCCTCAACCGGGTACATTGCTTCAGCTGCAACCGGACTTCCGGCATTGCATACCACACAACCTGTTGTTATTCCATTTTTTCTGGCTGCACGCAATCCGCCTATCACATAGGGGGTAGTGCCGGAAGCAGCTATACCGACCACGACATCCTTTTCGTTCACATCGTATTTCTTCATGTCCTTCCAAGCCTGCTCCATGTTATCTTCAGCAAATTCGACGGCTTTCCGGATGGCCTTGTCGCCACCAGCAATTATCCCAAGAACCATGTCAAAAGGAACACCAAAAGTCGGAGGACATTCTGATGCATCCAATACACCGAGACGTCCACTGGTTCCGGCGCCGATGTAAAACAGGCGGCCACCCTCTTTCATTTTTTCAGCAGTGATTGTAGCCAGTTTTTCAATTTGTGGAATGGCTTTTTCCACAGCAATCGTCACATTTTTATCCTCTTTATTTATGTTTTCAAGGATCTCTCTGACAGACATTTTCTCGAGATCATTGTATTTGGAATCTTTTTCAGTCGTAATATTCATTTCTAAATTATTTTATGAGGAAATTATAAATAACATCCTGTATATCTGTCCCCACGTTAATCTGGCTGATGATATTGTTTTCGCCATCAGGATAAACGCGTTTAGAAAAGAAGATGGAGAGTAAATCATATTTTGGGTC
>JGI24140J50213_10000705_pt1 | contig 15419 bp, 12 predicted proteins | sample BarGraIncu00222A_FD_50213 | JGI IMG/M metagenome (IMG submission 50213)
GGTCTTGGAGTCTTTGTGGTCGTGGTGGCGATGACCCTCGGCGCCTGCGCATCGAGCACTAACAACTCCGGCGCCTCGGCGCCGGCCAAGGCCGGGACGCCACTGGTGATCGGGGCATCGGTCTCGCTGACGGGTGACTTCGCCGACTCGGGCAAGGCCGTCCAGCGTGGGTACGAGCTGTGGGCCAGCCAGGTCAACGCCAGCGGCGGGATCCTCGGCCGCAAGGTGACGATGAAGATCGTCGACGACGCGTCCAGCCCCACTCAGGTCGTGTCCAACTACCAGAACCTGATCAACCGCGACAAGGTCAACCTCGTGGTGGGACCCTTCTCCAGCCTGCTGACCGTTCCGGCCTCACAGGTTGCCAGTCGCTACGGGTACTCCTTCCTGGAGCCGGCAGGTGGCGGGCCCGCGGTGTTCGCGCAGAACCTGCACAACTTGTTCTTTGTCCAACCCGCACCCACCACGAAGTCCGGCGACGTCTTCGCCGACTGGATCCTCTCGCTGCCAGCCAGNTCGCGGCCTAAGACGGCCGCCTACACCGAGCTCGACGACCCGTTCGCCGCGCCCATCGCGGAGAACATCCGCGCTCGGTTCGAGGCGGCCGGGATCAAGACCGTGTACAAGCAGGTCTACCCGGCCGAGACACAGGACTTCTCGGCCATCATGTCCAAGGTCGTGGCGGCCAACCCCGATGTCCTGGTCGGCGGGACCCAGAACAACGACGCCTACGCCCAGGTCAAGACCCTGGTGCAGCTGAAGTTCAGCCCGAAGTTCATGTTCTTGTCCAACGGCGCCAACTCGCCTCTGGAGTTCCCGTCCAAGGTCGGCCCTCAGAACACCCAGGGCATCATGTCCGCCGGCGACTGGTTCCCGGGGTCAACGGCGACAGGAAGCGCGGACTTCACGGCTGCCTACATCAAGGCCTACGGCGGCACCGCAGGGACCATCGACAACTCCACCGCCGAGGCGTACGCCGTCGGACAGGTCCTGCAGGCCGTCGCCGCCAAGACCGGCAAGATCGACAACCCCACCATCATCGCCACGCTGCATAGCGGGACCTGGCCAACGCTGCTCGGCAACCTCAGCTGGGGACCCAACGGAGCGCCGTCGGGCAGCTTCAACCTCATCCAGTGGCAGGGTGGAAAGCTCGTGCCCGTCTACCCGGCTTCGGTGGCGCAGGCAAAGCCGATCTACCCCAAACCCAACTGGGGAGGGTGACGGATCAGTGCATGCCCTGATCCAGGGTGTGATCCTGGGGATCCTGACCGGAGGCGTGTACGCGCTCATGGCCTCCGGTCAGACCCTCATATTCGGCATCATGAAAGTGGTCAACCTGGCTCAGGGGGCCATGGTCATCATGGCGGCCTACCTCGCTTACGAGCTGTTCACCAGGTTCGGCGTGGACCCGTTCCTGGCCATCCCGCTCACCACCGTGCTCATGTTCGGCTTTGGAGTGCTTGTCGAGCTGATCTTCCTGCGTCCCTTGCGCCGGGACGACAAGTCCGAGCTCAGCCTGCTGGTCACGTTCGCCGTAGCCCTGCTCATCGAGGGCACCTTGAGCGTGACCTGGGGAACCACCTACCGCAGCATCAACGCCAGCTATGCCAACTCAAGCTGGACCCTGTGGGGCTACCAGATCACGGTCGTGCGCCTGTGGGCATTCGTGCTCTCACTGGTAGCACTCGGCATGCTGTTCTGGATCCTCAACCGCACCAGGTTCGGCCGGGCCGTCCGCGCCACCGTCCAGAACCCGGAGTCCGCACGTCTGCTCGGGGTTGAGGCGCAGTGGGTCTCCGCCCTGGGCTTCGGACTCGGGGCGGCCACGGCCGCGGCCGCCGGGTCGGTGTACGGACTGCTCTATCCGTTCTACCCCGGCAGCCACTACGACCTCATCTCCAGGTTGTTGTCCATCGTGGTCCTTGGCGGCCTCGGCAGCGTCGGCGGAGCGGTCATCGCAGCAGTGATTGTCTCGACGTCCTCGGCGATAGTGGCGGCCACCATCTCGCCGGCGTGGTCGGAGATGACCTTCTTCGTCATCCTCATCCTGGTCCTGCTCATCCGTCCGCAAGGCCTGTTCGGCAACGTCGACAGAGGCGCCATATGAGGCTCCCTACGGCACTGCGCGGGGGCGTCTTCGTCCTTCTGGTGGTCACGCTGCCGATGGTGGGCCTGCAGCACTGGTTCCTGAACTTGCTGGTCTTCGTCCTCATGTACGCCACGATGTCCAGTGCCTGGAACCTGGTCGGCGGCTTCGCCGGCTACCCCTCCCTGGGCCACGCCGGGTTCTTCGGCATCGGCGCGTACACCATCGCCCTGATCTTCAAGGGCCATGTCCTAACATCGGGGTACGAACCCTTCCTGCTGCTGCCGGTCGTCGGCCTGGTTGGCGCGCTGATCGGCTGGCCCATCGCCCTGGTTTCCATGCGCACCCGTGCCGACGTGTTTGCCATTGTCACGATCACGTTCCTGTTCGTGGTGCAAACCCTCGCCTTCAACCTGCACGGGCTCACCGGCGGGTCGCAGGGAGCCTCCCTGCCCATCGCCCCGTTTCCTGCCGCCACCTTCGAGCTTCCCTTCTACTACGTCATGGCCGCGCTGCTCGTGCTCACTATGGGCCTGACCTTTGCCACGATGCGGTCCAAGGTGGGACTGTCCCTGCTGTCCATCAGGGCCGACGAGGACAAGGCGCGCGGGGTCGGCGTACGCACCACCGGCGTGAAGGTGCTGGCCTTCTCGGTCAGCGTAGGAATCACTGCCATGGTTGGCGCCGTCTGGGCCTACTACCAGAGCTTCATCTACCCTCAGTTTGCGATCGACCCGCTGGTGACCATTGCCATCGTGCTGATGACCTTTCTTGGGGGCCGAGGCACGCTGTGGGGCCCGGTGCTGGGCGCGGTCATCTTGGAGTCAGGCCAGCAGCTGCTCACCTACCAGCTGGGCGCTGTGCAGCTGTATCTCATCGTCTACGCGCTCCTGTTCCTGGTGATCATCCTGCTCCTGCCACGCGGGATCCTGCCGACCATCGAGGATCGCCTCCGGATGCGCCGACGCCGTCGCAGGGCGGACTCGTCAGCTGCCCCGCCCGCGGGCCGGACGCCCCTGAGCCAGAGCGACTCCGCTGCCTTGTTTGGCGGGGGTGGGTCATGAGCGACCTGCTCCGCGTGCACGACCTCACCAAGATCTTTGGCGGTGTGCGCGCTGTGGACGGGGCCTCCCTCAGCGTCCAGGAGGGGACCATCACTGCCCTGATCGGACCCAACGGGTCGGGCAAGACGACCCTCTTCAACATCGTCACCGGCTACCTGAAGGCGGACGGGGGCCTGGTTGAGTTCGACGGCCACGATGTCACCGGATCCCATCCAGGAAAGCTGTACCGTCAGGGCCTCTCGCGCACCTTCCAGCAGGCCCGCATCTTCCCGCAGCTCACCGTGCTGGAGAACCTTGTGGTGGCTGGAGGATATGGATGGCGTCAGCTGTTCACCAGCAGGGTGGGGCGAAGGGACCGGGAGCGGGCAGCGGCGCTGCTCGAGGAGTTCCGGCTGACAGACATCTCGGATCTGCTCGCCTCCGAACTGTCGTACGGCCAGCGCAAGCTCCTGGAGTTCGCCGCGGTTCTCATGAGCAACCCGCGACTGGTCCTGTTGGACGAGCCCACTGCCGGGGTGAACCCGGTCCTCATCGAGACCATGGAGCGACACATCCGTGAGCGAAATGCCGCAGGCATCACGTTTCTGATCGTCGAGCACGACATGACCTTTGTGATGCGGCTGTGCGACCCGGTCATCGTTCTGGATGCTGGCAAACCGATCTTTGCCGGCGAGCCGGCCCTGGTGCAGAACAACCCCCTGGTTCTCGACGCCTACCTGGGGAGCTGACGGTGGCGCACATTCTCGCTCTTGACTCAGTGGTCGCCGGCTACGGCGCCGGCGACATCCTCAAAGGTGTCAACCTCGTGGTCGAGGAAGGGACGGTCACCTGCCTGATCGGCCCCAACGGCTCCGGCAAGTCGACCGTTCTCAAGACCGTGAGCGGCCTGCTCCGCCCTAAGACGGGCACCGTGACGTTTCAGGATCAGGTGATCAACAAACTCAGCCCCAAGGCCCGTCTGCTGCTGGGCATCGTCCACGTGCCTCAGGACCGCAGCCTGTTCCCGGCTATGAGCGTGTGGGACAACCTCCTGATGGGGGGCTACATGCTGCGCGACCAGAAGCTCTTGCAACAACGGCTGGAGCACGCGGTTGAAGCGTTCCCGATCTGCAGGGCCCGAGCCAAAGACCATGCCGGCTCGCTGTCGGGCGGGGAGCAGAAGCAGGTCGAGCTCGCTCGGACACTGGTGCTGGACCCAACCCTGATCCTCTTGGACGAGCCGTCGATCGGTCTGGACCCGAAGTCCCGGCAGGTGGTGTTCGCCAGCATCCGAAGTCTCTGCGAGAGCGGGCGCACGGTCCTTCTCGTGGAGCAGAACGCCCGCTCGGGCCTGGCAGCCTCAGACATGGGCGCAGTCCTTGAGTCGGGCACCGTCCGGCTCGTCGCCAGCGGCTCCAGCCTGCTGCAGGACCCGCAGGTCGCCCGCCTGTACCTCGGAGCCGCATCGTCCTCGCCAGATCAGACGGCGACGACCCCGGACCAGCCGGTGACGCCGTGAACTCCGCTCAACCACGAAAGAGGTCCCGTCGATGAGCCCCACAGAGCTACGAGTTGGATGGATTGGCACCGGGCGGATGGGCTTCGCCCTCGCCCAGCGACTGAGCCGTGCCGGCGTGGATGTGGCTGCCTGGAACCGAACACGGGCCAAGGCTGAGCCCTTGACCGAGTCCGGGGTCACCGTGGTCGATGATCCATCCGACCTTGCGGACCGGGACGTCGTGTTCACCATGGTCTCGGCCTCGCCCGACCTCGACCAGGTCCTCGGACGGCTGCTCGCCGACCCTGACCGCGCCCCGCGACATGTCGTGGACTGCTCGACCGTGTCCTCGGAGGCGTCAGCGTCAGCCCGTGAACAACTGGCCCGACGCTCGGTCAGCTTCATCGCCGCTCCGGTGAGCGGGAACGGCAAGGTCGTGAGGGCGGGCATGCTGTCGCTGGTCTGCTCCGGCCCGGCGGACGCCTTTGCGCAGGTCCGCCCGCTCCTCGAGCTCCTGGGACGACACGTCACCTACGTCGGCGACGGCGAGCATGCCCGCCTGGTGAAGATCTGCCACAACCTGTTCCTCGGGGTGGTGACTCAGAACCTGGCGGAGATCACGGTCCTGGCCCAGAAGGGTGGCGTGCCCAGATCGGCATTCCTGGACTTCATCAACAACAGCGTCATGGGATCGGTTTTCACCAGATACAAGACCCCCGCCTTCGTGAACCTCGACTACACCCCCACGTTCACGCCCGTCTTGCTGCGGAAGGACTTCGACCTCGGGCTTGCCGTAGCCCGTGAGCTTGACGTGCCTATGCCGCTGGCGGCAATCACCGCCCAGCTCGTCCAGGCCAGTGTGAGCAGCGGTCGGGTCAGCGAGGACTTTGCCGTGTTGCTCGACCTTCAAGCTGCAAGCTCCGGCCTGGAGCTCAAGCCCGAGGACGTCGAGGTGGACGACGGCCTCAACGGGGATGGCCCGTCATGATCGCCCACAGCGCTCCACTGGCGGCGCCGGGTCACATGGGCGTCGACTATGAGCAGCGGGTCGACTTCGACCGCCTTCGTCGCTACCGGCTGGCCAGAGCCAAGGCATCACTGGAGTCCAGCGACTGCGGCGCGTTCCTGCTCTTCGACTTCTACAACATTCGGTACACCACCCAGACGTGGATCGGTGGGGCGCTCGGCGACAAGATGACCCGCTACGGCCTGCTCACCCGTGACCATGGTCCGACGCTGTGGGACTTCGGCTCTGCAGCCCGTCACCACCGGCTGCACTCACCGTGGCTCGCCCAGGATGACTGCCGCGCCGGGATGCTGGGCCTGCGGGGAGCGATTGCGCCGACCGTTGGCCTCATGGAGTCTGCGGTTCGTGAGATCAAGGACCTCCTGGCCGAGGCCGGAGTCGCGGACGCCCCCATCGGCGTGGACATCGTCGAGCCCCCTTTCCTGTTCGAGATGCAACGCCAGGGTCTGCATGTGGTCGATGCGCAGCAACTCATGCTGGACGCCCGCCAGATCAAGTCCAGCGACGAGATCATGCTGCTCAACCAGGCAGCAGCCATGGTCGACGGTGTCTACCAGGACATCGTTGAAGCCCTGAAGCCGGGCATTCGAGAGAACGAGATCGTGGCCTTGGCCAACAAGCGGCTCTACGAGATGGGCTCCGACCAGGTCGAGGCCATCAACGCGGTATCCGGGGAACGGTGCAACCCGCACCCCCACAACTTCTCAGACCGGCTCATCCGCCCAGGAGACCAGGCGTTCTTCGACATCATCCACTCCTTCAACGGCTACCGGACGTGCTACTACCGGACGTTCAGTGTCGGNAGCGCCACCNCCAGCCAGCGCGCTGCCTACGACAAGGCNCGCGAATGGATGGACGCCTCCATCAACAAGGTCAGGCCAGGGGTGGGTACCGACGAGGTGGCCGCGGTCTGGCCGAAGGCCACCGAGTTTGGCTTCGAGTCCGAGATGGCCGCGTTCGGCCTGCAGTTCGGCCATGGTCTCGGCCTCGGGCTGCACGAGCGGCCCATCATCTCGAGGCTGAACAGCATGAAGGAGCCCGTTGAGCTGCAGTCCGGCATGGTCTTCGCCCTGGAGACCTACTGCCCGGCCAGCGACGGTTTCTCCGCCGCGCGGATCGAGGAAGAGGTACTGGTCACCGATGATGGCCCACGCCTTCTGACCCTGTTCCCAGCCCAGGAGCTCTTCGTCGCCAACCCCTACTGACCTCAACAGCAGGCAGGGCCGGCAACCACTGAGACCCTGCCCGAACCCAGAACCCTTGAAAGGCTCAAACTCCCGTGAGCGCCCACACCCCAGAACTTCTCAAGACCCTGGTGACCGACCTCTACATCGGCGGCAAACCGGTTCTAGCAGCAGACAATAGGCGTTTCGACGTCGTTAACCCGGCGACCGGGGCCACCATCACCACGGTGGCCGATGCCAGTGTGCAGGATGCGATCGCCGCCATCGACGCTGCGCAGGAGGCGAGCCGAACCTGGGCGGCCACGGCCCCCCGGCAGCGCGCCGAGATCTTGCGGCGCGCCTTCGACGTGATGACCAGCAGCGCCGAGGACCTCGCACGTCTGATCTGCCTGGAGAACGGCAAGGCGCTGCAGGACGCGCGCGGTGAGGTCACCTACGCTGCCGAGTTCTTCCGCTGGTACTCGGAGGAGGCCGTGCGGGGCGCGGGCTCAGTGATGACCGCTCCGTCCGGGACCAACAAGATTCTCGTCCTGCAACAACCGGTCGGCATCTGTGTCCTGGTCACGCCGTGGAACTTCCCGGCAGCCATGGCCACGCGCAAGATCGCTCCCGCATTGGCCGCCGGCTGCACCGTCGTCCTCAAGCCGGCCAGTGACACGCCTCTGACTGCCCTGGCGATGGCCTCAATCCTGGCCGAGGCTGGTGTCCCACCGGGCGTGGTGAACATCCTGCCCTCCCGCCATGCCGGCGAGGTCGTGTCGGCCATGCTCCACGACCCTCGGGTCCGCAAGCTGTCGTTCACGGGGTCAACGGAGGTCGGCAGGGTCCTGCTGGCGCAGGCGGCTGACCGGGTCGTGAACACCTCTATGGAGCTCGGCGGCAACGCCCCGTTTCTGGTGTTCGCCGACGCCGACCTCGATGCGGCTATCGAGGGAGCCATGGTGGCCAAGATGCGCAACGCGGGGCAGGCGTGCACCGCCGCGAACCGCTTCTTTGTCGAAGCGCCGGTAGCTGGTGAGTTCAGCCGGCGTCTCGCGGAGCGGATGTCGGCACTGGTCCTGGGGCCTGGACTACAGGACGACACCGATGTCGGTCCTCTGGTCAACCAGGACGCCGTCCTGAAGGTGGACGGGCTGGTCCGCGCAGCGGTCACCGACGGGGCCACCGCGCTCATCGGCGGGAAACGTCCGGATCGGGAGGGCTACTACTTCGAGCCGACAGTGCTGGTCAACGTCGAACCGGGGGCAGCCATCTTGGGCGAGGAGCTCTTTGGCCCGGTGGCCCCCATCGTGACCTTCGAGAGCGAGACGCAGGCCGTCGCCTTCGCCAACTCCACCGAGCATGGGCTCGTGGGCTACGTCTACACCGGCGACCTGGCGCGTGGTCTGCGCGTCAGCGAAGCGCTGGAGTTTGGGATGGTGGGTCTGAACCGAGGCCTGGTCAGCGATCCGGCCGCCCCGTTCGGTGGCTCCAAGCAGAGCGGGATCGGTCGTGAGGGTGGCCACGACGGCATGCTCGACTACCTTGAGTCCAAGTACATCGCCGTCCAATGGTGAGCCGGGTCAACCCGAGGGCGGGTCCCGGACGACAGCACCGTCACGGTGGTGAGTCGTCGAAGACCTCCGGGTGCTTGGCCAGCTCGACTCGAGTTCGCCGGATGTGCCCGCTGAGGTAGCGCTCAGCGTCAGTGATGTCTTGGCGAGCGATCGCATCGAGCATAAGGCGGTGCTCAGAGTTGATTACCCACATCCGGCCGGGTCCACTGGTCGACACGAAGATCCGGCGGTAGTGCTGGGTGGAGTTCCACATTCGGGTGACCATCGAGGTCAGCTGTTCAAAGTGGCAGCCGCTGTAGGTGAGCAGATGGAACTCGCGGTCGAGCGCAAGAAAGCCAGGGATGTCGGTGTTCGTCTCGATGGCGTCCTGGATCTGTTCCAGGCTGCGGATATCATCGGTGGTCAGATGGGGAATGCTCTGGCTCAGCGCAAGTGGCTCGAGGCGCTCGCGCATCTGGTAGATGATGTCGACCTCGCCCATGTCCAGCAACGGAACGCGCGCTCCCTTGTTGGCCTCATTCTCGATGAGTCCTTCGGCCTCAAGCATGCGCAGTGCCTCACGCACCGGCAGTCTGCTGGCACCGAAGCGCTCGGCAACCATGGCCTGTCGGACCCGCTGGCCAGGCCTGATATCTCCATCCAGAATCGCCTTGCGAAGGTAGTCTGCAACCCGTTGGCTCGCCGGACCTGCCAACGCGTCAGAGAGGTCCACGGGCAGTCCGGAGCTCATGACGGCCTCACACTGGCCTGTTGCAGGGTGGTTGCCGGCTTCCGGTCAAAGGCCTTTCCGTCCGGGTAGGACACGAGCTCGAACTGCATTCCCCACGGCGCCAGGAAGTAGACCCATCGCTGCCCGAGGTTGTGTCCCTTGCTCGCGGTCGGTTGGCTCAGAACGGTCACGCCCCGACTCTTGAGGTAGTCCACAGCGGTGTCAAGGTCCTCGACGTACAGCGCGATGTGGTGCCCGCCGACGTCGCTGTTCTTCGGGACGATCAGGCCCTGGTCCGGGCTGGTGTACCGGAAGACCTCGAGCACCATCTGCCCGCCGCAGCGGAAAAAGCGGTTCTCCGGAACTGTTGCGCGACGGTGAACGCCCAGATGCTCCGTCATCCAGTTGCCGTCGTCGGCGAAGGGACCCAACGAGTAGAGGTACTCGCAGCCGAGCACGTCCACCAGGAACTGTGTCGCCTCATCGAGATCGGGCACGGTAAAGCCGATGTGGTCCAGCCTGCGCAAACCTGGCAGTCCCATCTGCCACGCTCCTGTCATTCTATGAATGGATCCAATGCATCATAGACAGGCATCCATGTGGCCGTACAGAGCAAGTAGGTATTCAATCGGACTAGAGATTGGATCCCATCCTGTGGCACGCTTGAGGCAACAAACCCAACTGGAGCGTGTCATGACTCAGCACAGACAACTGACCGCGGCCGCCCCGTGGGTCGAGCTGGTCGCCACCACCGACGACTGGGACACCGCTGACCCTGGGCTGATCACCGCGATGTTCAACCAGCTGGTGCTGATCCGCACCTTCGAGGAGTACGTCCTCGAGCTCGCCAGTGCGGGCCTGGTTCACGGACCGGCACACTCGAGCATCGGCCAGGAGGGCGGGGCGGTCGGTTCCATCCTGTCGCTGACCAGCGAGGACGCCGTCAACGGTTCGCACCGAGGCCACCATCAGTTCTTGGCCAAGGCGCTTGGCCACGTCGCACCCAAGCTTGACCTGACCGGCGACCTTCCCGACGAGGTCCACACCGTCCTGCTTCGCACCCTCGCCGAGATCTGTGGCCTCTCTCGCGGATACAGCCACGGGCGCGGAGGGTCCATGCACCTGCAGTGGAAACAAGCCGGCGCCATGGGCACCAATGCCATCGTTGGAGGTGGTGTGCCACAGGCCGCGGGGTTTGCCTGGGCTAACCGGCAGGCCGGCACGAGCGCCGTGGCCGTGACGTATTTCGGCGATGGCGCGGTCAATATCGGTTCGACACTAGAGACGTTCAACCTCGCCGCTGCCTGGCACCTGCCGATCTGCTTCTTCATCGAGAACAACCTCTACGCCGTATCGACCGCTGTCGCCGAGGCGACCGGGGAGCCGCGACTGTCGGCCCGCGGTCCTGGGTTCGGAATCCCCAGCTGGAAGGTTGACGGGATGGATCCCCTCGCCGTCCACCTCACCATGCAGGAGGCCCTGGCACACATGCGTGCGGGCAACGGACCAACCATCATCGAAGCAGACACCTACCGCTACTTCCACCAGAACGGCGCCTTCCCCGGCAGTGCCTTCGGGTACCGGACCAAGCAAGAGGAAGCCCGATGGCGCGCACGCGACCCGATCGCCCAGGTCGCGGGACACCTGCTGCGCCGGGGAATTCTGAGTCAGTCCGCCGTGGATGTGTCCTTCAGCCGTGCTAGAGACGCCATGGAGGAAACGGGCCAGGTTCTGCTCGAGCCGCGCCCTGGCGGCAAGCCGGGCCAGCGACAGATCAAGGCCTCTGAGTGGCCGGACCCCACGTTCGTCGACGTCGGGATCCGCGGGGACCTGAGTGAGTTCAGGGACGCTCATATAGCTGACCAAGACACGTATCTGGGCGAGATCACGCAGCAGAAGTTCATCGACGCGGTGGCCGCGGTGATGGCACGTCGGATGGAGACCGACCAGAGCATCGTGGTGTTGGGTGAAGATGTTCATCGCCTCAACGGCGGGACCAACGGCGCCACCAGAGGTTTGAAGCAGGCTTATCCCGACCGGGTGCTGGGCACACCGATCAGCGAAAATGCCTTCGCGGGCCTGGGGGGCGGAATCGCGCTCGACGGCCGCTTTAAGCCGGTCGTGGAGTTCATGTACGCCGACTTCATGTGGGTGGCGGCCGACCAGCTCTTCAACCAGATCGGCAAGGCCCGGCACATGTTCGGGGGCCTGAGTGAGGTGCCCTTCGTCCTGCGTAGCAAGGTAGCCACCGGCACCGGCTACGGGTCGCAGCATTCCATGGACCCAGCCGGGATCTTCGCCACCGCCCCGGGTTGGCGAATTGTCGCGCCATCGACGCCTTTCGACTATGTAGGCCTGATGAACAGTGCGCTGCGGTGCAAGGACCCCGTCGTCGTCCTCGAGCATGTGGACCTGTACACGTCAACGGGGCCAGGCCCGGCCGGCGACCTCGACTTCTGCCTGCCCGTGGGCAGGGCCGCCGTCCGCAGGAAAGGATCACAGATCACCGTGATCTCCTACCTCGCGATGGTCCACCACGTCCTTGAGGCGCTCGAACAGCTTGGCAACATCGACGCCGAGGTCATCGACCTGCGTTGGCTCGATCGTGCCAGCATCGACTGGGACACGATCGGGGAGAGCATCAAGAAGACCAACAACGTGCTGATCGCCGAACAGGGCGCCCTGGGGACGTCTTATGGAGGCTGGCTCGCCGACGAGATCCAGCGGCGGTTCTTCGACTGGCTCGACCAGCCCGTGCAACGGGTAACCGGGGGCGAGGCGTCGCCGAGTATCAGCAAGGTGCTGGAACGGGCGGCGATCGCCAAGAGCGAGGAAGTCGCTGCGCGCCTGGCCGAGATCACGGCATCCTGATATGGCCTGGTTGCTTCGTATGCCCGAGGTCGCGGCCAACGCACTGGAAGCCGTGCTGTCCGACTGGCCGATCCCGGAGAACACGCCCTTTCGGTGCGGGGACACCATTGCCACGGTCGAAACAGAAAAAGCCGTCATCGACGTGCCCGCCGACGCCGATGGCGTGATCCTCAAGACACTGGTGCGGGCAGGTGCGGTGGTCGGCGTCGGGGCGCCGATCTCGCTGCTCGGCGAGCCGGGCGAACAGGTCGGGGACCTCGATGCCCTGTTGTCCCAGCTCGGGGTCAGGTCGAAGGCCGCCCCGTCAACCCCGCCTCGCTCGACCCCAACGCCGTCCGCCNGTGAGAAGGCCAACGGAAGTGCGCGCGTCTTCAGCAGCCCTCTTGCCCGACGTCTGGCCAAGGAGGCAGGTCTGTCCATCACCGACATCGACGGAACCGGCCCGGGCGCTCGGATCGTGCGGCGAGACGTCGAACGGGCCGCCTTGGCCGTCTCAGGTCGGAACTGGTCCGCGAGGCCCGGGGCGGCCGCCGCCTATGACGAGATCCCGCACACGCGAATGCGCCGCGCCATTGCGGCCCGGCTGACCGAGAGCACGCTGCAGGCTCCGCATTTCTTTCTTCGCGGGACCGCACGTGTCGACAAGCTGGTCAAGCTGCGAGCACACCTCAACGAGCCAGCCGCGGGCGCGGACACTGTCTCTGGCAGCACGGTCCGTGTCTCGGTCAACGATCTTGTGGTGATGGCGGCGGGTCGCGCCCACATCCTGGTTCCCGCAATGAACGTTCTCTGGACCCCTGACGCGGTGCGCTCGTTCTCCGGAGTCGACATCGCGCTGGCCGTGGCTACCGATCGCGGCCTGCTCACCCCGGTGCTGCGCAACGTCGGCCAGATGACCCCGTCAGCGGTCGCCGAAGCCACCAGCGACCTGGTCGCCCGTGCAAGGTCGGGTCAGCTGCAGCAGGATGAGCTCGAGGGCGGCACGTTAACCGTCACGAACCTCGGCATGTTCGGGACCGAGAGCTTCGCGGCGATCATCAACCCGCCGCAGGCCGCGATCCTGGCGGTCGGCGCTGCGCTGAAGAAACCCGTGGTCGTCAAGGGGAAGCTAAAGGTGGGAAAAGTCATGAGCTTCACACTTTCGGTCGACCACCGGCCGATAGACGGGGCAACTGCCGCTTGGTGGATGGCCGCGTTCATCTCGCTGATCGAAGAACCGGTCCGGATTCTCCTGTGAGGCACTCACCCGTGACCTGGTTGCGGGCGAGGTGGATAGGCGGCAGACCGATACCTGCCCGACTCTCGCCCTGCCGGCTGCGAGCCAGCTTCTGACTGCCTTGGGTCTGCCGTGAAACGCTGTTGTCCTCGGCGCCCCGGACCCGCGTCCATCCATCACCTGCGGTCGCAGTGGTGGCGCCCGCTGTTCTCGGCCCAGCTTCGGAGCTGACGCCCGTGCCGGGGGGAAGCACCTCGGCGCTCACCTGGGCCGGCTAGCGCTTGCCCGGTTCACCCGACCTCGTGTCGGCCCGGGCCACCAGATGACTGCCCGGATGACCCTGTTCACGGTCGAGCCGGGCGAGCTGGCCGGCCGCCAGCGGGCGCAAGGGAGAGGTCGCGTCCAGGGACCTGAGCTCGGCCTGCCACATGCCGTAGTCGTCCACACCCCACGCCGAGCGGGTCCAGGTGGACATCAAGTCCGGCTCGTGGCTGCCCAGCACCGCCTGACGCAGTGAGGCTTCGATGTTCTCGCGCANCCGAACCACGCCCGGCGCGCTCGAACCTGGCAGCAGCGGTCCGCGGTAGGCCCGCATCGCAGCCGCCACGTTGCCCGCTGCAAGATGAGCCTCGACGGCGAGCCAGTCGGCGGTCAGCTCGGCCACCAGCCGATAGGGCCGGGACGCGAGCAGTTCCTCCCCCAGCAGGTTGCGTAGCCGGTTGAGCTCTGCGCGCAACGTTGAGGCGCTGGCGTCCTCCTCGTAGAGCAGAACGGCCAGCTCGTCCCCGGACAGACCGCGCGCTGCCGAGGCCAGAAGCAGCAGGATCTCACTGTGGCGGGGGCTGAGACGGATTGACTTCCGCTTGCCGAGGCCGTCGACGATGGTCAGCAGGGAGTCTGCCCGCCCCAGAGACTCCAGGACCACCAACGTTCCGCCGCGGTGGCCCGGCGCGCTGGGGCCATGCGATCGCAGCTCCCGCGCTAGCTCGGCCTCGGCCATGCGGGCTGCCGCGCGCACCATCGCCATCGTCTGAGGCAAGGCGACATCATCGCCACCGGTGATGTCCAGGACACCGAGCAGCGACGAGGTGGCGGGGTCATGGATCGGGGTCGCCGCGCAGCTCCACCGCTGCACCGAGCGCCGAAAGTGCTCGGCGCCGATAACTCGCACGGACTGGTCCAGAGCCAACGCCGTGCCAGGTGCGTTGGTGCCGGCCAGTCGCTCGTCCCAGTTGCTGCCCTCGACGAAGCCGATCGACTCTGCCCCGCGCAGCAGGCTCGGTGAGCCACAGACCCACAGCAGCTGCCCCGCTGCGTCCGAGACGGCCATGATCGAGTCGCAGTCTCGCGCGGCCTGGCCCAGAATGTCATCAAGCAGCGGGAAGACCTGCGCCAGCGGGTGGGCCTCCCGGTAGTCCCGCAGGGCATCGCCGGGAAGGGTGATCGGGGCATCGACCGTGTCAGCGTGCACGCCCGCGGCGGCCGAGCGAAACCACGACTCGGCCACCTGGGCGCGCACGCTCTCGGGAACCATGTCCCTAAGTAGAACCCCAATTGCCATGTTTTGATGACAGCTGGGCCAAACTAAATAGATCGTCAGTACTTGATGACGACCCGGCCGTCGATCTTTCCGTGCTTCATCTCGTCAAACACCGCATTGATCTCGGTGAGGTCCCGGGTTGCCACGGTGGGATGGATCTGGCCGCGGGAGTAGAACTCAAGAGCCTCCACCAGGTCCTGGCGGGTGCCGACGATGGAACCGCGGACAGTCAGGCCCTTCAGGACGATCTCGAAGATCGATGCCGGGAAGTCGCCCGCGGGCAGACCGTTGAAGACGATGGTGCCGCCGCGGCGCGACATGTGGATCGCCTGCCCGAACGCCGAACGGTGCACGGCGGTGACCAGGACGGCGTGGGCGCCGCCGGTAACCCTTTGGACAACCTCGATGGGATCCTCGTGAGCCGCGTTGACCAGCAGCTCGGCGCCGTGCTTCTTGGCCAGTGCCAGCTTGTCATCGGCGATGTCAACCGCGGCTACTCGAAGCCCCATGGCCTTGGCGTACTGAACCGCGATGTGGCCGAGGCCGCCGATACCCGAGATAACCACCCACTGGCCTGGGCGGGCCTCGGTCATCTTCAGTCCCTTGTAGACGGTGACGCCCGCGCACAGGATCGGGGCGACCTCCACCAGGTCGGCCCCGTCAGGAATGATGGCGGCGAACTTGGCGTC
>JGI24140J50213_10000706_pt1 | contig 15417 bp, 15 predicted proteins | sample BarGraIncu00222A_FD_50213 | JGI IMG/M metagenome (IMG submission 50213)
GAGTACGACGAGGCCGGCAACTACAAGTACCCCGAGGGCTTCGACCCCGAGACCAACGAATGGGTCGGCGGTCACGAGGAGCAGCGCGAGAAGTGGGAGAAGCAGTACGCCCAGGCTCACGCTCGCTGGGAGGCGCACAAGATTCAGGTCGAGGAGGCCATCAAGGCTGACGCCGAGGCTGCAGCCAACCCGGAGAAGCCGACCAGCTACTCCTCGAACGGTGCATCGTCCCCGGAGTCGAACGGTCCGTCCTCGTCCTCGTCCGACTCGGCGCCCGCTGAGGGCACGCTGGCTTCGGATGAGGCGCTCGCCGCTCTGCGTGAGAAGCTCACCGGGAACTAGGTCTGATCGAGTCACTGGCATCATCACGAAGGCCCCCGTCACGACGGGGGCCTTCGTGCGCTCGGGCTTGAGTGGGGGAGACCAGGAATCGAGCCTTGATCGCGCTAGAGTCGGGCGCATGCTCCGTGTAGGACTCACCGGTGGGATCGGCTCGGGCAAATCGACCGTGGCACAACGGTTTCGGGAGCTCGGGGCTGTGGTCATCGACGCAGACCAGCTGGCGCGTGAGGTCGTCGCCGTCGACTCGGACGGCCTGGCCGCGATCCGCCAACGCTTTGGTGACGTGGTGATGACACCCGATGGTTCTCTGGACCGTGGCGCCTTGGGCGCGATCGTCTTCGCCGACGCGCGGGCGCGTAAGGATCTCGAGGCGATCACCCACCCGCTGATCGCTGCTCGAACCCGCCTGCTCGCGGAGGCGGCAGCGCCTGAGAAGGTCGTGGTGCATGAGGTGCCACTGCTCGCTGAGCTGGACAAGGCCGCCGCGTATCACCTCACTCTTGTCGTCTGCGCTGAGAACGACATCCGTATGGCGCGCCTCACCGGTGGGCGCGGCTTCGCTGAGGCCGATGCGCGGGCTCGCATCGAGGCCCAGGCCAGCGATCGTGCACGCCGGGCGGCTGCTGATGCGTGCCTGGACAACAACGGAACCGTGGATGGGCTTCTGACCCAGGTCGACGCGCTGTGGCAGGACAGGATCGTCGGCTTCAACGACAACCTGATGAGTGGTTCTCCCAGCCGTCGACCTGACCCCCCGGCGCTTGTGGCATATGACGATTCGTGGCCGCTCGCGGCGACACGGCTCAGCCGGCGGACAAGTCTGGCGCTGGGAGGGCGGGCGGTGGCCGTCGAGCACATTGGGTCGACCAGCGTTCCGGGTCTGGTCGCCGAGGATGTGATCGATCTGCAGGTCGGCGTGCGGGTGCCGACCGATGCCGACAACTCGGCATTCATACGCGCACTGACGGACAAGGGCTTTCCTCGCGCAGCGGGCGAAGACCTCACGTCTGAGCGCGTGCTGCCATGGGTTGACGATGCGACCCTGCGGCGCGAGCGCCTTCACGGCAGCGCTGACCCGGGACGGATCGCGCGCCTACACGTGCGTGAGGTCGATGGAGCGGCTTGGCGCACCGCGCTCCTGTTCCGGGACTGGCTGCGCGCGGAGGTCGACGAGCGCGAGGCCTATGGCGCCCTCAAGCGTCACCTGGCGGAGACTGCCACCACGACAACGGAATATGTGCAGTCTCGGGGGTCATGGTTGGAGAAGGCCTTCGCGCGAGCGGATGCGTGGGCTGGGCGTACCGGATGGAGCGCCAGGTAAGCGGTCAGAGCAACCCGGAGAGTGTCCACGGTCAGGGCGATGAGCTCGACCCACGATTCTCGTTGGCCGGTGAGCGCACGGCGCTTGCCTGGCCGCGGTTTACCGCGGCAGCCGGTGTGCCGGTCGTCGGGTGCACCGCAGCTTCGGGCGGCTGCGGCACGGGCATGGACCGTTCTCGCCATTGGACCCCGTGCCTCGCGTCGCTGTGGTGACGGGCCTGGTGGCGGTTTTCGGCCTGGCAACTTCGCTGGTCCTTGTATTGAGCGCAACCGAGCAGAGCTGAAGCCAGCACCGAACCGGTCCAGAGCTGAACTGAGCAGGTGACCGCCGTCGGTGTAGACGTCTACGGTTGACCTATGCGGCCCACGACGGATCTTCAGCGGACGGTTGCCCCATTCCATGTGGTCGCCGACTTTGCGCCCAGCGGCGACCAGCCGACGGCGATCGCCGACCTGACCAAGCGGATCCAGGCGGGGGAGCAGGACGTCGTGCTGCTGGGTGCGACTGGCACGGGCAAATCGGCCACCGCTGCCTGGCTCATTGAACAGGTGCAACGCCCGACGCTGGTCATGGCGCCAAACAAGACGCTTGCCGCGCAGCTGGCCAACGAGTTCCGTGAGCTGCTACCGGACAATGCCGTCGAGTACTTCGTCAGCTACTACGACTACTACCAGCCTGAGGCGTACATCGCCCAGACGGACACCTACATCGAGAAGGACTCCTCGATCAACGACGAGGTGGAGCGGCTGCGGCACAGTGCCACGAACTCGCTGCTGACCCGGCGTGACGTCATCGTGGTGGCCTCCGTTTCCTGCATCTATGGCCTGGGGACTCCGCAGGAGTACGTCGACCGGATGGTCCGCCTCAAGGTCGGCGCACAGATCGTACGCGACGACCTGTTGCGTCAGTTCGTCCAGATGCAGTACACGCGCAACGACATTGCGTTCACCCGCGGCACCTTTCGTGTGCGCGGGGACACGGTGGAGATCATCCCGGTCTATGAGCAGCTCGCGATCCGGATCGAGTTCTTCGGCGATGAGATCGAGCGCATCTACACCCTGCACCCGCTCACGGGTGAGATCGTGCGAGAGGAGGAGGAGATGTATGTTTTTCCCGCGACGCACTACGTGGCAGGCCCTGAACGCATGGAGCGGGCGGTTCGCGGCATCGAGGCTGAGCTCGAGGAACAGCTGGCCGCGTTCGAGAAGCAGGGCAAGCTGCTGGAGGCCCAACGGCTGCGGATGCGCACGACCTATGACCTGGAGATGATGCGTCAGGTCGGCTCCTGCTCCGGCATCGAGAACTACTCACTGCACATTGATGGTCGGGCACGAGGCTCTGCGCCCAACTGCCTGCTCGACTACTTCCCGGAGGACTTCCTGCTGGTCATCGACGAGTCGCACGTCACCGTGCCACAGATCGGAGCCATGTACGAAGGCGACATGTCGCGCAAACGCAACCTGGTTGATTTCGGGTTCCGGCTGCCCAGCGCGATGGACAACCGGCCGCTGCGCTGGGATGAGTTTCTGGGAAGGACGGGGCAGACGGTCTATATGTCGGCGACGCCGGGGACATACGAGCTGGCCAAGGCCGACGGCGTGGTCGAGCAGATCATTCGTCCGACCGGCCTGGTCGACCCACAGATCGTGCTTAAGCCGACCAAGGGCCAGATCGACGATCTGCTGCACGAGATCGGCGAACGCACGGCCAAACACGAACGGGTACTGGTCACCACGTTGACCAAGAAGATGGCCGAGGACCTGACTGACTACCTGCTGGACAAGGGCGTCAGGGTGCGTTATCTCCACTCGGAGGTCGACACGTTGCGCCGCGTCGAGCTGTTGCGCGAGCTGCGGATGGGAGAGTACGACGTCCTGGTCGGTATCAACCTGCTGCGTGAGGGCCTTGACCTGCCAGAGGTCTCACTGGTGAGCATTCTGGACGCCGACAAGGAGGGGTTCCTGCGCTCCGCCCGAAGCCTGATCCAGACCATCGGCCGTGCCGCTCGCAACGTCTCCGGCGAGGTTCACATGTACGCCGACAAGGTCACGCCTTCGATGGAGCAGGCTATCGACGAAACAACTAGGCGGCGCGCCATCCAGGTGGCCTACAACCTGGAAAGGGGTCTGGATCCCCAGCCTCTACGCAAGAAGATCGCGGATATCACCGATCTGCTCGAGCGCGAGGACGCCGATACCGAGGCTCTGCTGGGCAGCGGTCGATCCCAGTCACGCGGGAAGGCCCGCGGTGGCGCCGGCGGACGGGGCGCCCTGGCCGCCGATATCGGAGTGTCCAGCGGGCGACTGGCCGAGATGCCTGCCGCCGACCTGGCCAATCTCATCCAGGAGCTCACGGCGCAGATGCACCAGGCCGCCTCCGACCTGCACTTCGAGCTCGCCGCCCGGCTGCGCGATGAACTGGGCGATCTCAAGAAAGAGCTGCGTCAGATGAACGAAGCAACCCGATGAGTCTGGGCCCCACCCATGTCGCCACCACCCAGGTCGCCGCAGCACAGCGCTGACGGCAACGAACACTAGAAGGCATTGGCCCCGGACTCTGGGATACTGTTCGTATCAGGGAGGGGAGTATCCCCGCGCGGCGTCCTCGTCAACACGGATCAGCAGAGTCTCTGAGCCCGGCTGCTCCCGGGGAGTCGGTCTGCCATCAGGGCGGGAGAGACCTCCGGCCACTTGCTCCTGCACCGTGACAGGAAGGCGTTCCCCCGATGAATATTCCACCGTGGGTCTGGATCCTGACGGTCGGGCTGACGGGCGCAGTCCTGCTGGTGGACGTGGTGATCATCGGTCGCAGACCCCACGTCCCGTCCATGGCCGAAGCAGGGCGCTACCTCGCCATGTACGTGGTCTTCGCCGTCCTGTTCGGAGCGGGTGTGTGGTATTTCTCTGGCGCCGACTTCGCTGCCCAGTACTACGCCGGCTGGCTGACCGAGTACAGCCTGAGCGTCGACAACCTCTTCGTGTTCCTGATCATCATGGCCAAGTTCGGTGTCCCCGAGAAGCTGCAGCAGACTGCCTTGATGGTCGGCATCGTCATCGCACTGATCCTGCGCGGCATCTTCATTGCGATCGGGGCCGCAGCCATCAACCAGTTCTCCTGGATCTTCTACGTCTTCGGCGCATTCCTCATCTACACCGCCGTCACGCTGGCCAGGGAAGGCGGCAGCGACGACGACGAGTTCAAGGAGAACCGCATCCTGAAATGGGTCGAGAGCCGATTCCCGGCAACGAACGAGTGGCAGGGCACCAAACTAGCCATCAGGTCCAACGGGAGCCGCATCATCACGCCGATGTTCATCGTCATCCTGGCCTTGGGCACCACCGACCTGCTCTTCGCACTGGACTCAATTCCCGCGATCTTCGGTCTGACCCAGGAGCCCTTCCTGGTGCTGACAGCAAACATCTTCGCGCTCATGGGTCTGCGCCAGCTCTATTTCCTCATCGGTGGTCTGCTCAAGCGCCTGGTCTATCTAGGTATCGGCCTGGCCTTCCTGCTCTCGTTCATCGGCATAAAGCTGATCCTGCATGCGGCGCACGTCAACGAGCTGCCGTTCATCAACGATGGGCACCCCGTGCGGGGTGCTCCGGACATCTCGATCGGTCAGTCACTGACGGTCATCATCGTCATCCTGGCCATCACGACGATCGCGAGCCTGCTCAAGAGTCGCAAGGACAACGCGGTCACGGAGGTGCTCTGACGTACCTCCAGTGGCGCGAGTTGGATCGCGCGCCAGGGCTGGTGCGGGGGATCTCACTGGTTCGTGGTCTCGGCCAACGCTTCGGGTGTTGAAGGCACGGACCTCCTACTCATCACCAGTCCACTGGCCGCAACGACGCACGCCATGCCGAGCAGCTGTGATGGGTTGAGTCTTTGGCCAAGCACGAACAGTCCTGCCACGGCGGCCACGGCCGGTTCGAGGCTGAGCAGGATGCCGAACACGTGGGCAGCCAGTCGCCGCAGGGCGATCAGCTCCAGGGAGTACGGGAGGACCGACGACAGCACAGCGATGGTGGCACCCCGCCAGAGCGCGTCAGGGGTCCACAGTGCTGACCCCGCGGTCGCCACCCCGACGGGAGCCACCAGCGCGGCTGCGATCGTCATGGCGATGGCCAGCCCGTCAAGCTGGGCGAAGCGCGCACCCGTACGACTGCTGAAGACGATGTATCCCGCCCAGGCAGCTCCAGCAGCCAGGGCGAGTCCTAGGCCGGTCAGGTCAATCTGCGCCCATGGTGTGCTGGTGACCCCGGAGATCAGGATAACGCCGATCGCCGCACCGGCAACGGCGAGCAGATCCTTGCGACGGTGGGACAAGACGGTGGCCAGCACCAGCGGACCGATGAACTCCACGGTGACCGTCACGCCGATGGGTATCCGGGCCAACGCCCCATAGAAGAAGAGATTCATCATCGCCAGGATCGCGCCGAACGAGCCGACCACCAGCCAGTCCCCTGCGGTTCGGCCCCGCAGCCGGGGCCGAACGACAATGAGCAAAACCGTGGCCGCAATGGTCAGCCGCAACGTCACCGACCCGAACACGCCGACCACGGGGATCAGTGTGGCCGCCATCGCCCCACCGAACTGCACCGAGATGACGGCTGCGAGCACCAGCAGCGGTGCGGGGATCCGACGAGTCACCCGGCGCTCGCGGTGGGGGCGGGCAAGAACGGCACCCGGCCGGCCCCGATGAGGGTTTTCCTGCGTGCCGGAGTGAGAAGTTCCTCGATGACCACCGAGCCTGTCTGCGGGGCGTGGAGCATCCGGGACGGCCCTGTGACGATGCCCACGTGATGTGGTCGCATGCCTTCATGAGCGAAGAAGAAGAGGTCACCGGGTTGGGCCATGACCGCCGGGATGTGCTCGCAGGCGTCGTACTGATCGTCGGCGTCTCGAGGGACGACCACGCCAAGTCGGCGCAGGCTCAGGTGGACCAGACCCGAGCAGTCCAGCCCCACATCGCACAACCCGCCCCACAAGTAGGCGACGCCCAGGTGTGTGCGCGCCACCGCGATGAAGTCCCTGGCGTCTGCTCCGACCTCGGGGCGGCCGTTCACGGTCGCCAGCGGCGCGCAGTCGGGGACCTGCTCACGGACATGCGCGGCGAGCACCCATCCCGGATAGCCCCGTGCATCCAGGGTGCTGGGCTGCAGCGGTGCGACGATCTGGAGCCAGCCCTGATCGGGGGACCCTGCCACCCGGCCGCTCCCATCGCCGGTGATGAGCACCGGCTCGCAGCACTCGAGCTGGGTAAGCACCCGGCCGTGCAGGCCCAGGCGGGCAGCGGCCGCGTCCAGGTCGGCCAACCAGGCGAGCACATCGGGTTCTGGCGCAACAGCCCAGGCATCCACGTCGCGGGGGGCCGTAGGGCTGGCCCAGAGCGCGGTGAGGGGAACGGTGATGTAGCCGCGACTGTTCACGCTCGACATCGTCACACGTGGCCGGGTCCACCGCGGGACCTGGGTCAGCGACACAGGCAGAACGGGTGACCAGCCGGGTCCGCGTAGACCCTGAAGCTGCTCGTCTCGTCAGCCTCGGGTGCACTCGTTGGCGAGAGGGCAGTGGCGCCAAGGGCGAGCGCTCGCCGGTGCGCGACGGCCACGTCGTCCACGGTCAGGTCGAGATGCAGCTGCTGCGGCGGCCCGTCCGGCCACTGGGGCGCCACATAGTTGGTGGCGCGCTGAAAGGCCAGCGAGACCCCTGAACCGTCGCCGCGCAGGCTCTGCCACGAGTCGTCTCCGTCGTCGGCGATCTCCTGACCCAGAAGACCCGCGTAGAACTCGGCCAGAGCACGAGGATCAGGACAATCGAGCACGACGGTGTCGAAGCGGCCGACAGGAACGCGCGCTGATGGGGTGCTCATGCCAGGCAGCCCATCGGTCCGGCTCCGGACCCGGTAGTGGCCGTCGCCTTGGCGTGGGCACCACGACGGCCGTGAACCAGAGCAACCACGTGCGCGACAGCTGTCTTGAACCGCGATGACGCTTCACTCGGGTCTGTGGCGGCGGACTGGGCCGTGGCGATCCGCTCGTGGCGTCGTGCAGCGGCCTCCAGCTCGTGGGTGCGCTGATCAGTCAGGGCCTGGTAGATCTGGTGGGGAACCATGGTGACCTCCTGGTGATTGTCCGGTCATCGGTGGTGATAACCGCTTAAACCAGAATGCCAGTTAGTTTGACTTCGCGCAACTGCCTATTTTGCTACACTGGTTACATGCCAGCGGCCAGTGAACTCGTCCGTCTCGACGTCTGCGGTGACCCCGCAGACCTGGTCGTGCGGTTCCTCAACACCCTTGACGTCGAGGCCGGCACTGATGCGATTGACACTCTCGATGGCTGGGTGTCGTGGCTTTCGGCTCAAGGCCTGGATGGTTGCTTCGGACCACAAGATCTCGGTGCTCTCGGCCGGGCTCTCGAGCTGCGCGGCGATCTGCGGGCCCTGGCCATGGGCGAGCAGCATGCTCAGGGGCGGCAGGTCGACGTACAGGTGGCGTTGACAGCCGACGGTCAGGTCGAGCTGAGCGCGCCTACGGCCGCGGGGTTCTTGGCGGCAGCTGCAGCAAAGGTCGCCATCGAGACCCGGATCGACCGGATCAAGATCTGCCCGGCGGACGACTGCCGGTGGGCGTTCTACGACACCTCTCGCAACCGTTCGCGGCAGTGGTGCTCGATGCAGGTGTGCGGCAACAGGGCCAAGGCCCGTGCCCATCGCCAACGCAGCGCATCCGCCTGATCGCCCCTCACCTGCCTACCGGCTTCGCTCTGCCCACTCCTGAAGACGTGGGCGCTGCGCTCCGAGCGCGGTGTCAGCCCCGTGGCCGGGATAGATCCACGTGTCATCGCATAGACGTCGAAGATCCGGGTCTGGACATCGCCCAGCAACGAGGCGAAGCGCTCGTGGTCCTCATCGACATTACCGACGCCGCCGAGAAAGAGGCGGTGGGCACCTTGCGCGGGGCCGCTGAAGATTCGGAGTTCAGGGTGTTTGGGTTGACCCCGGCTGGTAGACACAACGGCGGGGGCCGAAGGACTCGACCCTGGATGGACGCCGAGCGCATTGAATACTCGGAACTGATGGGTTCCTCGGTGCGCCTCCTGGGCAGGCAGCACGACCAGCTGTCGCCCCTGTAGTCAGAAACCTGCAACCAGGGCGATGACGGGACGACGAAAGGGCTTTGAAGCGCGGCTCAGCTGGCCTTGACGGTGCTGGCGTCCTTATGGCTCGTGCTGGGAGTTGCGTACCTCGTTGCTAGTCGACAGGCATGGCCCGGGGGCTTGGAGCACGGCCCAGGTGACCTTCCCACCATCGGCGGTGGGCAGAACCCCGGACGCGCGTGAGAGGAGAGCGACGACGGAGAGCCTTCGCCGGTGCAGGTCAAGGTCTGAAGGCCGCTGACCTGGCAGTGCGGGACCGTGCTCTCGAACTGTCAGGCGTAGGGCCCCACGGTCCCAGACGATGGCCACCTCGTGGTCGGTGCTGACATCCATCGTCAAGTCAGCCACGAGCTCGCTGAGCACCAGGCTCGCAAAGGGGATGACCGATTCCAACCGCCAGTTCAGCAGGGTGCGCGTGACGAATCGGACAACAAAGTCAACGGCAACTCCACACAACGGATCCGTCGATTGCCCGTGGAGGCATCGTCATCATCTCCACTGCGTTTCTGGGTGGAGCTAACCCGACGAACAACGTCGTACGGGACAACAGCGCCCACGGCAACCGGCCCGCTGACATCTTCTGGGACGGCAGTGGATTCGGGAACAAGGTCGTAGCCCACAATTGTCGCAGGGCCGTCCCCGGCAGCCTCGGGTGGTGCGTCAGCCACCACTAGCCTGGACAGAGCGGGCGGGACTGACGGCCTGTTCCAGAGACACGGTAGGGCCCCGAGCCGCTCATCGCGGCCGGGGACCTGTCCGAGGTTCATGTCCTTGGATCCTGGCAGTCCGAGGTCATCGGACCGCCGGTGTTGCCGACCGTGCCTGGTCGGGGATCAGCCGAAACCGTTGCGAAGGTTGCCATCGTGCAGCGTCTCGACAGAATCAAGATCTTTTTGGCGGACGACTGCCAGTCGGCCTTCAAGGACACCTCACGGAGTCTTTCCCGTCAGTGGTGCAGGATGAAGCTAGACATCACGAGGGCCAATGCGGACGCCTTTGTCAACGCAGAGCATGCGTCCGAACCGGCTCGCAGTGAAGGGGTTCATGCAGCGGCGGCATCTGCGGCTACCAGCCTCGCTCACGCCACTCCTGCAGATGTGGGCGTTCGGCGCCGAGCGTAGTGTCCGCTCCGTGACCGGGATAGATCCAGGTGTCATCCTCATAGACGTCGAAGATCCGGGTCTGGACATCGCCCATCAGCGAGGCGAATCGCTCACGGTCGCTCTGGACGTTCCCGATACCGCCCGGAAAGAGCGAGTCACCTGTCCAGATGTGAGTGTGCCCGACCACATCGTCGTAGACCAGTGCGATCGATCCCGGCGTGTGCCCACGCAGGTGGATGACGTCCAGGGTGATGTCACCGAAGGCGATCGTGTCTCCGTGTGCCAGGCGACGAGTGGGCAAGACGGGCAGTGCGTCGGCGTCGGCCTCCCCCGCCGCGGTCATCGCCCCGGTCGACGCCACGACCTGCGCAAGGGCACGGTGGTGATCCCAGTGCTGGTGGGTCGTTACGATCATGTCCAGGCCGCCGCTGCCCTCGCGCAGCAGCGACATGATTCGCGGCGGGTCCTCCGCTGCGTCGATGAGCAGCTGTGCGCCCGTGCCAGCGCACGTCAGCAGATAGACGTTGTTCGCCATCGCTCCAACGCTCGCCTTGCGGATCGTCAGCCGAGTCAGGTCACGCTGGGCGCTCGGTCCATCAGAGATTACGTCACCGGTGTAGTCCATGAGGCACATCCTGTCACCGGGTATCTAGTCATAAATGACTATTGTTCTAGGTCAATCCAGAATGGACCCTCAAATCCCTATACAAATTCAGTATAGGTAGGGTGTCCAGTTGGTGATGATTTGGTATCAATTGGTCAATGATTTGGGTATCTGTTTCTTGCAGGTGCGGGGTGAACGGCCCCTTTCTGAGGGCGCGCGAGGACCACGCCGCAAATAAATGGGGAGGGTGGACAGTGGCTGCTGCACGGGGGCTAAAGCCGATTGGTCGCCAGAGCGAGGCGTTTAACCATCTGGACACCGTACGCGCGCTCTGTCACGACCTGCGCCAGCCGGTGGCGGCCATCCTGCTGCTGGCGGCGGCCGAGAGTTGCGATACACGACGCCGGATGGACGGGATCCTCGACCAGGCCCAGTGGTTGGCTGAAATGGTCGAGGGAGTCCTCGGCGACGCGGCCGACGACGTGCCTCGAAGGGTGGACGTCGTCGACCTGGCATCGCGCTGTGTGCTGCGGGCGTAGCGCACAGCCGACTGTGAGATCGGGTTCAGCTTCACAGAACGCGCCATGGTGCTTGCCGCTCCGGTGGCGCTCAGCCGTGCCGTCGGCTGCGTGCTGGACAATGCGGTGCGGGCGGCCGGCCCAAGCGGTCACGTCACCGTTGACGTGACGGGCACTGTCCGCGAGATCATCATCCGTGGCCTTCGCCCCGTAACAGGTGCAGTTGGTCCAAGGACCCTGTGACCGCCACCGCACACGGCTTGCGGCTGCTCCATTGACGCCCGCGAGCCTCCGGCCAGCTCGGAACCTCAACCCCAGGAGGGCAGTACGGGCAGGGCATCCTTGCTGGACACCCTGGCGCCATCGCCTCGTGCGAGCCAGAGCAACAGCGCGGCGTTCGTCCCGTTGACCTCCTGGGTACCGGCCCCGATCGTCCACCTGTCACCGGCGTCACTGCGCAGCGAGATCGCTGGCGCCTGACCGGCGGACCTCATCCGCTCGACGGCATTGTTGATCGCCCGCTTGACGAACCCGGGGTCGGCGTTGGCGAACGTGTATCCGGCGTCGAGGTCGACGTGGTGGAACACGACCTCCATCAGCCGCAACGTCGGTAGCTGGCCGCCCAGGACTCTGCGCCCCGCTCGCATCTCGACCTCGACGTGCTCCGGTGGACCGGCCAGACCGGCTGCCGCTGAGGCGAACCGCGCTGCAGAATCCCCCAGATCTGCGAAGATCTCCTGGGCGCCGCGGGTAGAGCCGGCCACGATGTCAGCGTCGCGTGCCTGCGGAGACTCGTACATGGCAACAGGTGTGCCCGCTGTTGCCCAGCTGACCAGCTTCCCCAACGCATCTGCGTTACGGGCGAGGTGTGAGAGCACATGGGCGCGGGTCCACCCCTGGCAGAGGCTGGCCGCACGCACGGTCTCGTCATCCAGACCCGCTGCTGTCCGCATCAGCAGACTGGTCTCGTGAGCTAGTAGCCCCAGGTTGTCGGACAGGTGTGAGGAGGTGGTCATCCGTCTGCCATTCCTTCGGAGGGAGTAACTTCGGTGGGCGTCTTCTCGGCGTCCCGCAGAGCGATGGCGGCACCGATCAACGCCAGGTGGGAGAAGGCCTGCGGGAAGTTGCCGACCATGCGGTCATCCATCGGGTCATACTCCTCGGAGAGCAGACCGACGTCATTGGCCAGCGCCACGAGCCGGCGCATCAGTGCGTGCCCCTCCTGCAGGCGTCCGGTCTGGGCGTAGGCGGTGACCAACCAGAAGGAACACGCCAGGAACGGATGCTCATCGCCGGGCAAGCCGTCCAGCCCGGCATCTGTGCGGTAGCGAAGCACCAGGCCATCGCGCAGGAGCTCTTGCTCGACGGCGCGGACCGTACCCAGGAACCGGGGGTCGTTCGCGGGCAGGAACCCGACGCTGGGCAGCAGGAGAAGTGAGGCGTCCACCTCTGTCGTGTCGTAGTGCTGGGTGAAACAACCCTTCTCGTCGTTGTACCCGCGGGACATCACCTCGGCGTACACCTTGCTCCGCAGCTCGCGCCATTTCTGGACCGGACCCTGTAGCCACTGCTGCTCGACAGCCTTGATGGCCCGGTCGAAGGCCACCCACACCATGACCCGCGAGTGCGTGAAGTGGCGCAGCTGGCTACGGAACTCCCACAGCCCGTTGTCCGGTTCCGTCCAGTGGTCGCACAGGTTCCGCAGCAGAGCGAGCTGGAGCGCCCATGACTCGGGGGAGTCTTCGAGGCCTTGCTGGCGGGCCANGTCCNGGGCAACCATCACCTCTCCCAGGACGTCCGTCTGGAGCTGGCCGACCGCTTCGTTGCCGATCCGGACCGGGCGTGATTCTTCGTATCCGCCAAGATGGCTCAGCACCTTCTCGGGCAGATTCCGCGATCCGTCGACGGCATACATGATCTGCATGTCCTCCGGGTCTCCGGCAACGGCGCGCAGAAGCCAGTTCCGCCATAGGGTGGTCTCCTCCTGGTAACCGGATCGCAGCAGCGCCTCGAGGGTCAGCGAGGCATCGCGAAGCCAGCAGAAGCGGTAGTCCCAGTTGCGAGGCCCACCGAACTGCTCCGGCAGGGAGGTGGTGGCAGCGGCCACGATGCCTCCGGTGTCACGGTCGGTCAAGACCCGCAGGATGAGCAACGAGCGCACCACGGCATCGCGATAGGGCCCGTCGTGGTCGCAACGCGCAGCCCATTCCTCCCAGTGCGCAATGGTCGGTCCGACGCCTTCGTTCGCGCCCAGCGGCGCAGGCGCGCTGTGATGTGACCTGAACCAGGTCATGGTGAACGTCATCCGCTGACCTGCAGTGACGTCGAACTCGTCCACGTGACGGGTGCCCACGGCATGGGGCAGACGCGACCCGCGAAGCACCACCATGTCTGGCCCTGCGATGGCCGAGATCACCGCCCCGGCGCCTATCTCAGGGCTGTCCGCGCGACGCATCACCCAGGGTCGGACCTTGCCGTAGTCGAACCGCACCACCCACTCGTGACTTATCCGCACGGTTCCACTTAGCCCCTCGACCCGTCGCACGATGTCGGCGCGGTCTTCACCCAGGGGCATGTAGTCGGTGACGCGGACCATCCCGGTGGGCGTCTCATGGGTGGTCTCCAGGACGAAGCTGTTGCCAAGATACCTGCGTGTGGTCTTGGCCGGGCCCTTCGGAACCAGCAGCCAGTGACCGTTGTCCCGGGTGCCGAGCAGGGCCGCAAAACAGGCGGGGGAGTCGAATCGTGGCAGGCACAGCCAGTCAATGGAGCCGTCCCGCCCAACCAGGGCTGCGGTGTCCATGTCGCCGAGAACGGCGTAGTCCTCGATGGGCAGAGCCATTAACACACCGTATGNCGTGTGGTCAGTGGGTGCACATACTATTGCGGACGTGTATGAAGTGACCGCCAGCCCTGTCCGGTATCAACATGACCGCCTCGTCGTACGCGGAGCGCGTGAGCACAACCTGCGTAACATCTCCGTTGACCTGCCACGGGACAGCCTCATCGTCTTCACCGGACTTTCCGGGTCGGGCAAGTCATCCCTGGCCTTCGACACGATCTTCGCCGAGGGCCAGCGCCGCTACGTCGAGTCGCTCAGCGCCTATGCGCGCCAGTTCCTCGGGCAGATGGACAAGCCTGATGTCGACTTCATCGAAGGCCTGTCGCCGGCGGTCTCGATCGACCAGAAGTCGACCAACCGCAACCCCCGCTCGACCGTCGGCACCATTACCGAGGTCTACGACTACCTGCGGCTGCTGTTTGCGCGGGCGGGACGGCCGCACTGCCCGGTCTGTGGTCAGGCGGTCACCCGTCAGAGCCCCCAGCAGATCGTCGACCGGCTCTCGGAGCTGCCGGAACGCACCCGCTTCCAGGTGCTCGCGCCGGTAGTGCAGGCTCGCAAGGGCGAATACGTGGACCTGTTCAGCGAGCTCCAGACCAAGGGCTTCTCGCGCGCTCGCGTTGACGGTGAGGTCATCTCGTTGACCGAGCCACCCTCCTTGGCGAAGCAGAAGAAGCACACCATCGAAGTTGTCATCGACCGTCTCGTTGCCAAGGGCGATGACACGGGCGCCAAACGCCGGTTGACCGACTCGGTGGAGACCGCACTCGGTCTGGCATCCGGCGTCCTGATCGTCGATTTCGTGGATCTGGACCCCAAGGACCCCGGGCGCGAACGGCGGTACTCGGAGAGGATGGCCTGCCCCAACGACCACCCCCTGGCCATGGATGAGGTCGAGCCGCGCTCGTTCTCATTCAACTCACCGTTCGGCGCCTGCACCAAGTGCACAGGTCTGGGCGTCGAGCTGGAGGTTGACGCTGACCTGTTGATCCCCAACGAGGATCTGTCGATCAACCAGGGCGCCATTGCTCCCTGGTCTCAGGGATCCGGTTCTGCGGAGTACTTCCTGCGGCTCCTGACAGCGCTGGGCGAGGACCTGAAGTTTTCTCTGGACATGCCGTGGAGCTCCTTGCCAGAGCGGGCGCGCGAGGCGATCATGCACGGTCAGGATTACAAGGTCCACGTCAAGTACCGCAACCGTTTCGGCCGAGACCGTTCCTACACCACCGGGTTCGAGGGGGTGGTGCCGTTCGTCCAGCGGCGGCACTCCGAGACCGACTCAGAGTGGTCGCGCGAGCGGTATGAGGGCTACATGCGAGAAGTGCCGTGTCCCCAGTGCGGTGGGGCAAGGCTCAAGCCGGAGTCACTTGCCGTCCTGGTCGGTGGTCAGAGCATCTCCCAGATCTGTGCGCTGGCGATCGCCGACTGCGCCAAGTTCCTGGCCGAGGTCGACTTCACCTCGCGTGAGCGTCAGATCGCCGAGCGGGTCATCAAGGAGATCGAGGCCCGGCTGGGCTTCCTGCT
>JGI24140J50213_10000707_pt1 | contig 15417 bp, 15 predicted proteins | sample BarGraIncu00222A_FD_50213 | JGI IMG/M metagenome (IMG submission 50213)
AAAACTATGCTTCTTCGCCCTGCTATTTACAGCTGTTCTATTTACGTCCTGCAAAAAAGACGACTTATATTACCAAAACAGTTTTGAGAATAGCTACCAAAAGTTGATCAGTTTCAAAGAAACATCCGGAAATTCTTACAGCTATATGGTGACGCAAGGTTCGGTGTTTGGTTCAGCATCGCAAACGACCATTACTGTGAGCAATGGAAAGGTTACACAGCGCCATTTTACATATACCTCAACTACAGGAATGGCTAACGTTCCGGCAACAAAATTGGAGTGGACGGAAAACGGGACCGAAATAAATTCACACAGCTCAGGTGCGGCAGCTTTAACACTGGACGAGATCTACGATAATGCCCGTAGCCAATGGCTGATAAAAAGAGAAAATGCCAAAGCCTATTTAGAAACAAATAATAATGGTTTAATATCATCTTGCGGTTATGTGGAAGATGGTTGTATGGACGATTGCTTTGTCGGCATTCAGATTGCCTATATAAAATCATTGTAAACAAATCGTGGTATTCCGATAGAAATCTTAAATGTTATTCTGTTTATAATTTAATGTGAGTTCAATATCAGTAAACAGCTTACGATCCATTAAAAGTGGATTTTAGAATCCTGAAGGGATTCAATGTGAATAACCGCGGGTGTAACCCGTGGTTATTGCACAAAAGAACCAGAACCCCGAATGGGGTTCAATATCACAACATCTATATATTGAACCCCATTCGGGGTTCGCATTCATGTTCTGTCTTTTCCACGGGTTTCACCCGCGGTTATTCACATTCAAGTCCTTCGGACTTGTGAAATAATGAGATTCAAAAGAATCTTATATCGAACTCACGTTAATTTATCCAAAGCAACACCTTGTAATTACATACACTATCCATGCATGCCATACTTTTAATTTGCAGATATTTTCAAAAATAGATTTGAAAACACCGGCAAATTGAAAAAATATCTCTCGCCTACAGCGCTTGGTTTATTTTACTGCTCTACATTGAACCAATCTACATCGGCGTAACCCGAATCGTTGCTGGCTTTGGGGCGACTGCAATACAGACCTACTTTGGCACCTATCCAGCGACCTTCGTTGGCTACAAATTCTTCGCCAAGCGGCTGAAACTTGTTGCCGTCGGTACTGTAGCTGAACTTACAACTGGCTTTTGGCCAAAGAATGCCGTCTTTGTTCAGGATTTTGTGCTGGGTAACCGATACCCGCAAATAAACGGTGTTTTGCGCAAGGGGAGCGGAAGCATTTATTTTTTCGGCACTACCTTTATCGGCATGCAGACAACTAACCTGATTTATTGTAAGTCCGTTGGCTGTGTTTTCAATAAAAAGCGAAGCATAATCCACACCCATCACCACCAGTCCGGCACGCTCTCCTTCTTTGAAAGGTGNGAAAAGTAAGTTTGGTAGTGGCTGTAAAATTGGGAGCCGAAAATTTCTGAAGCAAAAGATTGGGAGCATCCCACAAATTACGCGCTTCGCCCAGCAGTTGCCAGCCAAACAGTCGGAGATAACCTTTGTCACCTGCACAAAAATACCACACCGGATTACTGTTGGCCTGCCATTGCCACTGAAGTCCGAGCGTTTGTCCGTCGAACTGATCGCTCTCTACCGGTGTTGCCACTGGATAGGTTTTGCCCACATTGGGTTTTTGGTAAGTGTTCACCGGCGTACCGCAGCCCGTACCCTCTTTGTCGAGCCCTATTACCGGCCAGTCGTTTACCCAGCTCATAGGCTGTAGATGCACCGCACGACCGTAGGCATACAAATCCTGAAAATGAAGAAACCAGTCCTGCTTACCGTCGGGCGTATCTACCCATGCCCCCTGATGAGGCCCGTTGATGTCGGACTTTCCCTGAGCCATTACCTTGCGCGATTCATATGGTCCGTACACATTGCGCGAGCGCAAAGCCAGCTGCCAACCCTGTTTTACGCCTCCTGCCGGACAAAAAATATAGTAATATCCTTTACGCTTGTAAAACTTAGGGCCCTCGGTGGTGGTATTGTCCGGATGCCCGTCGAACACCAGGCGGGTTTCGGTCAGCGCTTTCGTGCCATCGGGTGTCATTTCAAAAATGCCCAGCAAGCTCTTCATACCTGCCCGGCTACCGGCAAAACCATGTACAATATAAGCTTTACCGTCATTGTCCCACAGCGGACAGGTATCAATAAATCCTTTGCCGGCTTTTACCAGCGTAAGTGGCGACCATGCACCTGCAGGATTGAAGGTTTTGGTCATATAAACGCCCGCATCCGGATCGCCGAAATAGATGTAAAACTCCTTTTTGTGATACCGCATACTGGGTGCCCACACCCCGTTGCCATGCTGCATGGCGCTGAAGCGCTCGTCGGGTATCATTTGTGGTAGCGCATGCCCGATGATAGTCCAGTTAACCATATCGTTGGAGTGAAGAATAGGCAATCCCGGCGTGTTGGCAAACGACGATGCCACCATATAATAATCCTTCCCAACGCGGCATACATCGGGGTCGGAATAGTCGGCATAGAGCACCGGATTTTCATAATTACCATTGCGCAGGTCGGATACCCAGACTTTGGACACGCCCTGAGCAGATAATGACAGGGAAGAAAGCAACAGCAATGAAAGTACAAAAAATGTGTGCTTTTTTAGCGAATAGAGATTCATTGTTTTTTATTTAGTTTTAATGTATTGAGCCAATATGTTTTTATCCTTAAGCTCGCGGGCTGCCAGCAGAGCAAATTGATATGCGCCACGGGCTTTGAGATGGGTATCGTCGGCTTTTACATACAATTCGGCCTTCGATTTTTCGGGTCCATAGGTCTCTACCAGCTTTTTGGTAGAAGCAGTCATATCGATAAGCGGCACCGCCAGCCGTTTAGCCAGCTCTTTCATCGAAGCCACATAGTCCAGACGGGTATCACCGTTTGTTTCTGACAAATTGTGTTGCGCCAGATGTGTTAGCACGCCCTTATTGAAGCCCCTGCGCACCACCGAAGTGAAAAGCACCGGAACGGCACCCCGCTCGCGGGCTTCGGTGACATACAGCTGAAGGTATTTTTGGTACAAGCCCCAGGGAGCCGTGCCACGGGCAGTAGAGTCGTTCTCGTCGGTATCCAGCCCATTCCCTTTTTCGTCGTTGTGTCCAAACTGGATAAACACATAATCGCCCGGCTTAAGTTCGTTCCGCAGCTTTACCCACACTTCTTTGTAAAAGGACTTGGAGCTCCGTCCGTTGCGGGCTGCATTGGTAAGCACCACATCGCCCGATAAAAATTGAGGAAACAGCTGGCACCAGCCGCGTTGTTCTTTATCGCCACTGTATTTCAGGGTGTCATAGTCGGCCATCGTTGAGTCGCCTATAGTGAATATCCTCACCAGGGCTTCCGTCATACTAACCACCAACAGAAACAGCAATATAGATTTGAATTTCTTCATCCGTTTTATTTTTTCAAGCTAAATTCCTTTGCCGGATTCCAGCCGTCGTATCCTTTCATTACATTTTCGACCGTATACTCTGCAGCTTCTTTTTTAGTCAGCACTTTTGTCCAGGTGCGGCCCGCAATGTTTGCCCCTTTGCCCGTATTACGGTACTCCATATAGCGGGCTGTCTTTTTATTCTCCTCGTTTTTCCAATGATCCCAGCCCACAGCTTTGATGCCGTCAGGCAATTCGCAGTTCATATACAAAGTCATGGCATACGCTCTCCAGGGTCTGCCCAGGTACATCTCTTTCACCTTGTCGCCCAAAACGACCTTGCAGTTATTGAAGATATAACCGTATTTGATGTTTTCGGGCGTGCTGGCAGCCGTAATATACGAATCGCGTTTGCAGAAAATGGTGCAACCTTCGAACCAGACCGTCGACGGGCCGAAAATAAAATCGGTAGTCCCCTCGATGTAGCAGTCTACAAAGTACTGGCGGGCGTTTTGCTTTCCGGTATATATGGTATCCTGATTACCCAGAAAACGACAATTGACAAATACAGCCCTGTCGCCCTCCACATGAAGCGCCACAGCCTGCCCCAGCGGTGCAGCCGAGTTCTCTACAGTAAGGTTTTCGAGGCGAATGTCGGTACCACAAATTTTCAGGGTGAAGGTTTTAAACGTTCCCATCTTGTTGATGTTGGCATGATCGTCGTAGTTTATAATGGTATTATCCCGGTCTTCACCAATCAGTTTTACGTTGCAAATATGTGTGGGTATCTCCAGCTTTTCTTTGTAAATGCCTTTTTTGATAAAAATGGTGACCGTACCCGCCGGATTAAATGCGCGCACCGAATCAATGGCCTGCTGAATATTACGGAAATTGCCCGTGCCGTTACGATCCACCACAATATAATTCTGCGGTTGTGCAAACAGGGTTGTTCCAACGAAAATAAAAAATAATAAGACTAGTTTCTTCATGAGTTTTTTTGTACAAAATAGTTGAATGGATTTACTCCGGATTTATTTTTTCAGCAACACGCTCACCATGATAAATGGCGACACGGCTTTAGGATCATTGTCGCGTTTGGGCTCCGAAATATAATATTCGTAACTCCCGTCGCGGTAACGCGGCTCACCACCCAACCCGGCCACCGAGCAAGCATCGGTAAGCGAAATGGTGCCGTCGGTTTCTTGTCTGATAAAGGTCTTTACAAACTGATTATATGCTTTTTCGCCTTTCAGTAAATACTCCTTGGGCAGATACCCTTTCCGGGCAGCTTTTACCCAGCTATAAATAAACATAGCCGAACCCGACGATTCTACATAATTGCCTTTTTCGCCCTGCTTATCGGTGACCTGGTACCACATACCGGTTTTCTCATCGCGGTATTTCTCCAGCGTCTTACTGAGTTTGGTCAGAATACCGATGATCTGAGGACGTTTGGGATGATTGGCCGGTAAATAATCCAGCACATCCACCATAGCCATCATATACCAACCCATACTACGCGACCAAAAATTGGGCGAGGTACCTGTCTTCGGGTTTGCCCATCGCTGCCGGCGACTTTCGTCCCATCCATGATAGTAAAGTCCGCTGACCGGGTCGTAGGTATGCTTTGCCACAATCAAAATCTGGTTAGCCACCTCGTCATACAGCTCCTTCTCTCCAAAGCGATAGGCGTATTCAGCCAAAAAAGGCGATGCCATATACAAACCATCGAGCCACATCTGATGGGTGTATATCTTCTTGTGCCAAAAACCGCCGTCGGCAGTCCGGGGCTGCGTTTTTATCTGGTCGCGAAGAATGTCCAGGGCTTTTTTCAGTTTTTCCTGCTTTGTTTTAGCATACAAATCGAACAAAATCTTACCTGAGTTCAATTTATCCAGATTATAATCGTCGCGTTTGTAGCCGGTAATAATACCATTCTGGTCAATAATGGTGTCGGTATAACTTAGCACATAATTGAAATAACGCGGATCGGCCGTAATCTTCCAAACCTGATAGATCGACTGAAGCTCCAGACCATTGCAGTAGTCCCATTTTGGCTTTTTAGCAAAGTCCAGCATCCAGCTTTGTGGATTACGTTTCATTTCCGAGTCAGCCATCCAAACCGAATAAGGTTTAGCAGCAGTAGTCAGTGCAAGCAGTAGCAAGGCACAGCTTATTAATGGGGGTTTTAATTTCATGCAGCGTGTTTTTAGTATCAAATAATTGAATAACATCCTTTATTCTCCAATTTTATATTCAATTTAGATTTCCGGTTCTAATAAATCCCGATTGAAACAAATTACAGTACAAATTTGGTTTATTTTTATGAATCGGAGGTAGAAAAATTGATTTAATGTTCGCACATTCCGGTAAAACAACATTTTTTTTGAAGTCACCCGCCCAATTATTGAATGCTTGATTAGTATAAAAATTGACTATCCACATTTTTTTGTAATTTTGTAGGCCATAAACCGACAGATAATAAAAAAAATGCGCATTCTTATTCAACGGGTTAATGAAGCCTCCGTCGAAATTGACAAAAAGATAAAATCCTCTATAAACCAGGGTTTATTGATTTTAGTGGGTATTGAAGAAGCTGATAACACCGAAGATAGTGAGTGGCTGGCCGGTAAAGCTACCGGATTACGCATTTTCGACGACGAAAACGGCGTGATGAACCGATCGGTACTGGATGTGGATGGCGAAATATTGGTTGTCAGCCAGTTTACGCTTCATGCCATGACCAAAAAGGGAAATCGTCCGTCGTATATCAGAGCTGCCGGACATGAAACAGCCGTTCCGCTGTACGAGCATTTCTGTAAGCAGCTAAGTCTGAAGCTTGGCAAAGATGTACAAACAGGAACCTTCGGCGCTGATATGAAAGTGGCATTGGTAAACAACGGACCGGTAACAATCTGGATTGATTCAAAAAACAAGGAGTAAAGCCCGCGGGCTTTTCTTATATATAAAACAATATAACTTTTCTTTAAGTCTCCTTTGGGGAGATTTTGGGGGCTAACTATCATGAAAAAACATATTCCTAATTTTATCACCTGCCTGAATCTTTTCTCCGGCTGTGTAGCTGTCTATCTGGCCTTCAACGGACATCACGAAGGGGCTTTTATCGCTATTATGCTCTCGGCTGTTTTCGACTTTTTTGACGGATTTGCTTCTCGTCTGCTAAAGGCTTATTCGCCCATGGGAAAAGAACTTGATTCGCTGGCCGATATGGTAAGCTTTGGTCTGGCTCCGGGCGCTATCGTTTTTTCACTCCTGTCTACCACTAGTAGTTGGGAGTACCTCCCCTTTGTGGCTTTTCTTATTCCTATATTTTCCGGTCTGCGCCTGGCTAAATTCAATATCGACGATCGGCAAACAAGCTCATTCATCGGATTACCGGTACCTGCCAATGCCATTTTCTGGGCCGGAATGGTTTATGCCTACTCTCCACTTTTACTGGACAATATCTGGTTGCTTTTGGTTTGCATCGCATTATTCTGCTATTTCTTAATATCCGAAATTCCCATGTTCTCACTCAAGTTTAAGAACCTGGCATGGAAAGATAATCAAATCCAATTTTTGTTTCTGATCGTTTGTGCAATTATACTCGCAGTTTTCCAACTAAATGCTTTCCCCATGCTCATTGGGTGGTATATCATCTTATCTGTTTGCGTTTGGTTGACTAAAAAATCGCGGGCGTAAATTCACAACTCAATTTTCAAGCCTATAGACTTAAAATTGGAAATAAAAGATGTACTTTTGTTTTAAATCATGCATCCATGTCTATCAGCATATCAAATCTGACTAAAAAATACGGAGAACAGGTTGTCCTCAATAACATCAACTTCGAAATTGGCGAAGGAGAAGTTGTAGGTTTCCTGGGTCCCAATGGTGCGGGCAAAACCACCACCATGAGAATTCTTGCCGGAGCATTGTCATACAATACCGGCTCGGCAAAAATATGCGGTCTTGAAGTAAACGACAATCAGCTAAAGACAAGTAGCATGGTTGGCTTTCTTCCCGAACAAAACCCACTCTACGTGGATATGTACGTGAAAGAATACCTGCTTTTTGTGGCCGAAACTTATCATTTGGGCAAAGAAAAAGAGAAACGCGTAAATGAGTTGATCGATACCGTAGGACTGAGACCCGAATTTCACAAGAAAATAGGACAACTCTCGAAAGGATATCGTCAACGGGTAGGACTGGCACAGGCACTGATTCCAAATCCCAAAGTATTGATACTGGATGAGCCTACCACCGGACTCGACCCAAACCAACTGGAGGAAATCAGAGCACTGATTCGTGAAATAGGCAAAAACAAAACCGTGTTGCTCAGTACCCACATCATGCAGGAGATTCAAGCCATCTGCAATCGGGTTATTGTGATAAACAAAGGTGAAATTGTGGCCGACTATTCCGATCTTTCTGAAATAAAATCTTTCAGCGAAGATAGTCTCCACTTCGAAGTGGAATTTGCAGAAGCAATTGAACCGAAAGTACTGGAGGAACTGGAACATATAACCGGAGTTGAACGAATTTCCGACAAGCATTTTACACTCATTGCTTCGACCGATATTCGTGCAAGCATATTTGACTTTGCAACAAAGACAAACAATAAGATTCTGACAATAAAAGCTGTGGAACGAAGCATGGAAGATGTCTTCAGAAGTCTGACAAAATAGTTACAAGAAAATAGTTACGAGTTACAAGGATTGCATCTAAACTCGTAACTAAATATCCTGTAACTCGTAACTGAAAATTAATGGAAGAAAATTTCGACATACGAAACAATCAAAAAGGTGAAAAAGAGTTTGAAAACGCTTTGCGCCCACTGACTTTTTCGGATTTTAGCGGACAAAACAAAATTGTCGAAAATCTGAAAATCTTTGTGCAGGCTGCGCGCATGCGTACCGAATCGCTCGATCACGTGTTGCTTCACGGACCTCCGGGGCTTGGCAAAACCACGCTTTCGAACATCATTGCCAATGAGCTGAACGTAGGCTTCAAAATAACTTCCGGACCAGTACTCGATAAACCCGGCGACCTGGCGGGTTTACTCACCAGTTTGGAAACAAACGACGTGCTATTTATCGACGAGATTCATCGCCTGAGTCCGATTGTGGAAGAATACCTGTATTCTGCCATGGAAGATTATCGGATTGACATCATGATCGATAAAGGTCCAAGTGCCAGGTCAATTCAGCTGGAACTAAATCCTTTCACTTTGATTGGTGCAACGACCCGTAGCGGGCTTTTGACTTCACCTTTGAGAGCGCGATTTGGTATTAATTGCCATTTTGAATATTACGACATCGAAGTAATCACAGGAATTATAAAACGTTCGGCACGATTGCTGAATGTGGAAATTGAGAATCAGGCAGCCATCGAGATTGGCGGTCGAAGCCGCGGGACTCCACGTATTGCTAACGCGCTACTTCGACGAGTTCGCGATTTTGCACAGGTAAAAGGAAATGGAACTATCGATATGGAAATTGCCTGCTATGCTCTCGAAGCATTGAACATTGACAAATACGGTTTGGATGAAATTGATAATAAAATTCTGAACACCATTATTGATAAATTCGGAGGCGGACCGGTGGGACTCACCACCATTGCTACAGCACTGGGCGAAGATGCCGGGACTATTGAAGAAGTGTACGAACCTTTTTTGATTAAAGAGGGTTTTATGAAGCGTACTCCACGTGGACGTGAGGTGACCGATCTGGCCTACAAACATCTTGGGAAAGTCAGATTGGGAGAAACAGGAACACTGTTTTGATATAAGTAAGAGCTTAGGAACTATTTATAACCCTAAAGAATATATTTATGGACGAATTATTAACGGTAAGAACTTTTAGCCAGTCAATCGACTTTGAAATGGCTAAATCGTATCTCGAGTCTTGTGGAATTGAGTGTTTCGGACGCGATGAAATAAACAATCGTGCATATCTCGCCAATGTAAACGGAGGTATAAAACTTCAGGTACGAGCAGAACAAGCCGAAGAAGCAGTAAAACTACTCATTGAAAAAGGCTACCTGAAAGAAGAAGATTTTGAGCTATCGCCCGAAATGAAATGGATGGGAAAGTTATTGAATTTTTTTAATCGAAAATAAGAGATAAATAAGCATAATAAATGATCTGTATCCTGAAAACGAAATGCAGATAAACAGCCATGTAACTCGTAACTAATTACTTGTAACTACTTATTTACCTTTACAACCTAAAACGAAAACCTTGTAACTGTTTTTATGGCACAACAAATGAAAAAGTTGGCGAAAGAAACCGCCATGTATGGAGTTAGCAGCATCCTGGGAAAATTCCTGAACTGGATGATGGTTCCCCTTTATACTTACGTCCTTAAAAGCTCCGCTGACTATGGGATTGTAACAAATTTGTATGCGTGGACGGCATTGCTGCTGGTTATGTTGACTTATGGAATGGAAACAGGCTTTCTCCGATTTGCCAATAAAAATAAGGAAGAAGCAGGAAAAGTATATAGCACCACCTTGATTGCTGTAGGCACAACATCCACTATTTTTGCGCTAATCTGTATATTTTTTTCACATCCCATTGCCAACGCTATGGGGTACGCCAACCATTCTGAGTTTATAGCCATGCTGGGAACTGTGGTGGCCTTTGATGCTTTTGGCTGTATCCCTTATGTTTATTTGCGATTTAAAAATCGTCCCGTGCGGTTTGTTGCTTTGAATTTATTTGCCATATTTGTCAATATTTTCTTCAATATTTTCTTTTTGGTTGTCTGTCCGTGGCTCATGGTCAAAGCTCCAAATCTTATCAATTGGTTCTATAACCCTAATTACGGAGTTGGCTATGTGTTTATTTCCAACATATTTTCCACTGCGCTGGTAACCGTAGCCCTGTTGTTCGATGTTTTTGTTGTGAAATTCGAATTTGACAGAGTCCTACTAAAGAAAATGCTCAAATATTCATTGCCATTAGTCGTTTTAGGAATTGCCGGCATCATGAATCAGACTCTTGATAAAATACTTTTTCCATTTTTAATGCCGGGGCAACAAGGAGCATCAGAACTTGGAATTTATGGAGCCACTTCCAAAATAGCTTTAGTTATGACCATGTTCACGCAGGCTTTCCGCTATGCATACGAGCCATTCATTTTTGCCCAAAAGAAAGATAAAAACAGTCTTGATACTTATGCTGATGCCATGAAGTATTATATATTAATAGCTTTATTCATCTTTCTGGGAATGGTCCTCTACATGGATATTTTCAAATATATCATCCAACGAAGTTATTGGGTCGGTCTGAAAGTAGTTCCTGTTGTTATGTTTTCATTTATATTTCAGGGAATATTCTTCAACCTCTCTCTTTGGTATAAACTTACAGACAAAACTAGGTTCGGAGCCTGGTTTTCAATACTGGGAACAGTTATTATGGTATTGTTAAATGTTATTCTTGTACCAACTTATAGCTATATGGGCTGTGCCTGGGCTGCATTTGCATGTTTCTTTGTTATCATGATAGTCTCATACTTCTTTGGACAGAAATATATGCCCATAAAATATGACCTAAAGACTGTCGGACTTTATACAGTTGTCAGCATAGCTTTATATATTATAAGTACATTTATAAATACACCGTATACCATCTTAAACATAACACTAAAATCCATTTTAATGGTTATATATTTAGTGCTGTTAGTTAAGCGTGATTTTCCGTTGCATACTATTCCTATAATAAATCGTTTTTTCAAATAGAGGTAACCATGAGTAAATTACACATTATAACGCCAGTAAAGGATTCATTGGATATAGCCACCCGAACTATTGAGAGCATCATGAGTTCTGAGATCTCTGTTGATTTCATCTATACAGTATACAATGATTTTAGCTCAGAAGAAGTAACAGATAAACTTGACTTATTATCAAAGAAATTTGGGTTTTTCCTGATAAATCTAAAAGATGTAACCCTCCATCCAAGCCCCAATTATTTAACCATATTGCAAATGGCTCAAAATCGGGCAAACTTCGATAGTGCTCAGTTATTAATTGTTGAATCGGATGTTGTTGTAGGTGGAAATACGATTCAGAAAATGTACGAGTGTGCTTTCGAACTTGAGGCTCCCGGATTGATCGCAAGTATTACAACCGATTCAAATAAGAAAATAAATTATCCTTATTTATTTGCCAAAAGATTTAAGAATGAATATGTTCATACTAAAAAGGACCTCAGTTTTTGCTGTACTCTTTTGACTCAATCGTTATTAACAGCATACAATTTCAACGCTTTGAACCCGGAAAGAACCTGGCACGATCATTATATTTCTCATAAGTCAAACGAACTCGGATTGAAAAATTATGTAATCACATCCGCACCNGTCATCCACTTACAACACAGCATTTATCCCTGGATGCATCTAAAGCAGTCCCAACCATTTAANTATCGCTGGGATAAATTNATCAATAAATTAATCAATAAATAACAANAATAAACTTCTAATTGTAAGATATGAATTTTATCCAACTAAGTAATCAGATTTTCAACGAATCGGTACTAGATTATCACAAGACTGATAATGTAGACACTCCAATCAGCAATCCGTACAAACTAAAAAGTATTGAATATTATCTGTATCTGAAAAACTGGATTGATACTGTTCAATGGCATTTAGAAGATATCATTCGCGATCCGCATATTGATCCTGTGACAGCACTTGCTCTGAAACGCCGCATTGACAGCTCCAATCAAGACAGAACAGATCTGGTTGAGTTGATTGATAGTTATTTCTTTGACAAATATAAGGATGTCCAAATTAAAAGTCATGCGATCATAAATACCGAAAGTCCAGCTTGGGCTATGGATCGCTTATCCATATTGCATCTGAAAATTTATCACATGCAACAGGAGGTTGACAGAAAGGATTCGTCGGCAGAACATTTGGCTCAGTGTAAAACAAAGTTAGGCATTCTATTGGAGCAACAAGTAGACTTATCATCTGCTATTAATCAGTTACTAGATGGCATTAGCACCGGTAATAAAAAGATGAAGGTGTACAAACAAATGAAAATGTACAACGATCCTGATTTGAATCCTGTTTTATATGCAAAAGCGAAATAATGTCCAGAATTCTGATTATGCGTTTTTCTGCTTTGGGCGATGTGGCCATGACCATTCCAGTGATTTATTCATTGGCAACAGCATACCCTATGCACGAGATAACCGTATTAAGTCGCAAGCCTTTTGAAGATCTATTTAAAACTTTACCTTCAAATATTCGTTTCATTTGTGCCGATTTAAAAGGGAAACATAAAGGAATCAAAGGACTTAATATTCTGTACAAAGAACTAAAAGCCGAGAAGTATGATTACGTTGCAGATTTTCATTCTGTTCTAAGATCTCACTACCTCCGGTTGCGTTTCAAACTGGATGGAGTCTCCACGGCCAGAATCGACAAAGGCCGCAGCGAGAAGAAAAAACTAACTCAAAAAGATAATAAAGTTTTTATTCCACTAAAATCAAGCTTTCTACGTTATTACAATGTACTTGAAAAACTAGGATTTGAGTTTGAACTTAATTTTAAATCAATTTTCGAGGAAGCTTCAGTCAACTCGCATGAAACAGTTTTTTTTTCAGAAAAGAAATCTACTGAAAAATGGCTTGGGATTGCTCCTTTTGCTAAACACAAAGGGAAAATTTACCCATTGGAGTTACAAGACAAAGTAATTGAATATTTTGCAAATAATAAACGCATTAAGGTATTTATCTTTGGTGGTGGAGAATATGAAAAGAACATTATCAACGGTTGGACTGATAAATATCCAACAATCATTTCGATGGTTGGAAAATTAAATATGAGTCAGGAACTTGCTCTGATGAGTCAATTAGATATTATGTATTCGATGGACTCGGCGAATATGCACCTAGCCTCATTGGTGAATACACAAGTAGTTTCACTTTGGGGTGCCACGCATCCTTGTGCCGGATTTATGGGCTGGAATCAATGCTTGGAAAATGCTGTGCAAATTGATGACCTAACTTGTCGCCCATGTTCTATTTATGGGCAAAAACCGTGTTATCGAAAAGATTATGCATGCTTAAACCGAATCACGCCTAAACAAATTATTAATCGCATTGAAAATGCACTTCTCTGATTTATGAAAATCGTAATCAACCCGACATACAGGATCTTAAATTCATTTGTAGCAAACATACCAACTCTTTTTGATCAAGAAGGAGAATTGGTTTATGCTGCCCGAAATCAACTGAAATGCTATTCAGTAGAAGGTTACGATATAATAGTGAAGCGATATAAAGTACCCCATCTGATTAACCGAATAGCCTATACATTTTTTCGTCCATCCAAAGCTAAACGAGCATATGAATATGCTCTTAAGCTACTTAACTTAGGCGTGAACACTCCTGCTCCTATTGCTTATATTGAACAGAAAAGCTTTGGATTACTTAATCATGGATATTTCATTTCAATATACGAAAAAGATTATACTGATATTAGGAATCTGATGACTGGTGCACAAACGAATGATGCATTATTACAAGAACTTTCGAGTTATATTGCTCAATTCCATAATAAAGGAGTTTTACATTTTGACATGTCTCCCGGAAATATTTTATATAAAGAAGTAGATCATCATTTTCAATTTAGCCTAATTGATATTAACCGGATGCAGTTCTTGCCTAGCATTTCCAATAAAAAGCGATTCAAAAGTTTTAAAAGGATATCGAGCAATGAGAAAGTGTTAACCGCAATGGCAGGAATATACGCTACTGCCTCTAGTCTCAATGTAACTGAGTCAATTAGGGAAATAAATCATTATAGTTATGAGTTTTTCAATTCGCCTAAAATCAGAAATAGAAAATGAGAATCGGGTACGACGCAAAACGATTATTTTGTAATCATCGTGGACTGGGTAATTATAGTCGGGATTTAATACGGTTATTAAATGAGTTTTATCCTGAAAATCAATATGATTTATTCACTCCTAAGATTAAGATTAATTTTCCGGTAAATACACAAAATACACAAATCATTCAGCCAACCGGAATTTACAAGTTATTACCCTCTTCAATTTGGCGAAGTGTTGGTATTAAATCTGATATCATACGACTTGGTGACGATATCTTTCATGGTTTGAGCCAGGAATTACCCTTTGGAATTGAGAAGTTATCCGTCAAGAGAGTAATAACTTTTCATGATGCCATATTCATTCGCTACCCTGAATTATATCCTGCTTCTTACCGCAGAATATTCACGGCAAAAAACATGCAGAGTTGTCGTATTGCTGATCGCATTATTGCCATAAGCGAGCAATCAAAACGAGATGCGATTGAGTTTTTCAACGCTGATCCGGCCAAAGTTGAAGTTGTTTATCAGGGCTGTAATAACATTTTCAGACAAAAGGCTTCTGCAGAAAAAAAAGAGCAAACCAAAGCAAGATATAATTTACCTTCAGATTATCTGTTATTTGTAGGTGCCATAGAACCACGGAAGAATATTGCCTTCATTCTGCATGCCATTCATCAGGAAAAAATTAATATTCCACTAGTGGTTGTTGGTAGAAAAACAGATTACACTGATGAATTAATGAATTTAGCTGAAGAATTAAAACTTTCTTCACAAGTTCATTTTTTGCACCAAGTTGAAACAAAGGATTTGCCAGCTATATATCAATTAGCCCAATTGTTTATTTACCCTTCAATATTCGAAGGCTTTGGTATTCCAATTCTCGAAGCGCTTTGCAGCGAAACACCTGTAATTACTTCCTTGGGGAGCTGTTTTGAAGAAACTGGGGGAAAATACAGTATGTATGTGCAACCACAAAGTTCACAAGAGATTGGAGATGCTATTCAAACTATTTTAGGTGACTCTAACCGCCAGATAAAGATGAAAACTGAAGGTTTTCTATATTCTCAAAAATTTACAAATGATAAAATAGCTAAGCGATTAATGACTTTATATAAAAACATTTAGTATTTTCATCTAAAATGGCGTAATTTTACTTCA
>JGI24140J50213_10000708_pt1 | contig 15414 bp, 11 predicted proteins | sample BarGraIncu00222A_FD_50213 | JGI IMG/M metagenome (IMG submission 50213)
CTCGTCGACTCCGGCAAGTCGGTCATCGTCATCTCGCACCACCAGGCGGTCATGGCCCGCGCCGACTGGATCATCGACCTCGGCCCCGGCGCCGGCCACGACGGCGGCCGGATCGTCTTCGAGGGCACACCCGCCGACATCGTCGCCGCCCGCTCCACCCTCACCGGTGAGCATCTCGCGGCCTACATCGGCACCTGACGGAGGCCTCGCGGACACCGTGAGACGAGTTCTCATCTGTTTGGACCTACGTCTCAGTGGCCAACCGAGATATCCCGGCGGAGCGTAGCGGAGCCGGGATGGTGTAGCGGTGTCGTCGATTACTTGCTGTCAAGCGGCAGGTTCGAGAGTGACTACGACTCAGGTGTCAACACAGAACGCACGAAGCGCAACCACATCTGTGAAGCGTGCTGAAAGGCAACACTGAAGGGCCCAGAGAGCAGATGCCGGTACGCGACCAGTCAACGGCCTCTGCGGACCAAGGAAGAACGGCATCGGCGAGCAACCATGACCCATTTTCAGCCCGGCCCCTTGGGCAGGTGTCCGCAGATGGCGACTGGCCCTGGTTAACAGCCATGGGCCACTCATTCTGGGCAATGATCTCCCTACGACGGTCAGCCGAGGCGAGGAGCGTGTATGTCGTCACCCGAAGGGAGCGCCCCCCTCTCCTGGGCGTCCGCCGTGGCGTTTCGCCGCTATTTCTGGCAGCCGCCCAGGGCTCACGGCGAGGTCATCGAGGGGCGCGAGGTCAGCTTCCTCGAGCTTTTCTATGACCTCGTCTTCGTCGTCGTCGTCTCCCAGGCTGCCGGCCATCTCGCCGGGGATGTGACGTGGGCGGGCGTGGGCCGGTTCGCCGTCGTGTTCGGGCTGATCTGGCTAGCTTGGATTAACGGGGCCGTCTACCACGATCTGCACGGCCGGGCCGAGGGGCGGACCCGGTCCTACGACTTCCTCCAGATGGGCGTCCTGGCGCTCCTGGCGGTGTTCACCGGCCAGGCGACGGCGGGCGACGGCCCGGCCTTCGCCGTCGTCTACAGCGCGTACCTGTTCCTGCTCGGCTGGCTCTGGTACTCGGTGCGCCGCCAGGACGACCCGGCGTTCCGTCCCGCGACGACGCCGTACATTACCGGCGTCCTGGTCTCGGCCACGGTCGTCGGGGCCAGCGCGCTGCTGCCGCACGGGCCGCGTCTGGCGGCCTGGGTGCTCGTTGTTGTCGGCTGGCTCGTCGGGGAGGTGAGGAGTTCCTTGCCCTGCTGCCTGGAACTGACGAAGCCGGCCTGGCCGCCACCGCCGAGCGGGTTCGTATGTTGGTGGAGAACTCCTGGATCCAGAAGGGTGAGACGCAGGTGCGGGTCACCGTCTCAGTGGGCGCCACGATGGCTGTACCGACCGAGAGCGCCGACGACCTTGTTGATCATGCCGACGGGCTCATGTACACCAGCAAGCGGGGCGGGCGCAACCACGTGACAACCGACACGGGCCTCCTCATCAGCGGAGCGGATCGACCCATCCTCGGCACCGCCATCCCCTGGGAGACGGCCACAAGGTGACCAAGGCCACCCTGGGTGGCTCTTGGACGTCGCGCGGGCAGTTCTGGTTTGACAGATCGTTGCCAGCCCGCGGGTCAACACATGACCACCCTCCTGGGCCGAGTCCTCCCTCGGGGCNNTCAGGCCCAAGCCCGATCACCCGTAGGCCGCTCGTCTAACGGTGATCATGACGTCTGGCCGAACATCGTCGAAGCTGCCAGCTCGTTCTCGTTATCGCTTCGTTTCGGGGTCAGTTCGTGGAGCGGCTTGCGCAGAGTCTTGCTCGTCCTGGGGGCGCGTGGGAGGCAGTGCGATGGTCGCGAGCAGACCGAGCAGGATGATGCCGGCGGCGCTGAGGGTGGTGATCCGTGCGGCTGTCACCATCGCGGACTCGGCCGCGGTTTGTGCCGGCTGACCACCTGGCATCCTTGAGAGCTCGGGAATCGCCGCGCCGGCGGACCCCTTGACGATAGACACGACTTGTTTCTGGGCTGGATCACTAAGTCCGGGCACCGAGCTGAGGTTGTTCGCGGTGACGGCGCCAAGAGTCGAGACGAGGAGCGTGCCGAGTACGGCGATGCCGAGGGCCGCGCCCAGCTGGCGAACCGTACTTTGCAACCCAGAGGCCTGCCCGCTCTGGGCCACCGGGACATCGACCAGGATCACGTTGGTGAGCTGGGCGGTGGCCATGCCTACGCCCGCTCCGTAGAGGAACAGCCAGGCGGCCAGAACCGAGCCGCTTGCGGTAGGGCTGATGGCGAGGCCGAGACCGGTGATGGCCACGGCCTCTAGGAGGAGTCCCACACGCACCACAGCGCGGCCACCGAAGCGTTGGGTGAGCTGAGCTGTCCCGCCGGAGATCAGGAAGGTCCCGACTGCCAGGGAAAGGATCAGCAGTCCGGTATCCAGAGCCGAGTATCCGAGCGCACCTTGAAGGAACAGCGGAAGGGCAAAAAGCATCCCGAACTCGCCGAGTGCCACGATCAGTGCGGCGATGGCTCCATATCGCAAGCTGCGGATTCGCAGCAGTGACAGGTCGAGCAACACCGGTTTGCCCGCGCGCGCCTTGGCCCGCTCGACGAACACGAAAGCGGTCATCAGGACCAGTCCCAGGATGAGGGAGCAGGGAATCGGCGAAATCGACCAGGTCCAACGGAAGCTACCGATCGTGAGCGGCGCGGTAGCCATCCCCCAGCCGTAGCGCTGACTCTCGATCAGGGCGAAGACGATGCCGCTCAGTCCCGCGATCGACAGCGCGGCACCCAGGATGTCCACCCGGCGCTCGGCATACGGGTCCTTTGTCTCAGGCACCCAGACCAAGGTACCGATCAGAACGATCACGACGATCGGGATATTGATCAGGAATGCCCAGCGCCAGGTGAAGTCGGTTGTCAGCCATCCACCGACAACGGGCCCGACGGCCGCCATGCCGCCGATGGTCGATCCCCAGATCGCGAACGCGATGCCACGCTCACGCCCGGTGAACAGGGCGTTGACGGTGGACAGTGTCGCGGGCAGGATCATCGCCCCGCCGACGCCTTGAACCAGGCGTGCCGCGATCAAGGTGGTGCCGGAGGACGAACTGGCCGCCAACACGCTCGCCACGCCAAAGAGGAGGATGCCGATGATGAGCAGTCGGCGGCGTCCGAAGATGTCGCCGATCCTGCCCACGGTGATCAGCAGGGAGGCGAAGACCAGGGCATACACCGAGTTGACCCATTCGGCGTCCGAGGCCGTTAGCGAGAGATCGCGGATCAACACGGGCAGCACGACATTGACGATGGTTGCGTCCATGATGATGATCGATACGGCCAGCGCGATGATCGGCATCGCCTTCCAACGCTGGGGATTCGGCGTGGATTCGACGGTCGTACGGGGGAGCGCCTCGGTCACGGTCGGTTCCTGATCTCTCGTCAATGATACTGACACCCTAGTCAGCAATGATGCTGACAGTATAGTCAGTATCATTGGGCTTGGTGGCGCGCCGCGTAAAGTGGTCCATGGTATGACCCCACACCAGGAAGGACGGAATGCCCAAGATCTCCGCTCCGACCGTCGCGCAGCACCGTGTGCGCCAGCGTGACGCGCTCCTGCGCGCTGCGACCGAGCTGCTCGTCAACGGGGGAGTGAGCGCTGTGACTCCGGCGGCCGTGGGTGCCGCGGCGGGACTGTCCCGCCCGAGTGTGTACCAGTATTTTTCCTCGGGTGCCGACATCCTCGCGGCCGTCGTCGAGGAAGCGTTTCCGCCGGCGAACGAGTCGCTGCGGCTTGCCCTCGACTCGGCCATCGGGCCGGCGGAGAAGCTCGACACCTATGTGCGCGAGACGCTGCGGTTGGCCGCGGAGGGTGCGCACCGCCCGGCTGCGGCGCTGGCTGCCGCCCAGCTGCCGGACGAATGCCTGGGGCGGCTGAGGGAGCTGCACCGCGAACAGGCCGCCCCCTTCATGGATGCCTTACAGGCGCTCGGGGTGCAGCAGCTGCCGCTCACGGCCCAGTTGCTGAGCGGCACACTCGAGTCCGCCATGGGCGCGATCGAACACGGCGCGCCCCTAGCCGTGGTCACCGACCTGACAATCGCACTGGTGCGCGCCGCGGTCGGGGTGGTTACCACCAAACCCGATTCCCCGGTGGATCCAGGATCTGCTCGAGCGCGTCCAAGTGGAACCTCGCCCAAAGCGTCCGTGGCGGGTTCTCCCACCGGGACGGTGGGAATTAACGGATGGGCATAGTGCGATCGGTCGTAGCTGATCGGGGTGTGCCTCCGGGGAGGCATGCGACGTCAGGTCCAGGTCGCTCGCTTGCTTGCCGTTCCGGAGGTCGTCGAGCATGTGTAGGTGGGGGGCGAAGATCGGGCTGGGGAGATCGTCGAGCGGGAGCTAGGCCAGGCCAACCGTCTCGATCCCGTCCTCCGTCAACGTCCCATCGGCAGGGTGGCCGTGAGCACGACGACCACGGAATGGACAACATCCCCGTTTGCCTGCGTGTCGCTTCGCCCGTGTAGACGCCTAGGAGCGTGTCGGGCCGGACGTGGAAGCCAGTCTCCTCGATTGTCACGCGAACCGCTGCGGAGTCGATGGTCTCTGCGAGCTCTATGGCGCCGCCAGGCAGGCCCCACGGACCGCTGTCGTCAGCCCGCTGTTGAAGCAGCAACCGCCCGCACCATCGAACACTGCGCAGCCCGCGCAAGCCATGATGATGATGGGATCATGCGTCAAGCCCGTCAAGTACTGCGCGCTTGGACCAGGACGACGGCGCTGACGACCTCGATGGCTGAGTCCAGACCGTCAGCGACTAATGCCACCGAGCCGCCACGATGCCACTACCGACCGCGATGGACTCGATGGTGTTCCAGCCGATCGTGGCGTACTCCAGGTGCGCGGCAGTGCGGGCGGACCTTCGGCCTACGGCATCGACATCAACCACCCCTGAATCAAATCAGGAACCTCACGACCCCCGGACGGCAACGCGGCGAGTTACGCCTTTGCGGCCTCAATCGGTGGGTCGTCCTGCTCTGGGATGATCGCTACGGCGTCAATCTCCACGAGCGCGCCAGGGCGAGCGTGTCCTGCGGTAGAAACGCCGTGATGGGGCAGGGAACGAGCGAGCCCCTGGTCTACGTTTCCGCAGGTCAGGGGCTCGCTCACTTGGGGTGAGTGACGGGACTTGAACCCGCGACATCCGCCACCACAAGGCGGCGCTCTACCAGCTGAGCTACACCCACCACGCCGAGCGACCACCATGATGGCGGCCGCGCTCTCAGCGGCGCTTATGCTACCCGCTTTCGCGCTCAGTTCGGACCACTGGGGGGACCTGCATTCCCGGAGGGCATGGCTGTCGCCGACATACCGCGCTGGTGGATCAGGAGGCGGTGGGTTCGACCTTGTGCCGGGCAGCAATCGCTCTTGCGGTCTCGGAATCTGGCCCCGGCGGCGCCACGAAGATCGCCTCCCGGTAGTAGCGCAGCTCGGCGATGCTCTCGCGGATGTCGGCTAGGGCGCGGTGCCCGCCCTCCTTCTTCGGGGAGGCGAAGAAGGCCCGCGGAAACCATCGCAGGGCTAGCTCCTTGATCGAGGACACGTCGATGATCCGGTAGTGGAGGTGGGCCTCAAGCTCGGGCATATCGCGTGCCAGGAACCCGCGGTCAGTTCCGACTGTGTTGCCGCCCAGCGGTGCCTTTGAAGGCTCTGGTGCCCAGTGGCGGATATAGGCGAGAACCTGTTCCTCGGCCTCTGCCATCGTCGTGCCGGTGGCCAGCTCCTCGAGCAGACCGCTGGAGGTGTGCATGTCGCGGACAAAGTCGTCCATCTGCTCAAGGGCTTCTGCCGGAGGTTTGATGACCAGGTCTATGCCGTCGCCGAGCTGGTTCAGCTCGTAGTCGGTCACCAGCGCTGCCACCTCGATCAGGGCGTCGGTGGTCAGGTTGAGTCCGGTCATCTCGCAGTCAATCCAGACGATCCGGTCATTGGTCGCGCGTCGGTTGATGTTCTGTGCCACGTCTCCACCTTAGAGGGCGCCACCACTAGCCGGCGGCCATTCTGTGCGCCCCCGGCAGGACTCGAACCTGCGACCTAGAGATTAGAAGGCTCTTGCTCTATCCAGCTGAGCTACGGGGGCACGTTCCCGCGGCTGACACGGGGTAACGCGTGAATTGTAGGGGAGCACGCGTCCTGCGCGTGTGGGTTGGGTATTGTTAACACATCGGCCACGCCGGACAAGTCCACGTTTGTTAGCCCGCATTGGAGGTTGAGCTGCGGGCACTTTAGGAAGGGCAGGCTGCGGCTTGTGACCGTCGGTTTGGATGGCAAGGAGTTGCTGAGTGCTGTTGAGCAGCTCCGGCGCGAGGTGGACTATGCCGCCTTCCCTCTGGACCTCTCCGGCGTCTCGGCGGCCCGATCGACGCGGTCGGCCCTGATGAAACAGCTCGACGACTACGTCATTCCTCGTCTGAGCTCGCTGGATGCGCCATTGCTTACCGTTGTCGGCGGATCGACCGGTGCTGGCAAGTCGACCCTGGTCAACTCACTTGTCGGCTCTGTCGTCAGCCAACATGGTGTGATCCGACCGACCACACGGTTGCCAGTTCTGGTGCACCACCCACGGGATACGTCCTGGTTCAGCGGGAGTCGGGTCCTTCCGGACCTTGCCCGGATAACGCAGGGTGACCTCGCCCCAGGCGCGGCTGGAGACAACCACAATGCAGTGCGGCTGATCTCGTCAGAGACCCTGCCGGCGGGCTTGGCCCTGCTCGACGCACCGGACATCGATTCGGTGGTTCATGCCAACCGTGACCTGGCGGGCCAGCTGTTCCTGGCAGCCGACCTCTGGCTCTTCGTCACCACTGCGGCTCGCTATGCCGACGCGGTGCCCTGGGACTTCCTTCGCGGAGCCTTCGAGCATGGCACGTCGGTGGCGATCGTCCTGGACCGTGTGCCGCCGGACGCAATGGAGGAGATTCGCACTCACCTTGCGTCTATGCTGCGTGAGCGGGGGCTGGCCAGCGCCCCCGTCTTCACCATCGCAGAAACCACGGTGACCCCCGATGGCCTGCTCTCAGAGCGTGAGGTCGCCCGGATTCGATCGTGGCTCTCGGCGCTTGCCCGTGATGCCAGAGCGCGTTCGATAGTGGTTCGTCGGACCCTCAGCGGTGCGCTGAAGTCAATGCCTGGCATCGCTCTCACCCTGTCGGCTGCCTCCGCCGAGCAGGAAGACGCCACGGTTGCACTGCACTACGAGGTGAGCGCCGCTTATGACCAGGCGATGCAGTCGGTGGAGCACTCGATGACGGACGGGACGCTTCTGCGTGGGGAAGTCCTTGCCCGATGGCACGAGTTCGTCGGCAACGGGCAGTTTCTGCGTCAGGTGGAGGCAGGGATCTCGCGCCTGCGTGACCGCATTGCGGCAGCCCTCAAGGGCAACTCGCCACCCACCTCAGAGTTGGGGGAGGCACTGCATTCGGGTGTCGCAGAGCTCCTGATCGCCCAGTCGCGGGGGGCGTCGGCGACCGTTCTGCGTCGGTGGCGTCAGCTGCCCGGCGGTGTAGCACTGGTGGCCGGGCACCCCGAGCTGAGCAAACCTGCACCGGAGGGCGAAGGTAACGTCAATCAGCTGATTCGCGACTGGCAGGGTGAGGTGCTCGAAATGATCCGCGCCGAGTCCAACGACCGGCGCACCACAGCCAGAGTGCTCTCCTTTGGCGCTAACGGTGTTGGGGTCATCCTCATCCTTCTGGTGTTCAGCCGGACCGGCGGGCTCTCTGGCGGCGAAGTGCGCGCCGCGGACGGTTCGGCAGTTCTGGCCCAGCGCATCCTGGAAGCCATCTTCGGTGACCAGGCCGTTCGCAGGCTTGCCACGCGGGCTCGGGGACAGTTGATGGTCAGGGCGTTGGCGCTCTATTCCGGGGAGCAGGCGCGCCTGCACGCGGCGGTCTCCGCTCTGCAGGTCAACGCAGGTCAGGCTGCCCGGATCAAGGCTGCATCGGTCGATGTCGAGGCCGCGCGATGACTCCTGAAGAGATGCGATGAGCCGGAGGCTTCTGAGGTCTCGAGCGGCATTGGCAACGGATCCGTCAGCGGATGCTTTACCCGGTGATGTCCCCGGGGTAGCGACTGCACCTGGCGCAGTGAGTGTCCCTGGAGTCACGGTGGAGTCAGTTCAGGCACGGGCTGCTGCGTTGACGTCTGCCCTGCAGTCCGGCGCAGGTTGCCTGCCTCTTGATCGGGTGGGCCGGGCAGAGGCTGCTATCGCCAAGACCGCTGTGCGAACCTCCCTCGCAGGGGGGCGCACAGTGGTCGCTTTCGCCGGTGCTACCGGCAGCGGCAAGTCAAGCCTGTTCAACGTCCTGTCAGGAGCCGACGTTGCCCAGGTCGGCGCCCGGCGGCCGACCACATCGAAGCCAAGCGCTGCGGTCTGGGGCAACGGGCCACCGTCTGGTCTTCTCGACTGGCTCGTGGTCGGGGCACGCCATATGGTGCAGAACGAAACTGAGCTTGACGGACTTGTTCTGCTGGATCTGCCGGACTTCGACTCCCAGACTGCGGACCATCGCGTCGAAGCTGACCGGGTCCTCGACCTGGTCGACGTCTTCATCTGGGTCACCGACCCCCAGAAGTACGCCGACGCCCGCATGCACGACGACTACATTGCCAGGTTGTCGGCTCACGACGCGGTCACCATCACGGTTCTGAATCAGTGCGACCGCCTGACTCCAGACTCGCTCGCGGCCTGTCGCGGCGATCTGCTTCGCCTGCTTGGCGACGAGGGGATCGTTGGTGCGGAGGTGATCGCCACTTCCGCCATGGACTACACCGGGGTCGACGATCTGCGCGATCGGATCAGTCAGGTCGTGGCGGGGCACAACGCGGCCGTTCAGCGTCTGGACTCAGATCTACGTTCTGCGGCCGTGCTCTTGCGCTCGAGCGTTGCGGACTCAGAACCGACCCTCGGCGACTTTGCCGACAGCGCTCTTGTGGACGCACTCGCGCGCTCTGCAGGAATACCCGTCATTCTGGAGGCCGTCGAGCGGGACTTCCGGCGCGAGAGCTTCGTCGCCACCGGGTGGCCAGTCACTCGTTGGACCAGAGCTTTGCGCCCTGCCCCGCTCAAGCTACTGGGAAGGACCAAGGACGTTTCGGATCGCCCCGGCGTTATCTCACAGTCTGATGTTCGCTCAGTGCTTGGCCGGTCATCGCTTCCGCCGGCCACCCCGGCCGCCCGTGCCGCTGTTGCGCTGGCCACTCGGGATCTTGGGGATCGGGCTGGCCGTGAGCTGCCACAGGCGTGGACCGACGCGGTCACCGATGTGGCTTTGCCGCCGGAGGCCGACCTCGGTGACGCCTTGGACAGCGCAGTGGTGGGCACCTCCTTGCGAGCACGTGAGCCCGTCTGGTGGACTGTTTTCGGGTTCGTGCAGTGGATCCTTGCGATGCTCACTGCGATTGGCCTGAGCTGGCTCATAGTCCTGACAGTCGTTGCTTGGCTGCGGTTGCCAGCAGCCAAGACTCCGGGTCTCGGCTCCTTGCCCTGGGCGTCCTTGTTGTTTGTCGGGGGGTTGCTCCTCGGCTTCCTGTTGTCCTTGATGACGCGGGCCATCGGCAGGGCCGGCGCCCGGCGACGCAGACTTCTGGTCGCAGTTCGTCTGCACGACTCGGTGGCGCAGGTGGCGCGAGACCGGCTGGTCGCTCCGGTACAGGAGGTCCTTGACCGGCACCGGATGACGCGGGAGCATCTCGAGGTTGCGTCTCAGGCTACCTGAGCTCGCCCTGCCTGCAGCGCGGTTGAGAGCAAGGGCCCACCGAGACTCGGGCGCTGTCCAGGCACCCACGGGTCAGTTTTCCGCTGCTCAACTCGGCTCTGGGTCAAGGCCGCCTGGATGAGGGAGCCAGCCTCGGGGCGTTGGTGGTCCTGGCGAGCGACGAGTCTTCCAGGAGGTTTACCCCGGCCTTGGATGGCATCGGCAGTCTGGCAGGGCGTCTGGCCACCATGCCCGCGGCAGCGAGTTGTTGCCACGCGACGCGTTCGCTGCGGCAGCCGTCAGTGTGTTCCTGACTGCCCGCGCTGGTGTTGTGCCGGATGTCCACAACTGCCCAAACCCTTGTCCCTTGGTCCACAGGCTTCCGGGGGGCACTGGCATCAGGCGTGCCGTGGAGCCATCGTGGGGTTCTCGCCGGTCGTGGTGAGGAAACGATGGAAGTGACGAGGTGACGACGATGAACGAGACCTATGTAACGCTCAGCGGCAATGTGGTCGGCGATCCGGTGGTGCGTACGACCAGGGCGAACGTGCCCTTCGTGACGTTCCGGGTGGCGTCCAACGTACGCAGGGTGGACTTCAAGACTGGCGAGTACATCGATGCCGGAACGAACTTCGTGAGCGTGACGGCATTTCGGGGGTTGGGGGTTAACCTGTCGAACTCCCTGAAGAAGGGCGAGCCGGTGATCGTCTACGGGCGTATGAGGATCAACCAGTGGGTCAACGGGGACAGGAATGGCACCACGGTCGAGATTGACGCTTACAACGTTGGCCACGACCTGAGCTGGGGTGTGACAACGTTCAGTAAAGTCTCCAAGCCTTCGCTCAACCAGAACGACCGGATGGCGGACCCGGAGGTTCAGGAGGCCGCCGATGAGCTGGACCGCGAAGCGGCGGTGGTCGATGTCGAGTTGCAACGATGACGCGGATGCAGACCAGAGGTTGGGCGCCGGCGCCTGCTAGGCCTGTCTGGCTGGCATGTCGGTGACGGGTTGCCGCGGTGTGCAGTGCGTTGACCCGGGGGACTGACTGCCTGCTTGGGGTCGTCCCTCGATGCGGACCGGAGATCTTGCCTCTGCCCGTCAGGGTGCGAGTTAGGAGCCAGCCACCACGGGCGGATAGCCTGAGCCACATGGCTGAGTTCATTTACACCATGACCAAAGCGCGCAAAGCTCACGGCGACAAGGTCATCCTCGACGACGTGACGATGTCGTTCTACCCCGGCGCCAAGATCGGCGTGGTCGGTCCCAACGGAGCCGGCAAGTCGACGATCCTGAAGATCATGGCCGGTCTGGACCAGCCGTCTAACGGCGAGGCCAGGCTGTCGCCCGGCTACTCCGTTGGCATCCTGATGCAGGAACCGACGTTGAACGAGGAAAAGACCGTGCTCGGCAACGTCGAGGAGGGTCTGGGCCAGATCAAGGCCGATGTTGACCGGTTCAACGCCATCTCGATCGAGATGGCCGAGCCGGGCGCCGACTTCGAGACCTTGATGGAGGAGATGGGCCAGCTGCAGGAGAAGATCGACGCCGCCGACGCGTGGGATCTTGACTCCCAGCTTGAACAGGCCATGGATGCTCTGCGCTGCCCGCCGCCGGACGCCGACGTTTCGGTGCTCTCCGGTGGTGAACGCCGTCGCGTGGCGCTATGCAAACTGCTCTTGCAGAAGCCCGATCTGCTGCTGCTCGACGAGCCCACCAACCACCTCGACGCTGAGAGCGTTCTCTGGCTGGAACAGCATCTGGCGTCCTACCATGGCGCGGTCTTGGCGGTGACCCACGACCGGTACTTCCTAGACAACGTCGCGCAGTGGATTGCTGAGATCGACCGCGGTCGCCTCTACCCGTATGAGGGCAACTACTCGACCTACCTGCAGAAGAAGAGTGAACGTCTGAACGTGCAGGGCAAGAAGGACGCCAAGCTCGCCAAGCGTCTGGTGGCTGAGCTCGAGTGGGTCCGGTCCAACGCCAAGGCCCGGCAGGTCAAGTCCAAGGCCCGACTTTCCCGGTACGAGGAGATGGCCGCGGAGGCCGACCGCACGCGCAAGCTCGACTTCGAGGAGATACAGATTCCGCCGGGCCCACGTCTGGGCAGCACGGTGATCGAGGTCAACAACCTCAAGAAGGGCTATGACGGGCGGGTGCTCATCGACGATCTGTCCTTCACCCTGCCGCGCAACGGCATCGTCGGTGTCATCGGTGCCAACGGTGTCGGCAAGACCACGCTCTTCAAGACCATCGTCGGCCTCGAGACTGCGGACGAGGGCAACGTCAAGATCGGTGAGACGGTCAAGATCTCCTACGTCGACCAGGACCGTGCTGGCCTGGACCCCACCAAGAACCTCTGGGAGACGGTGTCGGACGGGCTGGACTACCTCCAGGTGGGCCACGTCGAGATCCCCTCGCGCGCCTACGTGTCGCAGTTCGGCTTCAAGGGCCCGGACCAACAGAAGATGACCGGCGTGCTCTCCGGTGGCGAACGCAACCGGCTCAACCTGGCGTTGACCCTGAAGGTGGGTGGCAATCTGTTGCTGCTTGATGAGCCGACCAACGACCTCGACGTCGAGACGCTGGGTTCCCTCGAGAACGCGCTCCTGGAGTTCCCCGGCTGTGCTGTCGTGATCAGTCACGACCGGTGGTTCCTGGACCGCGTGGTGACCCACATTCTCGCCTACGAGGGCGACGACGATAACCCTGGCCAGTGGTACTGGTTCGAGGGCAACTTCCAGGCCTATGAGGCGAACAAGGTCGAGCGTCTCGGTCCCGAAGCGGCGCGTCCTCATCGGGTGACATACCGCAAGCTGACCCGCAGCTGAGGTTCAGGCCCTCACCATCCGCAAGGCGAGGTCGCCGTATGCGGCCCCGATGGACTCGGGGCTGCGCCGGACGCCCGGCTTGTACCATCGCACCACGTCGATGCTCAGCGACTGCAGGGCCAGGGTAGTCATGGCGATGTCCTGCACGGCGAAGTCGCCACTGACAACACCCGCCTGAAGGACATCCTTGACCACCGTGTCGATCTGTTTGCGCAAGGTCATGACGACTTCGCTGTGCTCGGGGCTCAGATGGGGGAACTCGTACTGGACGATCCGGGCCGTACGATACTGCTCCGCGTGCCAGCGCGCGAAGGCCGAGACAATGGCCGTCAGCTGGGCCGGGGGAGAGTCGGCGCTCCCGCGGGCGCTGGTCACGACCTTCAGGGCGAGCCTGTGCCCGCGCAGACAGAGCTGGAAGAGAAGGTCCTGCTTGCTGGCGAAATGAACGTAGACGCCGGCCGGGCTCATCTTGGCGCGGGCGGCGATGTCCCGCGTGCTCGTGGCGTGAAAACCCTTGTCAGCAAAGGCATCGACGGCGGCTTCCATCAAGCGTTGGGTTGAGTCTCCGGCTCGACGGCGGGTGGTCTGGGTGGAGGACGTCATCAGAAACCACCCGCGAAAACCCTGGCTTCAGCCATCGGCAGGCAAGAGTGTGACTCAGACGTTGCGTTGGTTCTGGACATGACCTTTAACGTCCTTCACTGGTTGGGTCCCTTGGGCGCGGCGAACGATGGGTTGGTCCACGCAGCCGGGACCGCAGCCGGGACCGCAGGCGGCCGCAGCCATACGTCGGAGCTACAGGAAGCGGCCCTTGATGGCTGAGACCAGCCCGTGGTTTGCCTGCTGCACTGAGGATGGAAGACATGTGCCGCCTGCCTCCAGTGTGGTTGCGGGTGCGGTTGGAGTTTGACATCCCCCGACCGGGCGGCGGGGAAGCGTTAAGTTGACAGCATCCCTCACCTGATCGAAACTAAGCAAGCGCTTAGCGACCAGGAGGATGAGATGCCAAGGAACCTGTATGGCGATGACCACGAGGCGTTTCGCCTGACAGCCCGCGCGTTTGTCGAACGAAGCCTGATGCCCCGCGCCGAACAGTTCATCCAGGCCCGGGCTATCGATCGCGACGCCTGGCATGAGGCGGGCAAGCAGGGTCTGCTCGGGTTGGAGGTCCCCGAGGTCTATGGCGGCTCGGAGGCGCATGACTTCAGGTTCAACGCGGTCCTGGGTGAAGAGCTGTCTAAGTTCAACGCCGCGGCGTCCTCGTGCTTCGGTATCCATACCGACTGCGTGGCTCCCTACCTGGTCGACCTGGGCACCCAGGAACAGAAGGAGCGCTGGCTCCCCGGCTTCTGCTCAGGCGACATCATTACGGCCATTGCGATGACCGAGCCAAGTGGCGGCTCCGACCTTGCGGCGCTGAGGAGTACGGCGGTTCGAGATGGCGATGACTGGATCCTCAATGGTTCCAAGACCTTCATCACCAACGGCTATCAGGCCGACCTCGTGGTGGTGGCGGCCAGGACTTCGCCCGAGAAGGGGGCCAGGGGCATCTCGCTGCTGGGCGTCGAAACGGGGATGGCCGGCTTCGAGCGGGGGCGCAAGCTCGACAAGGTGGGCCAGACGGAGTCTGACACCGCCGAGCTGTTCTTCACCGACGTTCGCGTTCCNTGCGCCAACCTCATCGGTGAGGTCGACCGGGGCTTCATCGCGATGATGGAGCGTCTTCCTCAGGAGAGGATCGGCGGCGCCGTGGCCAACACCGCTCATGCCCAGCAGATCCTGCTCGAGACGATCGTCTATGCCAAGGAGCGCAAGGCTTTTGGCCAGACGATCGGTTCGTTCCAGCACAACAAGTTCCTGATCGCCGAGCTGGTGACCAAGCTTGAGGTCACCCAGGCTTACGTCGACGACTGTGTGCAGGCCCACGCCGAAGGCAAGCTCAGCGCGGTGGATGCGGCCAAGGCCAAATGGTGGTCGGCGCAGGTCCAGAACGAGGTGCTCGATGCCTGCGTGCAGCTCTACGGCGGCTACGGGTTCATGAACGAGTACCGCGTGGCCCGGGCGTGGCGCGACGCCCGGGTGACCAAGATCTGGGCCGGCTCGAACGAGATCATGAAGGAGCTCATTGGTCGTGACCTCGGTCTGTGAACCGAATCTGGGCACCCACTGGTACCGGCACTGAGACTGAGCACACGCGATCACGACAGAGAAGGAGCAGCACCCACGTGAGCATCACCCACCAGAACAAAGTCGCAATCGTCACCGGTGCCAGCCGGGGGATCGGCCTGGGGATTGCCCATCGCCTGGTTGCCGATGGCGCGCGCGTCATCATCACTGCACGCAAGCCCGCGGCGCTCGAGGAGGCGGTCGAATCCCTCGGCGGCCCGTCGCATGCGTTGGCCATCGTCGGGCGCGCCGACGACCAAGCACATCAGGAAGAGGTGATTGCCGCGGCCCTCCAGACCTTCGGGCGCCTCGACTACCTGGTCAACAACGCTGGCATCAACCCCTCCTACGGACCCATGCTGGAGATGGAGATGGACTCCGCCCGTAAGATCCTGGAGGTCAACGTTCTCAGCGCTTTCAGCTGGACCCGGAAGGCTGTGCAGGCTGGTCTGGGCACCTCTGAGGCACCGGGTGGAGCGATCGTCAACGTTGCCTCGATCGCCGGCCTTGGCGCCACTGGGCTGCTGGGCTGGTACGCCGTGAGCAAGGCGGCGTTGATCCACCTCACTACCGAGCTGGGCTATCAGCTTGGTCCCAACGTGCGCGTCAACGCGGTGGCGCCAGGCATCGTCAAGACTGACTTTGCCCAGGCCCTCTACG
>JGI24140J50213_10000710_pt1 | contig 15406 bp, 14 predicted proteins | sample BarGraIncu00222A_FD_50213 | JGI IMG/M metagenome (IMG submission 50213)
TTCTGGTACTTGTTGGTCACGGTGGTCCCCTTCTTGGTGGTGTCTTGGCGGATGCCCAACACCTACCCCATGGGCGGTGTCAGGCGGGGGACCGCCACTCAAATTCCACGAGACCCGGGACAACCTCTCAGGACGTGGTGTGGGGCTGTGCGGCCTCGATGGCGTCCAGGGCCAGAGTGGAGTGGGCGAAGGCGCCCCCGGCGCGCATCTCCGCAGCCACCCAGATCGCCTCCATGACCTCCTCTGGCGTGTTGCCTTTGCGTATGGCCAGCTTGGTGTGGCCACTGATGCAGTACGGGCACTGGGTCACATGCGCGACGGCCACCGCGATGAGCTGCTTGGTCTTCTCGGGAAGCGCGCCGTCGGCGAACACGGCCCTGCTGAAGTTCTGGAACGCGTCGTGCACGCCAGGTGCCAGCTCCTTGCGACGTTGGGCCTGTTCGGTGGTCGTGGGGTGGTACAGGGACTCGGGCATCGGTGTCTCCTTGGTCGAGGTCGGGCGGTTACTGACGGGTTGTCGCTGGCCGTCGGCGTGATGGCCAGCTGCGCGGCCCGACGTCGCCGTGGGCCGTACCGGCCGCTTGTGCGCCCATGTGATGGCCTAGGCCGCTGCCAGCCGGCCGATCCGAATCTGCCAGACCTCCGGGCCCTCCTCCAGGTAGTCCCAGGAGAACTCGCCAGCGGTTTCCGCCGCGAGCTGGTAGTACAGCGGTTTGGGGTCGTGGTCGTTGACCAGCACGAAGGCCGTGCCGGCTTCCAGCGACGCGAAGGTTTCGAAGATCAGCTGGTGGCGGATGCGGGGGATCTCGGTACGGACATCGACGATGCGGTCGGTGACGGGCATGGTGGGTTCCTCTCGGTGGGGCAAGGGCGTCGCCTCGGGCTTCTGTTCCAGGAGAGCGACGTGGTGCATGGTGCCGTCCAGCCTTTGGGCCTGAACAGGGTTGGTATGGTGGAGCAGGGCCCACGCATCCGCCGCGAGCCAGCCCGCTTCCTCAGGTTGCCCGGCGCGGGCGAGCTTGCCGCAGGCGCACGCCAGGACTCGGGTGAGCCCGTCGACTGCCTCGTGACCGGTGGCTTCAGGCGGCACGGGTGATCTCGACCCGCCACTGGAGCGGTCCGGGTTCCAGGTAGCTCCACCCGAACCGTCCGGGCCACAGCGCCTCTGTCTGGTAACGCAGCGGCTTGGGATCGTGATCGTTGAGGATGACGAAGCTGCCGCCCGGCAGTAGCTGGTTGAGTTGGCGAAGATGATATCGTGGCGCTCGCTGTGCGGCAGAGCTCGTGCGTCCAGCTCGTCGGGTGCGGACTGTCCACCGATGATCTCGAGCCTACCGGCCAGGGCCTGCTCCAGGTCGGCGGCTGCGGCGTCCAGTGCCGGGAGCAGCAGGTCGTTCTCCTTGGCCAGGTGGACCGTGAAGACCGCCTGCGCGGCGGTGACCGTGAGCGGATCGCCGGCGTAGGTCAGGTCAGTCATCAGGGACTTGAGGGCTCGGTGCCCAGCGACCATGGCGTCCACCAGGAGCCGCGTGCTCTCCAGGCGTGAGCCAACTCTGTAGAGGGCAACCTCCTCGGCGTGCGCGTGTGGGAGGAACTCGGTGCTGAACCACGCCATCAGGCGGGACAACGCCAAGTCGTACTCACCCGAGCGGGCGCCGGCAACCACCGCGGCCGTGAGCATGCGCATCTGGTTGACCAGAATGGTGTGGTGGCCAGTGATGGCGCCGATCACGCCCACGTTCCTGGTCGACGCAGGCAGAGTCCCGGGCCCGGGTGGAGTGGGGGAGATCTGGTGGGTATCGAGCGACATCTGGGTGTCCTGACAAGTCGTGGGCTTGGGCTGTTCGAGCCGTGATTTGTTTTTACTACACTATCGGTGAAAACTACAATCGTGCCCACGACCAGATCCAGCACGTGCCGTTCGTACCCGATCCCGAGGAGCACGCTGCGATGACACCATCCGAGAGAACTGCCCAGAGCGCCGTGCTTCCGCTGTCCCAGCGGCGAGTCGAGGACGTGCCCGGGCACTGGCTGCTCGCCCGCCTGGGAAAGCGTGCCCTTGGCCCCGGTGGCACGGCGATGACGTCGAGGCTCCTGCGGGACGCTTCGCTGTCTGCTGCAGACGTGGTCGAGTTCGCACCCGGCCTGGACCGTACCGCGACCGAGATCCTGCGGACAGGACCGAAGTCCTACCTCGGCATCGAGCGGGACCCGGAAGCTGCGCGCATCGTTGGCGAGCTCGTCGTCGCACACGGTGAATGCCGGAACGTGGACGCGACCGCGACCGGACTGCCGGACGCGAGCGCCGACGTCGTCGTCGGCGAGGCCATGCTCACGATGCAGACGGACCGGGCCAAGCGCGCGGTTACCGGCGAGGCCACGAGGCTCCTTCGCCCAGGCGGGCGCTACGCGATCCACGAAATGGCACTGCAGCCCGACCATCTCGACCCTGCGATCGCGACCGAGGCCTGTCGGGGGCTCGCCGGCTCCATCAAGGTCAATGCCCGGCTGTTGACCGTCGCTGAGTGGCGCGCGCTGCTCGAGGGCTCAGGACTGGTGGTGGATGTGGTGCGTACCGCGCCGATGGCTCTGCTGCACCTGCGCCGCAACGTCGCCGACGAGGGCGTCACAGGGACGCTGCGGATCGCGGGCAACGTCCTGCGGTCGCGGGACGTGCGCCGCCGCGTGCTCGACATGTGGAAGACGCTCCACCAATACCGTCACTCGATCGTCGCGGTCTCCCTGATCGCGCATCTCCCATCGAACGAGGCAACGTCATGACTGAAAGCCTTCCGCCCGAAGCCGTCGCCAAGCCTGGGATGCACGACCTGTCCGACGTCGCGAGCCTCGTACAGATCCAGCCGGAGGCGACCGTTTCCAGGACGGTCCTGCAGGCCGAGGGCGTACGCGTCGTGCTCTTCTCATTCGATGCCGGCCAGGTCCTGACCGAGCACACCGCCGCCGTACCCGCGCTGCTCCAGGTTCTCGATGGGCACCTGCGCATCATCGCCGACGGCCGCACGGTCGATCTGCTCCCGGGCGGACTCGTTCACCTGGCGGCCCGTCTGCCACACGCCCTCGAGGCAGTCGAACCCNCCCGGCTTCAGCTCACGATGCTCGACCCGCGCGTGCAGGCCTGAGCAATGGTGGTGGCGCGCGTATTCGCGGTCATCGCCGCACGCGGTCATGAGCCTCTGGCTGTGGCGAGACCCACAGGTTGTTTTACTGACAAAATGAGGGAAAACTATGTCCGTGTCCCCTGAACCGATCGACTCCCGCACCCACCGCGTGCTCGCCGGGGTGAGCCGGGTCGCGGTCCTGCAGACTCTGCGCGAGAACGCGGGGTGGCTCGACGTACAGGCCATTGCCGAACAGGTCGGGTTACACACCAACACGGTGCGCTCACACCTGGACCAGCTCATGGAGGCAGGCCTTGTCGAGAGCGCCGTACAGGAACGGACGACGCCCGGGCGCCCGCGCCTGCTCTTTGGTGCCACCGAGACACCGGGCGCCGGACCGCAGGACTCCTACAAGGTCCTGGCCGAGATCCTGGCCAGCGGCATCCGCCAGGGCCAACCGGCACCTGCTGCGGTGGCTGCGCAGGCCGGCCGGCGGTGGGGTCAGCACCTCGAGCAGCAGGGTGGAGCGAGCACCGAACCGGTCGACTCCGGCCGCGCAGTCGAGCGCATCGTCGCGCTGCTGGACGAGGTCGGATTTGCCCCGCGAATCGGTGACAGCCACGCCGCGACGGTCGACGACGCGGGCGCCGCAACCGTGATCGAAGTGCACCGGTGCCCCTTTTACGACGTCGCGCGCGAGCACACCGATGTCGTCTGCGCTGTGCACCTAGGTCTCATCCAGGGGGCGTTGGGCCAGATGCAGGCCCCACCCGCAACAATCCGCCTCGAGCCCTTCGTGCGCCCTGACCTGTGCCTTGTGCACATGGCGCCCGCCGTGATCGATGCTCGCGGCTTGCGGGCGTGAGACGCGGCCGGTTGTCTGTGACCCAATTCCTCGGCCCGGGAACCGAGGCAGGCCAGCTGCGTGAGGCGCTTCGGAACGTGATCGACCCTGAGCTCGGGATTGACATCGTCTCTCTCGGCCTGGTCTACGGCCTCGAAGCGGGCGTTCGGATGGTGACGTCGACGGGACCCGTCGGCTCAGTCATACCTGCCAGTGGGCGCACGTTGCCGACGATCCCGCGCACCCGCCTTCCGCTCTTTATCGCCGCTCTCGTGTGCCTGCTCGCGGGCTTGTGGGGTGGGCTTCTCCTGCTGGGTCTGCCCGTGCCGACCCTGGTCGCCACGACCGCGGAAGACCACGGGATCCTGATGGCGCTCGGGTTCCTCGGGACGGTGATCTCGATCAAGCGGGCGGTCGCGCTCGGTCGCCCTTGGGCCTTCGCTGCGCCCGCCTTCGCCGGCGCGGGAGGCGTTGCCATCCTGGTGAGCCTGCCGCCCATGGTGGGGCGCCTGCTGTTGTGCGCCGCGTCGATCGTCCTGGTGGTCGTGTACGTCGTGGTGCACCGTATCCAACCCGCCCTGCATCTGAGGGTGATGGCCGCCGGGGCCGTGTGCTGGTATGTGGCGCCCCTGCTCTGGTTGATGGGATGGCCGCTGCCGCGGCTGGTGCCCTGGATCGCAGGTTTCCTCGTGCTGACGATCATCGGCGAACGCCTGGAACTGGCCCGGGTGGCGTTTCTGACGCGAAACTCGGTCCGCCAGTTCCTCGCCGCGGCGGTCGTCTTCGGTGTCGGGCTCGTGCTCACGACGACGGCCAGGCCTTAACGTCCTTGTGTTTGTGGGTGGCGTAGTTGTCCAGAATCATATGAACCGCAAGGCCTTTGGGCACTTCCTTGTCGACCGTGCGCAGGAACTTCAGAAACTCCTCGTGGCGGTGTTTGTCCATGCACGACCCAATGACGGTGCCATCGACTGCGTTCAGGGCGCGGTGGTGTTGTGTATGGACGAGAAGACCTCCATCCAGGCACTGGACCACACGCAGGCTTCGTTGCCGATGACCAAGGGCCGGGCGGGCACCACCACCAGCGACTGCAAGAGGCACGGTACGACCACGCTGTTCGCCCCCGGAAGGGCACCAAGGACTAGATGCTGGATCTCTGGTCCCTCGTGCGCTTCCTGCACGTGGTCGGCGCGGTCGTGTGGCTCGGCGGCCAACTCACGGTCTCCGCGCTGGTGATGCCGGTCGCACGCGACCGCCTGCCCACCGAGGTTCGCGCTGGCTTGATGCGCGTGCTCGGGATGCGGTTCGGCATCGCCACCGTGGCGGTCCTGATCCCGCTGCAGGTGGCGACAGGAGTGGCCCTGGCCCGACACAAGGGGGTCACCGTGGCCTCCCTGGCCGAACCCGGATACGGATGCATGCTCGCAGGGAAGCTGGTCGCGTTCGCCCTGGTCATGTTGGCCGCCGGGCTGCACGGATGGGCCATCGCCGCGGGACGCGGGACCCTGGCCCATTCTCTGGCGATGTCGTCGCTTGCCGGGTCGTTCGTAGTCGTGCTGCTGGCCACGGCGCTGCCGGTCACCTGAACTCGCTGGCGACCCTGGTCGATCCCCTGCCCGGCCGACGCCTCGTTCGCGCAGCGCGGCCCTGGGTCCGTGCTAGCCATCGATCACCGACTGACCAGGTGCTGATGCGTTGCGCTTTGCATCAGGACAGAGCGCCGCGACCGCCGAGGGAAGATCGCTCCGCCAGCCCTGAGCCGACGGCCGCAGCCGTCCGGCCGCGCGTTCTCTGGCCGGCGCCCCAGAGCGCAGTCCAACGGCCACATCCCTGTGCCCTTGGCGAGAGGTCAACGCGGGCGTGGGGCCGCTTGAGCACGGCTCTTTCCACGAAGAAAGTGCAATGAGGTCGACAGGTACGTGGAAGCCCTGCTGGCAGACCCCAACCACGACGTGCCTGCGATGTGCACGCACCTGGCCGGCTGTGCCGCTGCGCTGAGGAAGCGATCCCTCATCGGGCTGGTCGCGGGCCATGACGGCCTCGATCCCGCACCGGCCTTGCGACGGCTCGAGGACGACCCCGACCTGACCTGGCCACATATCTGTCAGGCTCAGCCCGCAGGGCTGCGGTTTGGCACGGTTAGCGGGCCCTTCCCGGGATCAAGACGCTGCGCCACACATGTCTGGTCATGGCTAGGAAGACGATCGCCCACGCCGTGAGTGCCACCCACAGCTCAACCCTGCCGATCATCCCGACGACCGGCAGCCGGTCCGCTTGACCGAGGTAGATACCCGCGACGGCATATATGCCGAGCGGGAAGACAATGCTCCACAGCGTCGCTTCGTAGCGAAGTGGTACTCGCCGCACGACGTGGCGCCACCAGCCCGCCGCGACCAGGACTGGAATCAACCACGTCGCGAATGCCCAGAACACGACAGCCAGACCCGCGATGAGCTCTCGTGTCGCGTGCACGATCGGCGCATCCGCCATCTCGACGATGCGTGCTCCCGCCAGGACCGTGATGGCCAGGGCCCCCATCGACACCCAGTAGGGCGGAGTCAGCTCCTCTGGTCCGAACTCGTACAGCATGAGCCGCAGCGAGACGAACAGGCCAGCCGCGGCGTACAGGAAGACTCCGACCGACCAGGACATGACGGCAAGAAGGGCGAGTTCCCGGCGTCCTGTGACGAAGACGGGCTCGATCACGGCGGCGGCGATGGCGACCGACTCGCTTGCGACCACCCAGATGAACCAGGTTCCGTTTGCCGTTGCCACAATCGGCCGCTCAGCCCGCCCCAGCACTGCGGTCCACGGCACGACGTAGCCCAGCACCAGCCAGGCAATCCCGGACAGCACAAGCATGGCTGCGGCTGCCCCGTAGTAGCCCTCGATCCCCAGGCGCACACCCAGCACATTTGGTGCCGGCGACGAACGTGAAGAAGCCGAAGCCTCGTCGCGGGTCGTTGAAGACGTCGTTGGTCGCTTGGCGGTAGGCCACGAAGCGCCAGGCGGTCAGGGAAAGGAGTACGACGAACGCGATGGCTGAGATCACCAACAGGACCCAGGAGATCGCAGGGAAGTCCTCCAGCTTCATGCCGACGGAGATGATGCCGGGGGCCATGACGAGGGCGAAGTACCCAGGTGTGAGCCCCTTCAGGCCTTGGTGCACTCGTCCGCTTAGTCCGCAAGTTCCTGACCGCAGAGGATCTGGGAGCTGAACAGGCGGCGAGTGAGAACGCAGCCTTCAAGACAGTGTTCCTGGACGCGCTGACCCAGGAACCTGTGGTCCCCAACGGTTCGATGGGACATCGCTACGGCGATGAAGGAGTCGGCAAGTGGAATCTCGACCTGGGCGACGCTCACCCGATGCTCAGCGCTCAGGGTGGAACCGAACCCGCTGTCGAGGTTCGGATCCCGCGCTTCGACAGCCCCGACGGTGAGGCCGCCCTGCTCAGCCGGGGGGTCCCGGCCCGCCGTGTCAACGGGCACCTGGTCACCACCGTCTATGACCTGATGCTTGCGCAGTACGGCGTCGCGCGTGACGGTCTGCCCGGCACCTGGCCGACAGGCTACGACGATGCCGACGAGCCGTACACGCCCTCGTGGCAGGAGAAGATCACCGGTGTGGCAGCCGGCGCTGCGGCGCGAATAGCTCGGGAGTTCGCGGCCAATGCCGAGGAGTCAAAAGGGCGTTCGATGATCATCATGGGCGCCGGCACCAACCACTGGTTCCATTCCGACACCATCTACCGGGCGTTCCTCACCCTGACCAACCTGACCGGATGTCAGGGCGTCAACGGTGGCGGGTGGGCTCACTATGTCGGCCAGGAGAAGGTTCGTCCGCTCACCGGCTACAACCAGATCGCCAACGCTCTGGACTGGGTGCGCCCGCCAAGAAACATGATCCAGACGGCGTACTGGTACCTGCACAGCAACCAGTTCCGTTACGACCACTTCGGCGCGGACACCCTCGTCTCAGCCACCCCGGGTAGGCAGTTGGCGGGCAAGACAACCGCCGACATCATCGCGCAGTCGGCCCGGATGGGGTGGATGCCCTCCTACCCGACCTTCGACCGGAACCCACTGGACCTGTGTGACGAAGCGGACGCCGCGGGTCATTCGGTTTCCGAGCATGTGGTCGATGAGCTGAAGGCGGGCCGGCTGAGCTTCGCCTGCGAGGACCCGGATACGCAGGAGAACTACCCACGCGTGCTCTCCATCTGGCGTGCCAACCTCCTGGGCTCATCTGCCAAGGGCAACGAGTACTTCCTCAAGCATCTGCTCGGGACCGATTACTCGGTCCGGGCGACCGAGACGCGTGAGAGGGACCGGCCCAAGGATGTCGTCTGGCATGACGAGGCGCCCACTGGCAAGCTCGACTTGTTGCTGTGCCTGGACTTCCGGATGACCAGCACCACGATCTTCTCCGATGTCGTCCTGCCGGCAGCCACCTGGTATGAGAAGCACGACCTCAACACCACCGACATGCACCCCTTCGTGCACTCGTTCAACCCGGCGATCAGCCCGCCCTGGCAGACGCGCACCGACTGGGATGCGTTCATGACCATCAGCAAGCGGTTCAGCGAGCTGGCAGCGCAGCACCTGGGCGTCCGCAAGGACGTGGTCGCGGTGCCACTGACCCATGACACTGCTGATGCGATGGCGAACCCGCACGGCGTCGTCGCGGACTGGAAGGCTGGGGACTGTGAGCCCATCCCGGGGGTGAGCATGCCCAAGCTCGTTGTCGTGGAGCGGGACTATGGCGCTGTCGCCGCGAAGATGGCCGCCGTGGGACCGCTGATGGACACCCTTGGCGCCACCACCAAGGGGGTGACCTTCACGCTGGACAAGGAGATCAACTACCTGCGACAGAAGAACGGCACCGTTCGCGGTGGGCCGGCCGACGGTCGCCCGTCGCTGGCCCGCGACGTCGATGCCTGCGAGGCGATCCTGGCGATGTCGGGCACCACCAACGGTCACCTGGCCACGCAGGGCTTTGAGACGCTCGAGAAACGGACCGGGGTCAAGCTCGCCGACCTTGCCGCCGAGCACGAAGGCAAACGGATCACCTTCGCCGACACCCAGGGACCCCCGGTCCCGGTCATCACCTCCCCGGAGTGGTCCGGTTCGGAGGCCGGCGGTCGGCGCTACTCACCGTTCACGATCAACGTCGAACGACTCAAGCCATGGCACACCCTGACGGGGCGGATGCATTTCTACCTCGACCACGACTGGATCTGCGAGCTCGGTGAGGGGTTGCCGGTATTCCGGCCGCCGCTGAGCATGTCGGCCTTGTTCGGCGAGCCCAAGATCGGCCAGACCGGTGAGATGGGCCCGGGAGGTGAGCTGGGCGTGACCGTGCGCTACCTGACACCCCACAGCAAGTGGTCCATTCACTCGGAGTACCAAGACAACCTGTTCATGCTCTCGCTGTCCCGCGGAGGCCAGACCATCTGGATCAGCAAGGAAGACGCAGCCAAGGTCGGCATCCACGACAACGACTGGATGGAGGCGGTCAACCGCAACGGGGTCGTGGTCGCGCGGGCGATCGTCAGCCACCGGATGCCCGAAGGCACCGTCTACATGCACCATGCCCAGGATCGGCTGATCGATGTCCCGATCGCCGAGACTTCTGGTCAGCGAGGCGGCATCCACAACTCGCTGACTCGTCTGATGATCAAGCCGAGTCACCTGATCGGTGGCTACGCGCAGCTGTGTTACGCCTTCAACTATCTCGGCCCGACGGGAAACCAGCGCGACGAGGTCACCATGATCCGCCGTCGCTCGCAGGAGGTGCAGTACTGATGCGCGTGATGGCCCAGATGGCGATGGTGATGAACCTCGACAAGTGCATCGGATGTCATACCTGCTCGGTCACCTGCAAGCAGGCCTGGACCAACCGGTCCGGTACCGAGTACGTGTGGTTCAACAACGTCGAAACCCGCCCTGGACAAGGGTATCCGCGCGGTTACGAAGACCAGGAGAAGTGGAAGGGCGGCTGGACTCTGAACCGCCGCGGCAGGCTCGCGCTCAAGGGCGGTGGTCGCCTCCAGAAGCTTGCGACCATCTTCTCCAACCCCAAGCTGCCCTCGATCTCGGACTACTACGAGCCGTGGACCTACGACTACAGCACCCTGACCGACGCCCCGGCGCAGAAGCACACGCCGGTTGCCCGGCCCAAGTCGCTGATCACCGGCAAGAACATCAACATCGCCTGGAGCGCGAACTGGGATGACGACCTTGGTGGCTCCATCGACCACGGGCACAAGGACGTGATGCTCAAGAACATCGCCGACAAGGTGAAGTTCGAGTTCGAGCAGACGTTCATGTTCTACCTGCCGCGGATCTGTGAACACTGCCTGAACCCCTCGTGTGCTGCCTCCTGCCCATCGGGCGCGATCTACAAGCGGGCCGAGGACGGCATTGTGCTGGTGGACCAGGACCGGTGCCGCGGTTGGCGGATGTGCGTCTCGGGCTGTCCCTACAAGAAGATCTACTTCAACCACAAGACCGGCAAGGCCGAGAAGTGCACCTTCTGCTTCCCCCGCATCGAGGTGGGGCTGCCGACCGTCTGCGCCGAGACCTGTGTGGGTCGCCTCCGCTACATCGGCCTCATGCTGTACGACGCGGACAAGGTGCTGGAGGCTGCCTCCACCACCGATGACCACGGCCTGTACGAGGCGCAGCGAGGTGTCTTCCTGGACCCCAACGACCCGACCGTAATGCGCGAGGCCGAGGCGGCAGGCATACCCAGGGACTGGATCCTGGCTGCTCAGCGCTCACCTATCTGGGCGCTGATCAACACCTTCAAGGTCGCCCTTCCATTGCACCCGGAGTACCGCACCATGCCCATGGTCTGGTACATCCCCCCGTTGTCACCGGTGGTCGACATCGTGCGCGACACCGGCCATGACGCGGAGGATGGCGAGAATCTGTTCGCGGCGATCGAGGCCCTGCGTATCCCGGTTGAGTACCTCGCCGAGCTCTTCACCGCCGGTGACACGGCCCCGGTCGACGCGGTCCTGCGCAGACTGGCGGCCATGCGTTCTTACATGCGCGAGATCAACATGGGCCGCCNGGCCGACGAGTCCCTTGCCGCAGCAGTCGGTATGACTGGGGTCGAGATCCAGGACATGTTCCGGCTTCTGGCGATTGCCAAGTACGACGAGCGTTACGTCATCCCGCCGGCACACGCCGAGCAGGCGCATTCTCTCGAGGAGCTCGCGACCGAGTGCAGCCTGGACTTGGAGGGCGGTCCGGGCATGGGCGGCTCGGGTCCGTTCGGTGAGGGCTCGGGCGTGCCGACCCCCATCGCGGTGGAGAACTTCCAGATGCTCAAGGATCGACAGACCAGCGACTCCGTGGTTGAGACCGATCACCGTCGCGGCCGCACCAACCTGCTCAACTGGGACGGCAAGGGCAAGCCCCCGGGGCTGTTCCCCAAGAGCCATGACAACAAACCCAAAGATGACTCAGCGCAGTCGGACTCGCCGGGGGCAGACTCATGAGGGTCAAGGCTCGGGCGGCGGGCAGGTCGCGGCAGCAGAGCGGCCTCACCGACACGCAGCTGGTTCTTGCGTGGCAGAGCGCCTCGCTGTTGCTGGGCTATCCCGACGAGGAGCTCCTGGCTCGTGCGGGGCTGTTGCGCGATGTGGCAGCGAGGTTGCCCGCCACGATCGCCGATCCGATGACGGCCTTCCTGGTGCATCTCGAGGCCACCGCGCTGCCGGAGCTGGCCGCGGATTTCGTTTCGACCTTCGACCACCAGAGGCGATGCTGCCTCTACCTGACATATTTCGAGCACGGCGACACCCGCAACAGGGGAGTCGCACTGTTGCGGTTCAAGACGGCGTATCGGCAGGCGGGCATGGTTCTGTCTGACGCCGAGCTGCCCGACCACCTCGGTGTGCTGCTCGAGTTCGGTGCCACCGCCGATGTCGCTGTGGCGCGGGCCTTACTGCTGGAGCACCGCGCCGGCCTTGAACTGCTGCGTCTGGCGTTGGAGGACGCCCACTCGCCGTGGGCCCTGGTGCTCAAGGCGGTCAGCGCGACGTTGCCACCTCTGGCCGGTGATGACCGCGAGGCAGTCATGAAGCTTGCCGCGCAGGGCCCCCCTGCCGAGGAGGTCGGACTCGCACCGTTCGCCCCGCCGGAGTACATGCCTGAGCCCGGTGGCGGCAATGGCAGACCTGGTGGCGCTGTCGCCCTGCCGTCGCCCACCTACGCGCCCGCCAGTACGCGTGCCAGCAGAGGAGCCCGAGGATGAGAGTGACTACACCCACAAGTGGGCTGGACACCTTCCTGTGGGTCGTCTTCCCCTACATCTGTCTGACCACCTTCGCCGTCGGGCACTGGTGGCGTTACCGGTACGACAAGTTCGGCTGGACCACGCGGTCTTCGCAGCTCTACGAAAGCCGGATGCTTCGACTGGGCAGCCCGCTCTTCCACTTCGGCATCCTGTTTGTTCTTGGCGGCCACGTCATGGGGTTGGGCGTCCCCAAACCGTGGACCGATTTCGTCGGCATCTCCGAGGGCGTCTATCACTTCATGGCGGTCAGCGTCGGGACGGTGGCAGGCATCTGCACCGTTGTCGGCATGGCGATCCTGATCTACCGGCGGCGGACGGTCGGTCCGGTGTTCTCGGCAACCACCCGGATGGACAAGACGATGTACGTCTTCTTGGGGACTGTCATCGTGCTGGGCATGGTCAACACGACCTTGGCCAACATCTTCGGCCACTACGACTACCGGGAAGGCGTGTCCGTCTGGTTCCGTGGCATCTTCCGGTTCTCGTTGCGTCCCGAGTTGATGGCAGCGGCACCGATTGGGTTCAAGCTCCACGCTCTGGCAGCGTTCTCGCTGTTCGCGCTGTGGCCGTTCACCCGATTGGTGCACGTCTTCAGCGCGCCGCTGGGGTACCTCACCCGCCCGTACATCGTCTACCGCAGCCGTGACGACCAGCTCGGCAGTCGTGCCCCACGCCGCGGATGGGAGAAGGTCAAATGACCGACACCGCAAACCCCACTGCGGTCAGGGCGGCCCGGGAAGGGCAATAGGGACTAGCTGAGGATGTCCTTCTGCTGGAACCGCCACCAGGCCAGGGCGAAGAACACCGCAGAGTAGAGGAGGACCAGTCCCGTGCCGCGCATCATGTCGTCCCAGACGACGCTCTGTCCCAACGCGTCCAACCACGAGTACTGGAAATGGGTGGGCAGGAAGCGTCGGTAGGGGTCGAGGGAGGTGATTGAGTCCAGAATGTTGGAAACGACGACCAGCATCGTGGCTCCACCCACCGCCCCCAGAGGAGCGTCAGTCAGCACGCTGAGCAGGAAGGCGAGTGCTGCCACCAGCAGCGACTGCATGCTGGCATAGCAGACGACGATGAGCAGCCTCTGCAACGCGACTCCGGTGGTGAATGTCCCGCCCAGCGGTGACTGCCCGGGCGCCCAGCCGAAGAACACGCCTCCGACCAGGTAAGACCAGGCAGGTAGCAGCAGGTTCGCACCGAAGCTGAGGCTGAGCGCCACGATCAGCTTCTGTCNAAGGAGCCGTGAGCGGGGTACCGGTATTGCNAGCAGGTAGCGCAAGGAGGCCCAGCTGGCCTCGCTGGCCACTGTGTCGCCGCAGAACAAGGCCACGATGACCACGAGCAGGAAGCCAGCCGAGGCGAACTCGGTGAAGAGCGCGAAGTTGGTCGCACCTGTGGTTGCCAGGGTGACCAGCGCTGAGCCGCCCGCGCGGCCTGAGCCGCCCTCTCTGCCGGCGCCTGCCGAGCCGCTGCCCGAGCTGATCTCGAACGCCAAGGCGATGATCACCGGCAGGGCAAGCAGGACCAGCGCTGTCAGCTGAGTGCGTCGTCGGCGCAACTGCCGGACGAACTCCACCCATACGCGCAGGGTCCGCTCGGGCCGGAAGCCGTTGTCATGCACCGCGCTCAGTTGCATCAGCCTGCTGTGGACGCCGCGCCGCGTGGGTGCCGGGTGACCAGTGGGAGGAAGGGGATTGGCCTGGGGCTGCGTCATCGGTCTTCTCCAACCANCTCGATGAACATGTCCTCCAGGGAACGACGAGCCGGCACAGTCTGCGACTCGACGCCCGCAGCGGCCAGAATCTCCTGTGCAAGCGGGGGATTGCTCACCACCAGCTGCATTCCGCCTGCGCCGGCAATCTCGGCCACCGACCCCACTGCGACGAGCCGGCCGTTGTGCATCACGACGACATGGCTGCAGGTCTGCTCGACCTCAGCCAGAAGATGGCTGGAGATCACCACGGTGCGGCCGGTCGCGGCGTAACGGCCGAGCACTTCACGCATCTCGGCGATCTGCAGCGGGTCCAGGCCATTGGTGGGCTCATCCAGCACCAGCAGCTCGGGAAGTCCGAGCATTGCCTGGGCGATCGCCAGTCGCTGCCGCATGCCGTGGCTAAAGGTCTTGACCCTCCGGTCGACTGATGCACCCAGGCCGGCGATCTCCAACGCCGTGTCGAAATCCGCGTCACGAGTCGGGCGACCGGTAGCCGCCCAGAACAGACGCAGGTTGTCTCGCCCGGACAGGTGCGGGAGCAGACCAGGTCCCTCAATGAATGCTCCGATCCGCGACAGGACGGGGGCCCCTGCCTCGATCAGCTCACCGAACACGCGCACCGTGCCTGACGTCGGCCGGATCAGGCCCATGAGAACCCGCAACACGGTGGTCTTGCCGGCACCGTTGGGTCCCAGGAGCCCGACAACCTGCCCGCGCTCGACGCGGAAGCTCACACCATCGACCGCCCGGTAATCGCCGTAGTCCTTGACCAGATCTTCGACAACTACCGGCACCCGCGACAGGTCATCATCTACGGCCCGGCGGCGACGACGTCGGACTGCCGCGACCACAGCACCCAGGATCAGGATCGCCATGGCGCCCAAGCCCGCCACCAGCCAGGCCCAAGGCGCGCCGGTGCGCACGAAACGNCCCTCGACGGTCGCCGCAGCGACTGCGCCGCCCGGTACGGAGATCGTGTAGCTGCGCGGCGAGGTCGGCAGCTGGTACGCCAGNTCGGTCGTTGCCACCTCCACGACCAGCCGGTCCCCAGCGGGTACGTTCCTGACCACGCCGGGCAAAGCGACCGTCACGGTCTTGGGNACTGCGGCTGTGAGCCCGGTGAGCCGAATCGGAGCCACCAGCCCCNCCAGCATCGTGTCGGTCCCGTCGGCAGCAAGCTGATGCACGGACGCGAACAGCGTCGCGTCGGCGGCACCGCGGGCCGTGACTGCCAGCCTGANCGTGNAGGACCCTGCCACCAGCAGGCTGCTCGCNAGTGGCGCNGACGGGAAGANAGCGACCTGGCCTGGAATCGCGGACAGGGCCTGGGAACCGGTGGCTCTGGCTGCGGTGCCGAGCAGACTGCCCAGGCCGGGGACGGAGGTGACCGCGGCCGGACTTCCCCCAGCGGGAGCATAAAT
>JGI24140J50213_10000711_pt1 | contig 15404 bp, 14 predicted proteins | sample BarGraIncu00222A_FD_50213 | JGI IMG/M metagenome (IMG submission 50213)
AAAATGTAGAGGTCGCCAGAGGGTCCGCCGCGGACGCCAGCCTCGCCTTCACCGGCGAGCCGGATGCGGGTGCCGTCTTCCACGCCCTGCGGAATGTTGACCGACAAATTGCGCTCGCGGGTCACGCGCCCCGAGCCCACACAGGACGGACACGGGTCTTCGATCATCTGGCCGCGGCCCTGACAGCCCGGGCAGGTCCGCTCCAGCGTAAAAAATCCCTGCGCCTGCCGCACCCGCCCCTGCCCGCCGCATGTCGAGCAGGTCTTCGGCTTGGTGCCGGCTTTCGCGCCGGTACCCGAACAGGATTCACAGGTCACCGAAACCGGAATCTCGATCTGGGCGGTCTTGCCGAGGAAGGCTTCCTCGAGCGTGATCTCCATGTTGTAGCGCAGGTCGGCGCCACGCTCGCGCCCGCCGCCGCGGCCGCGTTGCCCGGCCATGCCGAACAGGTCCTCGAAAATATCCGAGAATGACGAGGCAAAGCCGGCGCCGAATCCCGGGCCACCGCCGCCGCCCTGCTCGAACGCCGCATGACCGAACCGGTCATAGGCTGCACGCTTTTCGCCGTCTTTGAGGACTTCGTAGGCTTCGTTGATTTCCTTGAAGCGGACTTCGCTGGTGGCATCGCCGGGATTCTTGTCCGGATGCCATTTCATGGCGAGCTTGCGGAAGGCGGCCTTGAGCCGGGACTCGTCCGCGGTCCGTTCGACTTCAAGGGTTTCGTAGTAGCAACGCTTGGTGGACATCCGTCAAATCCGCCCGAAGTTCGTCTTCATTCCGAAGCCATTTCATTCCGAAGCCATGTGCTTCAAAGGATGCAGCCCCCGGCTTAACAAAAAATGACCCCCATCCTGCGAGACGCGGCGTTCGCGCTCTTGAGAATGGGGGTCATGTTCACCGCCGTTTAAGCAGATTTCTTGTTGTTCTTGTCGTCGTCGACTTCGGTAAATTCCGCGTCGACCACGTCATCCTTTGCGGCATCCTTGGCCGCATCGCTCTCGGCCTGCTGCTTGTACATCGCCTCGCCGAGCTTCATCGAAGCCTGCGCCAGCGTGTTGCTCTTGGCCTTGATCGCCTCGGCATCGTCTCCCTTCAGCGCTTCCTTCAAATCGCTGACGGCGTCCTCGATGGCGCGGCGCTCGCTCTCCTCGACCTTCGAACCATGTTCGGCCAGCGCCTTCTCGGTCGAATGCACCAGACCGTCGGCATGGTTCTTGGCATCGACCGCCTCGCGGCGCTTCTTGTCCTCGGCCGCATTGGCCTCGGCGTCCTTGACCATCTTCTGGATGTCGGCCTCGGACAGACCGCCGGAAGCCTGGATGCGGATCTGCTGTTCCTTGCCGGTCGCCTTGTCCTTTGCCGACACGTTGACGATGCCGTTGGCGTCGATATCGAAGGTCACCTCGATCTGCGGCATGCCGCGCGGCGACGGAGGAATGCCCATCAGGTCGAACTGGCCGAGAACCTTGTTGTCGGCCGCCATTTCGCGCTCGCCCTGGAACACGCGGATGGTGACGGCGTTCTGGTTGTCCTCGGCGGTCGAGAACACCTGGCTCTTCTTGGTCGGGATCGTGGTGTTGCGATCGATGATGCGCGTGAACACGCCACCCAGNGTCTCGATGCCGAGCGACAGCGGCGTCACGTCGAGCAGCAGCACGTCCTTGACGTCGCCCTGCAGCACGCCGGCCTGGATCGCGGCACCAATGGCGACGACTTCGTCCGGATTGACGCCCTTGTGCGGCTCCTTGCCGAAGAACTGCTTCACGACTTCCTGAATCTTCGGCATCCGGGTCATGCCGCCGACCAGCACCACTTCGCCGATTTCGCCGGCGGTGAGGCCCGCGTCCTTCAGCGCCTTGCGGCAGGGCTCGATGGTCTTCTCGACGAGATCGTTGACCAGCGCCTCGAATTTGGCGCGCGTCAATTTCATGGTCAGATGCTTCGGACCGGACGCGTCGGCCGTGATGAAGGGCAGATTGATTTCGGTCTGCGTGGTCGAAGACAATTCGATCTTGGCCTTTTCGGCGGCCTCTTTCAGGCGCTGCAGGGCAAGCTTGTCATTGCGCAGGTTGATGCCCTGCTCCTTCTGGAATTCATCGGCCAGATAGTTGACCAGCCGCATGTCGAAGTCTTCACCGCCCAGGAACGTATCGCCGTTGGTCGACTTCACTTCGAACACGCCGTCGCCGATCTCCAGCACCGAGACGTCGAACGTGCCGCCGCCGAGATCGTACACCGCGATGGTACCGGCTTTCGACTTGTCGAGACCGTAGGCAAGGGCTGCTGCGGTAGGCTCGTTGATGATGCGCAGCACTTCAAGGCCGGCGATCTTGCCGGCATCCTTGGTGGCCTGACGTTGCGCGTCGTTGAAATAGGCGGGAACGGTGATGACGGCCTGGTCGACCTTCTGGCCGAGATGGGCTTCCGCGGTCTCTTTCATCTTCTGCAGAATGAAAGCGGAGACCTGGGAGGGTGAATAGGTCTTGCCATCGGCTTCGACCCAGGCGTCGCCGTTGGATGCCTTGACGATCTTGTAGGGGACAAGCTTCTTGTCCTTCTCGACCATCGGGTCGTCGTAGCGGCGGCCGACGAGGCGCTTGACCGCAAAGAACGTCCGCTCGGGATTGGTCACCGCCTGGCGCTTGGCGGGCTGGCCGACGAGGCGCTCGCCATCATCGCTGAAAGCGACAATCGACGGTGTCGTCCGCATGCCCTCGGCGTTCTCGATGACTTTCGCGGTTTTGCCATCCATTACGGCAACGCACGAATTGGTGGTGCCGAGATCGATCCCAATGACCTTTCCCATGGTCCTCATATCCTTCTTTTTGCGGCAGGTTGGCTGGGCCCTGACGGCGCACCAATCCAAACCCCCAACGATCAAATACTCGCGATATTGCGACGGTGAGCCTCATATAGGAGAGGGGGGCAGGCCTGCAAGGACCGGGGCGCAACCTTAGCCAGCGAAAACCCTGACCTTTGAAAGATAGTGTCCGCCCTCCGGCGCGGCACCGGCCAGGGCCACCAGCCTGGTGTCGGACCNATCGCGAACTCCGGCGCGATGGATGCCGGGCCCCTCGCGGGTGGCCGATTCCAGGAACGGATCGGCGGGCAGGCCTGTCGCCGAAGCGGCAAAACGGCTAAAGCAGGCGGGCTGGAACGTGGCTCCCGCGCCGGGGCCACATCGGGCGACCATCGAACGGCCTCAATGCAAACCCAGTAGATTTTCATGAAGCAGATTCGACTTTTGTCCGCCCTCGTCCTGTTCGTTGCCGCGATCTGTCCCGCCCTGGCGGCGGACACGGTCTTTCCGGCGGGGGTTCGGGTCGGGATAACGCCGCTTGTCGGGCTGGTCGGAGCCAGGACATTCGTCGGATTCGAAACCGAGGACCATGGCGTCAAGGTGCTGATGGCAGAGCTTCCGCCCGAGGCCTACAATGAGGTCGTGACGGCCTTCAAGGCCAATCCCGCCGGCACCAATGGCATCAAGCCGGAGAGCATCGAGACATCGGCCGGCGTTGCCTATTACACCGCGGAAAACGCCAGGAATGGCGCAACCAGTGTCCGGCGCTATTCGATGATCCTGCCGGGGGGCGCCTTCTCGGGCTATATCGCCGTACAGGTTCCGGAGAATGCGAGCAGAATCTACACCGACGACGCGATACGGCAGATGTTTGCCTCGGCGGCGGTCCGCAAGCAGGTTCCGGTCGAGGAGCAGCTTGGACTGTTGCCGTTCAAGATCAGCGAACTCGGCGATTTCAAAAATGTCCGCACGCTGGCGGTTGGCTCCGCCGTGCTGCTCGCCGACGGCGAGGAAAACAGCAGCGTTGAAGTAACACCGTTCATGGTGCTCAGCCTGATGGGATCCGCGCCGGCACAGCCGGATGATCGCGGCCGGTTTGCGCAGGAGGCCGCCATCAGCATTCCGGGCGTGCGCGAGGCGCGGATGACGATGTCCGAGGCGGTCCGCATCGAGGGCATGCCCGGCTATGAAACGCGTATTGACGGCATCAGCGGCAAGGACACCCCCGTCACCGTCGTGCAATGGTTGCGATTCGGCGGCCCGACAACGTTGCGCATCATCGGAAGTGCCCCGCGCGACCAGTGGGCGAAAGCATTCCCGCGCTTCCGGACGGTGCGGGACGGCATTCAGCCGCGCTGAATTCGCGTCCACCGGTGCCGAAGATTCCAGCCCCGATTGACCGGTAAATCCTCTTTACGCTGCTCCAGCGACCTGATTTGCTGGCCCAGGCGACAACGGGAGAGGCAACCATGCTGGACCGAAGACAGATTCTTGCAGGCTTGGGCACCATGATCATGACGACCGGTATCTCAAAACAACTTTGGGCGGCGGGCTCGATCAAGCCCGATGACGCGTCGGCCCTGCTGGTGATCGATGTTCAGAACTGCTTCCTGCCGGGCGGCAGCCTCGCCGTGAAGGAAGGCGAGCAGGTCGTTCCGGTGATCAATCGCATCGCCAAAGGGTTCGCCAATGTCGTGATGACGCAGGACTGGCACACCGTTGGCCATATCTCCTTTGCCTCGGTTCATGACGGCAAGAAGCCGTTCGAAATGATCGATCTGCCCTATGGCAAGCAGATGTTGTGGCCCGATCACTGCGTGCAGGGCACCGAGGGCGCCGCGCTTTCGAAGGACCTCTCGATTCCGCAGGCCGAACTCGTCATTCGCAAGGGATTCCACAAGGACGTCGACAGCTATTCGGCGTTCACCGAGGCCGACGGCAAGACCACGACAGGACTTGCCGCCTATCTGCAGGCCCGCAAGATCCAGCGTCTGTTCGTCGCCGGGCTGGCGACTGACTTCTGTGTCGCCTGGACCGCGCTCGATGCGCGCAAGGCCGGCTTCGAGACCTATGTGGTTGAAGANGCCTGCCGCGGAATCGACGCCCANGGCTCGCTNGCCAAAGCCTGGGCGGACATGGCGCAGGCCGGCGTCAAGCGCATCCAGTCGGGCGATATCGAGGTTTAGTTCTGCTCGGAAGCGCTGACCTTCGCGCCGCCCTTGGCGACCGCGACCAGCGCCGGCCGCAACACGCGCTCGCCGATCATGTAGCCGGCCTGGACCACCTGCACCACCGTTCCGGCCGGGACCGATGGATCGGGAACCTCATACATCGCCTGCTGGAAATTCGGGTCGAATTTCTCGCCCGAGGGATCGAATTTCTTGACGCCGTTTTTCTCCAGCGTGTTGAGCAGCGACCGCTCGGTTAATTCAACGCCTTCGATCAGCGACTTCACCCCGGGATCGGCGGCGGCCCTGGTGTCGGCCGGAACCGCATCGAGCGCGCGCTGCAGATTGTCGGCGATATCGAGAACGTCGCGCGCAAAACCTGAAATGCCATAGGCTCGCGCATCGGCGACTTCGCGCGCGGTGCGCTTGCGCAGGTTTTCCATATCCGCCAGCGTGCGCAGCATCTTGTCACGCAATTCAGCGACTTCGTTCGCCAGCGCTCCCGCCGATCCCTCCTCCGGGTCGTCGGGCATGATGTACGGTTTGGAAACCACAGGCTCGGTGGCCGGGTTAACCGGATCGTCGTTCTGCCGGTTGGGATCGGTCATAGACTGCCTTTTCGGAAAAATGGCGAGGGATCAATGGGGAGGATTGCTGGCCCGGATATCGTGCTTTAGACGCCAAAAATCAAGCGCAACCGGAGGCTGACGGGGCGGATTATCCGCCCAGCATCCGGCTGACAATGCGGGCGGCATAGTCCACCGTCGGAATCACGCGGGCATAATTGAGCCGCGTCGGCCCGATCACGCCGAGAACGCCGACAATATGACCCGCGCCATCGCTGTAGGGCGCGATGATGGTGGAAGAACCGGACAGCGAAAACAGCTTGTTCTCCGACCCGATGAAAATCCGCACGCCTTCGGCGCGCTCGGCGCGTCCCAACAGATCGATCACGCCGCGCTTGGTCTCCAGATCGTCGAACAGCAGCCTGACGCGCTCCAGATCCTCCAGCGCGTGCAAGTCTTCCAGCAGATTGGCGTGACCGCGCACGATCAATTGCCGGTCGTCGCTTTCACCGCCGGACCAGCTCGCGAGCCCGGCGGCGATCACCTTCTGCGTCAACTGATCGAGCTCGGTGCGGTTTTGCGTCAGGGCGGTTTCAAGTTCGAGCCGTGCCTCCGCCAGCGTTCGCCCGCGAATCCGTGCATTGAGAAAATTGGTGGCTTCGGTGAGCGCCGACGAGGGAACTCCGGATGGCAACGTCAGCACGCGGTTCTCGACCTGGCCGTCCTGACCGACCAGCACCACCAGCGCCCGCTCCGGTTCCAGCCGAACGAATTCGATATGTTTCAGCCGCGAATTGGATTTGGCCGTCAACACCACGGCGGCGGCCCGGGTCAGGCCGGACAGCCGCGTCAAGGCCTCGCCGAGGGCGGCTTCGACCGATTGCGCCTTGCCGACCGACGCAAGCTGGGTCTGGATCGATTGCCGCTCNGGCTCGGTGAGATCGCCGACCTGCATCAGGGCATCGACGAAAAAACGCAGGCCCAGTTCGGTGGGCAGCCGGCCGGCCGAGGTGTGCGGCGCGTAAATCAGGCCGAGCTGCTCCAGATCCGACATCACATTACGGACCGAGGCCGGCGACAGCGGCACCGCGATCAGGCGCGAGATGTTGCGCGACCCCACCGGCTCGCCGGTGGCGAGATAACTCTCGACGATTTGACGAAATATATCCCGCGACCGCTCATTGAGCTGGGCGAACCCGGCATGCGGCGCGATCAGGCCAATCGGATCGTGGTGGGCCACAGGCAACTCCAGAGCGCGGGGGCCGCGCTTGCAACNGGCCTAATCTGTCCATCTCGGGGGCCGGTTACAAGCAGACATTGATGCCGGACGGTGGCCAAGGGAGCGTCAAAGGGCCTTGCCGCTGCCCCTTCCCCCTCCTACAAGCACCGCGAACCGTAACTTTTGCTGAATTATTGGAGGATTCCCATGCGGCCAAGCCGCCGTGCGCCGGATGAACTGCGCGCCGTGTCGCTGGAACGGGGCGTGGTCAAATACGCCGAGGGTTCCTGCATGGTCAAATTCGGCGACACCCATGTGCTGGTCACGGCGACCCTGGAAGAGCGCCTGCCGCCCTGGCTCAAGGGCCAGGGCCGGGGCTGGGTCACGGCCGAATATGGCATGTTGCCGCGCGCCACTCTGGAGCGCACCCGCCGCGAGGCTTCTGCCGGCAAGCAGAATGGCCGAACCGTCGAAATCCAGCGCCTGATCGGCCGCTCCTTGCGCGCCACGCTTGATCTCGAAACGCTCGGCGAACGCCAGATTACCGTCGACTGCGACGTGCTGCAGGCCGATGGCGGCACGCGCACGGCCTCGATCACCGGCGCCTGGGTCGCATTGGCCGACTGCATCGGCTGGATGAAGACCCGCAACATGATCAAGGGCAATGTGCTGCGGGATAATGTGGCGGCGATCTCCTGCGGCATCTATAACGGCACCCCAGTGCTCGACCTCGATTATGCCGAGGACTCCGAAGCCGATACCGACGCCAACTTTGTGATGACCGGCGATGGACGCATTATCGAGGTGCAGGGTACCGCCGAGAAGACGCCGTTCTCGCAGGACGAGTTCCTGGCGCTGATGGCACTGGCGCGCAAAGGCGTGGCGCGGCTGGTGGATCTGCAGAAAATGGCCGTGGCGTGATTCACGTCTTCGCTGGTTGCCGAAGAAAGACGTGTTGCCGAAGAAAGACGTGGACGGCCGGGGCGCAGGCAGGTCTACCCCGCAAGGCAGACTACTATGGCCGGCCATGACGAATTATAAGCGCGCATGACCCAGCATCGTCGAATCACCGGCAAGCTCGTGATCGCGACCCACAATCCCGGCAAGCTCGCCGAGATGCGCGAATTATTGGCGCCGCACGGCGTCGCGGCGGTGTCGGCCGGCGAACTCGGCCTCGGCGAGCCGGACGAGACCGGCCCGACGTTCGGCGCCAATGCGCGGATCAAGGCGGTTGCCGCGGCCAAGGCGGCGCAGCTTCCGGCATTCGCCGACGATTCCGGATTGGTGGTCGACGCGCTCGACGGCGCGCCCGGGATTTTCTCGGCGCGCTGGGCCGGCGCGGACAAGGACTTTGCCGCCGCGATGACGCGGATCGAACGGCTGCTGCAGGAGCGCGGTGCCACGACCCCGCCGCAACGAAGAGCGCATTTCGTTTCCGCGCTCTGCGTGGCCTGGCCCGACGATCATCTCGAAGAGGTCGAAGCGGAGGCCTGCGGCACGCTGGTATGGCCGCCGCGCGGCACCGCCGGCTTCGGTTACGATCCGGCGTTCCTGCCTGATGGACACGCGCGGACCTTCGGCGAAATGACCAGCCTCGAGAAACACGGCCTTCCGCCGCTGGGGCTCGGGCTGTCGCACCGCGCCCGCGCTTTCGTCAAGCTGGCGGAGATCTGCCTGTGAGCGCGCAAGAAGGAAAAAAGGACGCCTTCGGTGTCTACCTGCATTGGCCGTTTTGCCTGTCGAAATGTCCGTATTGCGATTTCAACAGCCATGTCCGGCATGCCCCGATCGATGAGGATCGCTTCGCGCGCGCCTTTGCACGCGAGATCGAAACCACCGCCGCGCGCACACCGGGCCGCGAAGTATCCTCGATCTTTCTGGGTGGCGGCACCCCATCCTTGATGCGGCCGCAAACCGTTGGCGCCATTCTGGATGCGATCGGAAAGCACTGGCACGTCGCGGCCGGCGCCGAAGTCACGCTGGAGGCCAACCCCACCAGCGTCGAGGCAACACGGTTTGGCGGCTATCGCACAGCCGGCGTCAACCGGGTGTCGCTCGGCGTGCAGGCGCTGGACGATGCTTCGCTGAAGGCGCTGGGACGGCTGCACACCGCGCGCGAAGCACTGGACGCGGTTGCGATCGCGCGCGCCGCCTTCGACCGCTATTCGTTCGATCTGATCTACGCCCGTCCCGACCAGACGCCGCAGATGTGGGCNGANGANTTGAAGCTCGCNATCNCGGAAGCCGCCGAGCACCTGTCGCTTTATCAACTGACGATCGAGGAAGGCACGCCGTTCTTCGGTCTGCATGCCGCGGGCAAACTGAAGACGCCGGACGAGGCGACCGCGCGCGCTCTCTATGACGTGACGCAGGAGGTCTGCGCCGCGCACGGCCTGCCGTCCTACGAGATTTCCAATCACGCGCGGGCCGGCGCGGAATGCCAGCATAATCTCGTCTACTGGCGCGGCGAGGAATATGCCGGGATCGGTCCCGGCGCGCATGGCCGCCTCGATGTCGACGGCACCAGGCATGCGGTCGCCACCGAGAAGCGGCCCGAGGCATGGCTGATGCGCGTCGAGGCGACCGGCGATGGTGTCGTCACCGACGANGTGCTCAACAGCGAAGAGCGCGCCGATGAATTTTTGCTGATGGGGTTGCGGCTCACCGAGGGCATTGACCCGCAGCGCTATGCGGCCTTGTCCGGCCGCGCGCTCGATCCCCGCCGGATCGCGCTGCTGACCGGTGAAGGCGCCATCACCGTCGACGAAAGCGGGCGGCTGCGGGTGACGCAGGCCGGATTTCCGGTGCTCGATGCGGTAGTGGCGGATCTGGCGGCGTAGAGCACGATCCCCAAAAGTGGGAACCGGTTTTCGGAAAAGATCGTGTTCGAAAATAAACGCTACGCGCCAAAACTCTTCGGCGAGCCGGCGACCGGCTGGCTGCCGCCCGGCGCCACCTTCATCACCGCGAGGCCACGCTCGTTGGTGCCGTCGGGGCGGAAGCGAAACACGCCGTCGATGCCGGCAAAGCCGGATGGATTGGTCAGCACCTCCGCGGAGAACCGCTGCCCCCCTTGCGTTCTCGCCAATGCCGCGACCAGTGCGACCGCGTCATAGGCCAGCGTCGCGGTTCGCACCGGATCGGCGTTGTATTTGGCGTGGTAGCGGCCGGAGAAACTCCGGAAACCGGAAGGATCGGGTGCGGCATAAAGTCCGCCGCGAAGCGTGGCGCTATTGAACACGCGCGGATTGTCCCAAAGGCCGGTACCGAGAAGCTGGATGTTCTTCAAATTCGCACCCGCCGCGGCCAACGCGTCGGCCGTCGCCACCACCGAATCGCCGTCGTCGGCGAGCAACAGCGCATCGGCCTGGCCGAGCGACTGCGCAATACGCGCCACTCCCGCGCGATCGGCGCCGTATTTCTCGAACGCGACGACGCGGCCGCCCCTGCGGGCCACGGCTTGTTTGAATGCGACCTCGACCACATTGCCATAGGCGTTATCCGGCAGCAGTGCGGCGAAGGAGCGCTTGCCGGTGCTGGCGGCGTATTCGATGATCCGGTTGACGTCGGATTCCGGCAGGAAGCTCAGCAGAAAAACGCCGCGGCCCGCCACGCTCGAATCGGTCGAGAATGCGATCACCGATGTGCCGCGGGCGCGGGTGCTCTGCGCGGTCGCGGGAACCGAAAGCGCAAACAGCGGACCCAGAATGATCTCGGCGCCTTCGTCGAGCGCCTGCTGCGTTCCCTGCTGGGCGCCTTGCGGGCTGCCGCCATCGTCCTTGATCAGGAGCTGGATGTTGGGATTCTGGAATTCCGCCAGCGCCATCTCGGCGGCATTCTTCATCGATTGGGCGGCGACGCCGGCATTGCCGGCAGCCGACAGCGGCAGGATCAGGCCGACCTTGACGCCACCGTTGCCGACCGCTTGCGGCAGCTGGGGCGGCCCGGCGGGGCCGGGCGAACCGAACGGGGAAGAAAACGAACTCAGGCTCTGCTGTACGCCGGAACACGCCGCCAGCAGGGGGGCGCCGAGAACGAGGCCAACCGCCGTCCGCCGGGTTGCGCCCGACAGCCGAGACAAAGATTTGGGATCGGGCGGGCCCACCATGGGATCTCTTCTCTTGACCGACCGAAAGCGGCCAGGACTTCAACCTCCAAATGATCAGGAGGGTGGATTCAGGCATATTGTCGGCGAATGGTTAACCAAAACAAAAGGATTATGGCGTTGCGGTGCAGGCGCCGGTTGCAGACCCCTGTTTCCTCACCGTTGTTTTGACGCGTTTTCCGCCCGCGAACCGTATCCACCTGGCGGCAAAACGCTCTAGATATCTTGAGCATGGTCTTGGAACAAACGAAGTCGTTGGTTCGGGAAAACCGGTTCCCACTTTTCCGGATCATGCTCTATATCGACATTATGCGCCCAAAAGCTGCCCCCACCAATGCGATTGAAGGCCATACGGAACCCGCGGCCCGTACCTTCGCCGTGGCCGGCCAGATCCTGACCGCGCCCAAGGCCAAGGCCGGCCTGTATCTTGTGGCGACCCCGATCGGCAATCTCGGCGACATCACCTTGCGCGCGCTGGAGACGCTGGCCGGCGTCGATGTCATTGCCTGCGAGGATACCCGCATCACCCGCCGGCTCACCGAGCGCTATGCGATCGCAGCCCTGCTCAAGCCCTATCACGAACATAACGCCGCACTGGCGCGGCCGAAAATCCTGGAACGGCTGGCGCAGGGCGCTTCGATCGCACTGGTCTCGGATGCCGGCACACCCCTGATTTCCGATCCCGGCTTCAAGCTGGTGCGCGAGGCCTGCGCGGCCGGATATAACGTGATCGCGTTGCCGGGCCCCTCCTCGGTGCTGGCCGCGCTCTCGGTGGCGGCGTTGCCGACCGACCGGTTCTTCTTCGAAGGGTTTCTGCCGCCGAAGGAGACCGCGCGGCGGACCCGGCTGACCGAGCTTTCGCGGATCGACGCCACGCTGGTGATGTTCGAATCCGGCAGCCGCGTGCAGGCCACGTTGTCCGATCTCGCCGGCATCATGGGTGCACGCGATGCGGCGATTTGCCGCGANATGACCAAGCTGCACGAGGACATCCGCCGCGCGCCAGTCGCCGACCTGGCGCGGACCGCGGACACGCTGGAGACGCGCGGCGAATTCGTGCTGGTGATCGGCCCGCCCGCGGCGGGCGCGCAAATCATGGCCAAGGATGATCTGGACAATCTGCTGCGCCATCAGCTCGCGCANCACAGCGTCAAGGATGCGGTGGCGCACGCNGCCGAACTGTCTGGCCGGCCGCGCCGCGAAATCTATGCCCGCGCGCTTGAACTCGCCGGCGAGGCCGATGCGAAGGGCGAAGNTGGCCAGCAAGATGACCCGGCAAAATGACCAAGCCTGACGACGNCCGTTCCGGAGCGGCGCCGGTGAAAGCGCCCGCACGCGTCGCGGCGTTTCGAACCGGCCTTTCCGCCGAGGCGCGCGCCGCGGCTTTTCTGATGGCCAAGGGCTATCGCATTCTGGCGCGGCGCTTTCGCACGCCCTATGGCGAGATCGACATCGTGGCGAAGCGGCGCAACCTGATCGCGTTCATCGAGGTCAAGGCCCGCGGCAGCCTCGATGACGCCGCCTATGCGGTGACGCCGCGCCAGCAGCAGCGCATCATCGATGCCGCGCAGGCCTGGCTGATGGCGCATCCCGAACATGCCGAATTCGAGCTGCGTTTCGACGCCGTGCTGATTGCGCCGCGGCGATTGCCGCGCCATCTGTTGGCGGCGTTCGACGCCAGCACCTGAGATTNCCTTTCAAACAGAACTTNCCCTTTCAAACAGAACTTGCCCTCTCCAACAGAAGTCGCGGACCAGCCCCATGAAATTGCAGGCCCCCTTATGAAACTAAACGTCGCCGTCCAGATGGACCCCATCGCGCGCATCAACATATCGGGCGATTCGACCTTTGCGCTGCTCCTGGAAGCGCAGAAGCGCGGCCACGCGCTGTCCTACTACACCCCCGACAAACTCTCGCTGCGCGGCGAGGAGCTGGTGGCCAAGGTCCAGGCCCTGAGCGTGCGCGACGAAGTCGGCGACCATTTCACGCTCGGCGAGCCGCGGCGCGAACCGCTTGCGCAATACGATGTGATCCTGCTGCGGCAGGATCCGCCGTTCGATCTCGCCTACATCACCTCGACGCATTTTCTCGAACGTCTTCACCCCAGGACGCTGGTCGTCAACAATCCCGCCAGCGTGCGCAATGCGCCGGAAAAGATCTTCGTGATGGATTTTCCGGAGCTGATGCCGCCGACGCTGATTTCGCGCGATCTCGACGAGATCAACGCGTTCCGCGACGAGCACGGCGCGGTGGTGATGAAACCGCTGCACGGCCATGGCGGTGCGGCGGTGTTCCGCATCATGCCGCAGGACATGAATTTCGGTTCGCTGTTCGACATGTTCTCGGTGACGTTTCGCGAGCCATGGGTGATCCAGCGCTTTCTTCCCGAGGTCAAGCACGGCGACAAGCGCATCATCCTGGTCGACGGCGAATTCGCCGGCGCGGTCAATCGGGTGCCGGCGGCCGACGATTTGCGCTCCAACATGGTGCGCGGCGGCGCGGCAAAGGCCACCGACCTCACGCCACGCGAGCGTGAAATCTGCGCGCGCCTGGCGCCCGCATTGCGCGAGCGCGGACTATTGTTCGTCGGCATCGACGTCATCGACGGCCATCTCACCGAAATCAATGTGACCTCGCCGACCGGCATTCGCGCCATCGCGCGGCTCGGCGGGCCGGATGTCGCAGCGAAAATCTGGGACGTCATCGAGAACAAGCGGGGATAGATTCCCCGAAAGCCAATAGGGTTCGCGGCGCTGCAGCAAGCGCCGCCGCCGCCGCGGGCCGGAAAATAGTGTTTCTTCGGGGCGTTATGCCCCTGACACGTTTCCGCAGCAGGCTTGCCCCAAGACTGATCTCAAGGCTGATTTCAAGACCGTCTTCAAGACTGATTCTGCTTGCCAGTTTTCAAAAGCGGGCGCAGCCTAGGAAACCCGTACAATCAGACAATCAGGCAAAGCAGACCTGGCGGCGGCATCACGGCAATTTCATAAAGACAGTGGAGGAAACACATGAGTTACAATGTTTCGCGACGATCCCTGCTCGCTCTAGGCGCCGGTCTGGGCGCATCGACCATGCTTGGCGGCAGCGCGCTGGCGAAGGCCCCCAAACTCGGGACGCAGTCGCCCTATTGGCATCGCTTCAATCTGGGCAACGCTGAAGTGACCGTGGTTTCCGACGGACCGCTGCCGCTCGGGCCCCCCAAGGGCACCTTCATCGGCGTGCCCGATGACGAAGTCAGGAAGATGTTGACCGACAATTTCCTGTCGCCCGACAATGTGGTGCTCGAGCAGAACTCCCCGATCGTGAACACCGGCGACAAGCTCATTCTGTTCGACACCGGCATGGGCGCATTGCATCAGTTCGGCCCGACCACCGGCCGCCAGCAGAAGAGCATGGCCGAAGCCGGNATCAAGCCGGAAGACATCGATGCGATCGTGTTCTCACATGCCCATATCGATCATATCGGCGGTGTCGTCGATGCCAACGACAAGATCCTGTTTCCGAACGCGCAGTACTACATCGCGCAGAGCGATTTCGATTTCTGGACTGACGAAAAGAAAATGGACGGCCCGCTGAAGACGTTCGTGCTTCACGCCCGCAAGAATCTGTTTCCGATCCGCGACCGGCTGGTGTTCTTCAAGGACGGTCAGGAAATCCTGCCGGGTGTTCAGGCCATGGCGGCGCCCGGGCATACCGTGGGCCACCACATGTTCATGGTGACCTCGGACGGGAAATCCTTTGCCTTCCTCGGCGACCTCACCCATCACGCGGTGTTGCTGCTCGAAAAGCCGCGGATGCAGTTCTCCTACGACACCGACCCGAAGCAGGCGGCGGAGTCGCGGGTGAAGATGCTGACCATGCTGGCGGCCAACAAGACCCCGGTGATGTCCTATCACTTCGCATGGCCGGGATATGGCCATATCGCCCAGACCGGCGAGGGATTCCATTATTATCCCGAACCGATGCAGATGCTGCTCTGAACCACGCGTGCCGGGGGCGGACGATGGTCCGNCCCCGGACCACTCCGATCGATTACTCTGTTCCCTTAATGTTCTTGCCAGTTCCANCGCCTTCCGCTACNCTCCTTTGNGGCAGGGGGCAGCATGGTCCAACGCGTTTCCACGGTAGCCTTTGAGGGGATCGAAGCCCGCAGCGTCGACGTGCAGGTGCAGGTCGCACGCGGACTGCCCGCTTTCGCCATTGTCGGGCTGCCCGACAAGGCCGTGTCCGAGGCCCGCGAGCGGGTCCGCTCGGCGCTGATCGCCTCGGGGCTGGCGCTGCCCGCGCGCCGGATCACCGTCAATCTCGCCCCCGCCGACCTGCCCAAGGAAGGCAGCCACTACGATCTGCCGATCGCGCTCGGGCTGATGGCGGCGATCGGCGCGATTCCGCCGGATGCCCTGAACGGTTTTACCGTGCTTGGCGAACTCGGCCTCGATGGATCGATCGCGCCGGTGGCCGGCGTGCTGCCCGCCGCGATCGGCGCCAATTCGCGCGATGAGGGGCTGATTTGCCCCACGGCCTGTGGCGCGGAGGCCGCCTGGGC
>JGI24140J50213_10000712_pt1 | contig 15403 bp, 13 predicted proteins | sample BarGraIncu00222A_FD_50213 | JGI IMG/M metagenome (IMG submission 50213)
GATGGTTTCTGGGAGGGCGTGCAGTACTACAACAAGACCAAGAACAAGAACGTCCAGGTCCTCGGCTGGGATGAGAAGAACCAGAAGGGTGGCACGTTCGCTCAGTCCTTCACCGACCAGAACAAGGGCCGTTCGATCACCCAGGCCTTCGTTCAGCAGGGCGCGGACGTCATCTTCCCGGTTGCGGGTGGCACCGGTCTGGGCTCGGGTGCCGCAGCCCAGGCTGCGGGCGGAAACGTCAGTGTCCTGTGGGTCGACACCGACGGCTGCGTGAGCGCTGCGCAGTACTGCAAGTACTTCTTGTCGAGCGTGACCAAGAACCTCACCGATTCGGTGACCCAGTATGCGACGAAAGCATCGAGTGGCACGTTCCCGACCGGAAGCTACATCGGTGTCCTGAAGAACAACGGCACCGGCCTGGCGCCCTTCCACGACTTCGAGAGCAAGGTCCCGGCAACGCTCAAGGCCGACCTCGCCAAGGTCAAGGCGGATATCATCTCGGGCAAGATCGTGATTACCTCGCCCAGCCAGCCGAAGTAGCGCAGCGTGTGAGGTAGCGCTCTGAGGGGGAACACTCCGGTGCTCCCCCTCAGGTTTTCGTTCAAACCGGATCTTGGAGGTCACGCTGAAGCTCGAACTGCGAGGTATCACCAAGCGCTTCGGCTCTGTGGTCGCCAACGATGGGATCGACCTGGTGGTCCGGCCCGGTGAGATCCATGCTCTGCTCGGAGAGAACGGTGCCGGCAAGAGCACTCTCATGAACGTCCTTTATGGCCTGTACCAGGCGGATGAGGGTCAGATCCTGATCGACGACACCCCGGTAGCCTTCAAGGGCCCACGCGACGCGATGGTCGCGGGCATCGGCATGGTCCACCAGCACTTCATGCTGATACCGGTCTTCACTGTCGCCGAGAACGTGGAGCTCGGCCATGAGCAGACCCGTCGCCTCGGGTTCCTTGACCACCGCAAGGCCAGGCGTCTGGTGGCCGAGGTGTCCGCTCGTTACGGACTCGACGTCCCACCCGATGCTCTCGTGGCCGACCTGCCGGTTGGCGTGCAGCAACGGGTCGAGATCGTCAAGGCGCTGATCCGCAACGCCAACGTGCTCATCCTTGACGAGCCGACTGCCGTGCTCACCCCGCGGGAGACCGACGACCTGATGCAGGTCATGCGAGCCCTCCGCGACGGCGGCACGTCGATCGTCTTCATCACCCACAAGCTGCGTGAGGTTCGCGCCGTCGCCGACCGGATCACCGTGATCCGGCGCGGGGCAGTGGTGGGGGAGGCGTTGCCCTCCGCGTCCTCAGCCGAGCTTGCATCGATGATGGTGGGTCGCCCGGTACTGCTGACGGTCGATAAGGGCCTCGCGGCACCTGGGGAGCCGGTCCTGCAGGTCGAGTCGTTGAGGGTCGTTAACCAGAGCGGCCAGGTCGCCGTCGACGACGTCAGCTTTTCGGTCCGCTCCGGAGAGATCTACGCGGTGGCCGGGGTCCAGGGCAATGGTCAGACCGAGCTGACGGAGTCCCTGATCGGCCTCAACCGACCCACTGCCGGACGGATTCGGATAGACGGCGATGATGTCACCCGCGAAAGCGTCGACGAGATCCTGTCGCGGGGGGTCGGATACGTTCCCGAGGACCGTTCACATGACGGGATGGTCGCAGGCTTCACGATCGCAGAGAACCTGGTCCTCGACATCTTTGACCAGGCGCCGTTCGCCAAGGGGATGTCGCTGGATCTTAAATCCATACGCGACAATGCCGAGCACCGCGTGCAAGAGTTCGATATCCGAACCCCATCGATCCATGCGAACGCCTCGACCCTGTCGGGGGGCAACCAACAGAAGCTAGTCCTGGCCCGAGAGCTGTCTCGCCCGCTGCGGATCCTGGTGGTGGCTCAACCCACCCGAGGTGTGGACGTGGGATCTCAGGAGTTCGTCCACAAACGCATCATCGAGGAGCGTGACAGTGGTGCAGCCGTCGTGCTGATCTCCAGCGAGCTCGATGAGGTTCTCGCGCTGGCCGATCGCATCGCCGTGATGTATCGCGGTCGCATCATCGGTGAGGTACCGGCCGGCACCTCCGCCGAGCGGATCGGACTCCTGATGGCAGGGGCGGGCAATGATTCCGCTCAGGGCGGGCCCGCCTCGAGGGCGGCCGGAGAGGCGCCATGAGCCAGGACGAGCCCCCCAGGGCGGACCAGCCGACCGCAGGTGGGGCGCCACCGCGGACGCCGGCCGGGGCTGAGCGACCGAGCCTGGGCATCCGGATGCTGGATGCGGTGCGGTACGGCAACACCGCTGTCCTGACGTTGCTGGCTCTGGTGGTGGCGATGGTGGTTGGCGCGCTGCTCATCGCGGTGGCCGACCCCGCGACCAGGACGGCGGCACAGTACTTCTTCTCTGCACCGATGGATACGTTCAGCGCGGCCGCACGGGCGATCGCCGGTGGCTACGCAGCGCTGTTCGAGGGTGCGATCTTTGACCCGGCAACCGCATCGAAGGGCACTCTTGCCGGTGTCCTCGGCCCGATCTCCGAGACGCTCGTCAACGCCACCCCGCTGATCCTGGGCGGACTGTCGGTCGGGCTCGCCTTTCGCGCCGGCCTGTTCAACATCGGGGGCCAGGGGCAGATCATCATGGGGGCGATCTTCGCCGGCTACGTGGGNTTCGCGTGGCACCTGCCGGTCGTGCTCCACCTGATCGTCGCCATCATCGCCGGCATCGTCGGGGGAGCGCTATGGGGTGGAATTGCCGGGTTGCTCAAGGCTCGCACCGGGGCGCACGAGGTCATTACGACGATCATGCTGAACTACATTGCCTTCAACTTGCTGGCCTTCCTGCTGGGTCTGAGGGGTTTCCAGCGTCCGCCCTACGGGCAGGCAATCAGCAACGTGGTTGACAGCAACNCCCAGCTGCCGCCACTGCTGGGCAACGGGCTCCGGGTCCACGCTGGCCTGTTCGTGGCGCTGCTNGCCGCCCTGGGCGTGTGGTGGCTGCTCTCTCGAAGCACCCTCGGCTTCCAGCTTCGAGCGGTCGGCGCCAACCAGTTTGCGGCCCGGACGGCGGGTATGAGCGTTGAGCGCAGCTATACCGTCGTGATGCTGATCGCCGGCGCATTGTCCGGTCTTGCCGGTGTCTCACAGATACTGGGCACCAACAGTGCCATCACCCAGGACATCGACGCCGGCATCGGTTTCGACGCCATCACCGTCGCCCTGCTGGGCCGGGCGACCCCTGGGGGCACCGTGCTCGCTGGTCTGCTCTTCGGCGCCCTGCGGGCAGGTGGTGTGCAGATGCAGTCCAGTACGGGTATCCCGATCGACCTTGTCCAGGTTATTCAGTCGCTTATCGTGCTCTTCATCGCCGCGCCCGCCCTGATCCGGTCCATCTTCCACCTTCGGGCCGCCACGGGCGGGCTCGGAACCCAGCTTGCGAAGGGATGGAACGGGTGAGCTCGCCGACGTCTCCACCACCGGCCGGAGCCGGTACCCCGGAAATCATCATCCACACCGTGGTCGAGGTCCCCGTCAGCCAGCGCCGTCGTATCGTCACCGGCAGCGCGATCTTCATGATCGGCCTGGTCTGCGTCCTGCTTCTGGGCTTGGGCTCGCGGTCCGGGTACGACGCCTCATTCCAGCTTGCGCCAGCAGGAGCGAGCATCAAGGTGCCCAACCTGACCCTTCCGGCCCGGCTGACGGGAGTTGTGCTCGGCCTGTTCGTCATCGCCCTCGGGTTGTTTCAGATCTTCCGCGGGTTCCGCAAGCGCTCGATGCGGTGGGTGCTGTCGGTGACCGGTTTCTGCTTCATGGTCGCCTTCCTGTGCTGGGCGGCAACCGGCGGGACAAAGGGCGGCACCCTGGACCTCCTCGGACTTCTGCAACAGTCCATCTTCCTGGCCATCCCGCTCATCCTCGGCGCGCTGGCGGGTGTGTTGTGTGAGCGATCAGGGGTCATCAACGTGGCCATCGAGGGCCAGATGCTGGCCGGAGCCTGGGCGGGTGCCCTTTTCGCCACCCTCTTGCACAACAAGGGACTGGGCCTGCTGGCAGCCGTGATCGCCGGTGGGTTGATGGGGCTCCTGCTCGCGGTCTTCGCGATCCGGTACTTCGTCAACCAGGTCGTTCTCGGTGTCGTGCTCAACGTCCTGGCTCTGGGCCTGACCGGGTTCATCTACGACGCCCTGATGCAGCCCAACCAGGACACGCTCAACAACCCCGGCTTTTTCGACCCGATCCAGATCCCTGTGCTGGGGGATATCCCGATCGTGGGGCCATTGTTGTTCAATGCCAACATCATCGTCTATCTCACCTACGTGCTGATCGTGGTCGTGGATGTGGCGCTGTTCCGTACGAGGTGGGGTCTGCGTACGCGAGCAGTCGGTGAACATCCTGAGGCCGCTGACACGGTGGGCATCAGCGTCTTCCGCACCCGTTACCGCAACGTGGTCTACGGCGGCATGGTCGCCGGGATGGCCGGTGCGTTCCTCACCATCGGTGCCGTCGGCGCTTTCTCCAAGAACATCTCCTCCGGCAAGGGTTTCATTGCCCTCGCTGCGGTCATCTTCGGGCGCTGGAGCCCTCGCGGAGCCATCGGTGCGGCTTTGTTGTTCGGTTTCGCCGACGCCCTGCAGACCGTTCTGTCCTTCACCCAGACGCCAGTCACCATTCCATCGAGCTTCCTGGCCATGCTGCCCTACCTTGCCACCCTGTTCGCGGTGGCTGGACTGGTCGGTCGGGTTCGGGCTCCCGCCGCCGACGGCGAACCCTATGTCAAAGGATGATGCGATGAGCCAGCCCGAAGCGATCGACTGGGAAGGTCTGCGCCGCACAGCCGTCGAGGCCATGCAACATGCCTACGCGCCGTACAGCAGGTTTCCGGTCGGGGTCGCGGGCGTGGTCGACGACGGGCGCATCGTGACCGGCTGCAACGTCGAGAACGCCTCCTACGGTATGGTCCTGTGCGCCGAGTGCGGCATGGTCTCCCAGCTTCACCTCAGCGGCGGCGGCCGGCTGGTGGCGGTGTCCTGCGTCGATGGAAGCGGCAACCCGCTGATGCCCTGCGGCCGGTGCCGGCAGCTGCTGTGGGAGAACGGCGGACCTGGCTGCCAGGTCATGACATCTTCGGGTGTGCGCACCATGACCCAGATGCTTCCGGACGCCTTCGGTGCCGACGACCTGGACAACTTCGAGGCGAGGTCGCGCTGACCTACGCTGGCAGGTGGCCGCCACGGCCTGTCGTATGAGAAAGGGGTCCTGGACGTGGCCTTAGACTTCGATGCCGCTGTTCCTGACGCCGCCGCCTTTGACGCGGTTGAGGTCATCGTCACCAAGCGCAGCAGCCATGAGCTGTCCGACGCACAGATCGACTGGGTGATCGATGCCTATACGCGAGGAGCCGTGGCCGACGAGCAGATGTCGTCTTTGGCGATGGCGATTCTGCTTAACGGGATGAACCGTCGCGAGATCTCCTCCTGGACAGCGGCGATGATCGCCTCGGGCGAGCGGATGGACTTCTCATCCTTGTCACGTCCGACTGCGGACAAGCACTCCACCGGTGGGGTCGGCGACAAGGTCACCCTCCCGCTGGCGCCACTGGTAGCTGCCTGCGGCGTTGCGGTTCCTCAGCTTTCGGGTCGAGGGCTGGGTCACACGGGCGGAACGCTGGATAAGCTGGAGTCGATCCCGGGCTGGAGCGCGGTCCTGTCCAATGACCAGATGGTGCGCCAGCTCGAGGATGTCGGCGCGGTGATCTGCGCGGCAGGTCAGGGACTGGCCCCCGCCGACCGGAAGCTGTACGCCCTGCGCGATGTCACGGGCACCATCGAAGCCATTCCGCTGATCGCGAGCTCGATCATGAGCAAGAAGATCGCCGAGGGTACGGGCGCCTTGGTGCTGGACGTCAAAGTGGGGTCCGGGGCGTTCATGAAGGATGTCGACTCTGCTCGTGAGCTGGCCCGCACGATGGTTGACCTCGGCAAGGACGCCGGGGTCAACACGGTGGCGCTGCTGACAAACATGGCCACCCCCCTCGGGCTGACGGCCGGCAATGCCCTTGAGGTCCGGGAGTCGGTCGAGGTGCTGGCTGGTGGTGGCCCGCCGGACGTGGTCGAGCTGACCCTGGTCCTGGCCCGGGAGATGCTGGCGGCAGCAGGCCGCGGCGACGTCGACCCGGCTGACGCGCTCAACGACGGACGAGCCATGGACGTGTGGCGAGCCATGATCACGGCCCAGGGCGGCGACCCCCGTGCGCGTCTGCCAGTTGCCAAGGCGACCCACCAGATTCTGGCTCCTGGCCCTGGCGTCCTGACCCAGCTGGACGCGCTGAAGGTCGGCATCGCAGCGTGGCGGCTGGGCGCGGGCCGGGCCCGCAAGGAGGACAGGGTTCAGCCCGGCGCGGGTATCCAGATGCACGCAAAACCCGGCGCCGTGCTTCGAGCCGGCGACCCGCTGATGACGCTGCATACCGACACCCCCGAGCGGTTCGGTCGGGCGATCGAGTCGCTGGCTGGTGCGTACTTCATAGCTCCAGAGGGCTCTCGGCCTGATCTGCTTCCACTGGTGATCGAGCGCATCATCTGACCAGCACCACCGGGCAGGGGCTCATGGGCTCGGCCCTGCGGCTACTGTGAAGGCGTGCCCCGACTCATCAGCGAACCCACGCGCGTCCCAGTTCCTGGCGGCAAGGTCATCAGCGAGCATGTTGGTCGGGCCAGTACCGGTAGTGATGACGTCTCGGTCGCCCACATGATCGCGCCCCCCAACTGGGGTGAGCCTTTCCAGAGGCCCGAATTCGATGAGATCACGCTCGTGCTGGCAGGCTCGGTGAGGGTCGATCACCAGGGTGGACCGACAACCGCCCATGCCGGGCAGTCGATCATGACCAGCGCCGGTGAGCGGGTCCGATACTCCTGCGGGCCCGAGGGCGCGCAGTACATCGCTGTCTGTCTGCCTGCGTTTGCCCCAGAGACCGTCAACCGCGAGGACTAGGTGCTCACTGACGACACGCTTCGCCGTGCCCCCAAGGCGCTGCTGCATGACCACCTGGATGGCGGGCTGCGTCCCCAGACGATCATCGAGCTTGCCGAAACCATCGGCTACCAGGGGCTGCCCGCGCGCGAGGCGGGTGCACTGGGCGCCTGGTTTCACGACAACGCGAGCTCGGGGACGCTCGAGCGCTACCTCACGACCTTCGAACAGACACTGGTCGTCATGCAGACCGTCGACGGACTGCACCGGGTCGCCAGCGAGTGTGTGCAGGACCTGGCCGCCGACGGGGTGGTCTATGCCGAGGTGCGGTACGCCCCGGAGCTGCATCTGGTCGACGGGTTGTCGCTGGAGGACGTGGTCGAGGCAGTCAACGCCGGGTTCCGCGACGGCGAGCGGATCGCGGGCGCGGCGGGTCGGAAGCTCCGGGTCTGCGCGCTGCTGACGGCGATGCGTCATGCCGCGAACGGAACCGAGATCGCCGAGCTCGTCGTGAGGTATCGCCATCAGGGGGTCGTGGGTTTTGACATCGCAGGCGCGGAGGCAGGCTTCCCGCCGACCCGGCACCTGGATGCGTTCGAGTACCTCCGCCGCGAGAACGCTCACTTCACCATTCATGCGGGTGAGGGTTTCGGGCTGCCCAGCATCTGGGAGGCGATCCAGTGGTGTGGCGCCGACCGGCTCGGCCACGGGGTTCGCATCGTGGACGACGTGCGCGTTGCCGGCGTGCCATACTCGTCGGACGTCGCCCGGGCGGCCATCGCGGACCCGTCCGAGGTGGCCCTGGGCGGCCTTGCCGCGTATGTGCGTGACCGGCGTATCCCGCTGGAGATGTGCCCGAGCAGCAATGTGCAGACCGGTGCCACCGAGTCGGTTGCGCTTCACCCGATCTCTTTGCTGAAACGGCTCAAGTTCAGGGTGACGATCAATACCGACAACCGGTTGATGAGCGGCACGTCCATGACCCGGGAGATGTCGCTTCTGGCCAACCACGCCGGATGGACCCTGGAGGATCTGCGCTGGGCGACGATCAACGCGATGAAGTCGGCGTTCATCCCTTTCGACGAACGGCTGGCCATCATCGACGACGTGGTGAAGCCGGGCTTCGCGGCGCTGGGGGACTGAGGTCAGACAGGATCAGTGCTTCGTGATCGAGCACCGAGCCGAGGCTGGGAGTGCCTGGCAGTGACGAACGCCTGTCCGGCGACCGTTCAGGGCCGCGAACCGGGACAGGTTCCTGACCTGACTACTCGGCCCTTTATCCTGAGCCTGCCGATCATGAGCAGCTCGGGCCCTGAGTCTGCGTTGATATCGATCCAGGGCAGATCCGTACCGGCACGTGCGTATCGTGACCCTCGCTCTGGCGCAGAACCCTGCGTTCGCCTGCGTTCGGGCGGCCGAGCCGGCTGTCCTAGGCCCGGCCGCTGACCTCGAGGTCAGCAGGGATCGAGCGAGGCCGTGAGAGTGTGCACGCTGGGTCTGCGCGTCCGGGGCAGATCGCCGCTGGGCCCACCGAGCGCCCCGGGCCAGGCCTCAGGGACGCAGGTTGTCGAGAGGGTCAGGGGGGATGAGACGGCTTCGCAGATCCGCGTCCCGCTGCAGCCGGATGCCATCGCGTCGGCGACGATCGGCCATGACCGCGGCGAGCACGAGCTCGGGGTGGGTGCCGGGCGGGGGTTGGGGGGCAAGATAGGCGATGACCTCGTCACAGAGCTGGACACCGAGGGTCGCCCGCGACGGGGGACTCAGCATCGGCGCGCGCATAAGGAACTGCCGAACAGCCATCGCCGTGTCGTCAGGAAGGGGCGCGATGTCCGCCCCAGCCGCCCACGCAGCCAGGTGGGGCGGCATCATCGGCGGTGGTGGCAGGCTCAGGTGGACCCTTTCTCGGACCACGTAGGTGCCTGCTGCATGGTCGCCGAGACGTTTGCCCTTGCCGCTGACCAACCCGCTGATCAGGGCGGGCACCCCCAGCAGCATCCAGATCTCCACGAATCCGACCAGAGCACGGGTCAGCGCCTGACGGAACCGTATCGGACCCGCATCGTCGCGGACGGTCCGCAGGCCGGTGGCGAGCTTTCCCACCGAACGGCCGCGGGTCAGGGTCTCCATCGTGGTAGGCAGGACAACGAAGACCAGCACCAGGAGCACCGTTGTTGCGACGTTGGCGATGGCAGCGTCGGCGCCCTGCGTCAAGATCTGGACGGCGAACACTCCGATCACCAGGGCCACAACGGCAAGCGACACGTCCAGGATGCCCGAGAGCGCGTGCACGGCGATGCCGGCGGCAGGCAGCTCCAGGGCGACGGCCTCACCGGTGACGAGGTCGTCGGCGCCGACGCCGACTGTACTGCTGCTCATCCGATTTCTCCTAGGGTGGAAGCCCGGTCGTTAAGGGCCGGGAGAGATCCCTTCCGTCTGTCGGTGTAGGGGGATACGTTGAGCTCTGTTGGGCGATAACCGAGCCCGGCACTGTGTGGCCGTACCGGCGTTAACCGTCGCAGGGCATGGGNGTGAGCAGCGCGTGGAGACGTGGGAGTTTTGGCCCTGCCTGTGAAGCGCGAACCTCAACACGTTGTCTCCGGGTGAGCAGTTGGAAGCCAGTTCATTCATGGCCGGGGGGATGTCAAGGCGTGGCGGTTCCTGTCGTGGTTGCCCTTGCTCACCGATGCAGCGTATCCGGCCAAGGGGCCATGGCGGGGGCCGGGCACGCATACAGTGTGGTCGTGGATCTGGATGCCTTTGTTGCAGCGCACCATGGTGAGTGGAGCCGCCTGGAGTACCTGGCGGGTCATCGATCACCCAGCGGCGCCGAGGCCGACGAGATCCTCGACCTGTATCAACGAGTGGCCACGCACCTTTCCCTGGTGCGATCGTCGGCTCCCGACCCCAGCTTGGTCACCTACCTGTCGTCCTTGCTTGCGCGGGCCCGGACGCGTTCGGCCGGAACCAGAGCGGTGGCGTGGGCGGATCTTGGGGGCTTCTTCGCGGAGACCTTTCCGGCGGCCCTGTACCGGACGCGACGGTGGTGGATCATCACCGCTGTTGTCAATGTTGCGGTAACCCTCGGCCTCGGGTGGTGGTTCCTGTCCCACCCGCAGTTCGAGTCCTCGCTGATGTCCCCCGCCGAGATCGACAAGCTTGTCAACAGCGACTTCCAGCATTACTACAGCGAGTTCGCGGCATCACACTTCGCTGCCCAGGTCTGGACGCACAATGCCTGGCTGACTGCCACCTGTATCGCGTTGGGCATCCTCGGGATCCCGGTGGTCTATCTGCTCTTCGAGAACGCCCTCAACCTGGGGGTCGTGGGCGCGATCATGATCCACCACGATCGAGGCGCGCTCTTCTTCGGCCTGATCCTGCCGCACGGCCTGCTGGAGCTGACGGCGGTGTTCGTGGCCGGTGCGACCGGTCTGCGGTTGTTCTGGTCCTGGGTCGACCCTGGCCCGCGAACGCGCTCCGGGGCCCTGGCACAAGAAGGCCGCTCCGCCATGGCCGTAGCTCTTGGCCTGGTCGTGGTGCTGGCAGTCTCTGGAGTTGTCGAGGCGTTCGTGACGCCATCGCCGCTACCCACGTGGGCGCGGATCGGCATCGGTGTGCTGGTCGAGGCCGCTTTTCTCACCTACGTATTCACCGTCGGCAGATGGGCATGTCAGCGCGGGGAGACCGGGGATGTCTCAGCACGCGACGCCGGCGACACGGCACCTGTGGTGGGCTGAGCCGGATCGCGCAGCTCTGGGGCGGCGGCGGATCCAGGTGCCAGGGGAGGCAGGCGCAAGACAGTGACTACAGCAAGCCCCGGCCCTTGAGCAGCAGATAGTGATCGCTCAGGGCCACCGGCAGGTGCTCGGGCTCGGCATCGATCACGTGGACGCCCAGGCGTCCCAGGACCTCTGCGGTGCGTTCACGAAGACCGATGGTGCGTTCGGCCGCAGCGGCGTCATACACCAGTGACGTGCTGCTGATGTCCGATGCCATCCTGGCCAGGGCCGGATCGGCGACCGAGGCCAGCACAACCTTGTGGTGGCGGGTGAGGGTCGTCAGGGTTGGCAGCAGGCTCTCCTGGATGGCAGCTGGCTCGAGCGGAGTCAGTAAGACGACCAGAGCGCGGCGTCGGCTGAGGCCGGCGATGGCCCCTGCCATCAGCGACCAGTCCGCCTCCAGCAGTGCCGGCTCCAGCGGGGCCATCGCCATCACAAGGCTGTTCAGCAGTGTCGTCCGGCTTGATCCGCGCACCCGGGCGCGAATCACCCGGTCCCCGGCCAGGAAGTCCACCCGGTCACCCGCACGGGACGCCAACGCCGCCAGCAGGAGCGAGGCGTCCATCGCGGCGTCCAGCCGGGGCACGTCGCCTACGCGCCCCGCCGAGGTTCGCGAGGTGTCCAGGACCAGGATCAGGCGACGATCACGTTCGGGCTGCCAGGTGCGCACCACGACCGCGCTCCGTCGGGCCGTGGCCCGCCAGTCGATGCTTCGGACGTCATCACCGATCACATAGTCGCGCAAGGAGTCGAACTCGGTGCCGGCGCCCCGTACGCGAACCGCTGAGCGGCCGTCGAGCTGGCGCAGGACGGCAAGGCGACCTGGCAGATGCTTGCGCGAGGTGAACGGTGGCAGTGCGCGGATGACTCCCTCGACCTGGAAGGAGCGCTGGCGGGCGGCCAGCCCGAGGGGACCGAGGCTTCGCACCGTGACCTGGTCGGCTCGCCGGTCGCCGCGCCGGGTCGGAGTCAGACCGGTCCGCAGTGTGACGCTGTGTCCACCACGGAGCGTGACCCTATGCCGGTCGTCGGCCGCTCCCGCCGAAGGTTGCCAGGCGTCGCGAACGATGCCCCGCAGCAGTCGCGTGCTCGGGTTGGACAGCCGCAAAGTCGTGGAGCTAGTGACCCCGAGACGGACCTGGTAAGTGCGCTCGCGACTGATGACCAACCTGCGGGGGCTCAGTGCCAGCAGCAGGTCGCCCCCGATGGCGCAGGCACTGACGAGCCACCAGATCCAGACCGTTGTCATCGTCGGCCGGAGGACCACCGCGACCAGTCCCAGCATCAGCAGCCCCGGAGCTCTGCCGGTCAACGCCACAATGACCACGCCTCTCTTGCGGGCGCAAGCCGTGCTGACGTGCGTCCGCGCCCCAGGCCCGACCTACGAATCAGACAGGACATGGTCGCAGTCAGCGTGGGACCGGCACCGAGGACAGGGCACTTGCCAGCACCGACCCCACGCTGATGCCCTCGAGCTCGGCCTCCGGACGAAGGGAGAGTCGGTGGGCCAGCGTTGCGTGGGCCAGCGCCTTGACGTCGTCGGGGGTGACGAACTCCCGGCCGCTGAGCCAGGCCCATGCCCGGCTGGTCGCCATCAGCGCCGTGGCGCCGCGTGGGCTGACGCCTAGCGACAGGGAAGGAGACCGTCTGCTCGCTCGCGCGATGTCCACGATGTACCCGGTGATCTCCGGTGAGACGGTCACTGTCCTGACTGCCGCCGCTGCCGCATCCAGGTGCGCCGGCCCGGCGACCGCACGCAAGCCGGCCGCAGCCAGGTTACGGGGGTCGAAGCCACGGGCGTGCCGGTCAACCACCAGGATCTCGTCCTCGCGCGCCGGAAGGGGCAGCTCGACCTTGAGCAGGAAACGATCCAGCTGGGCTTCGGGCAACGGGTAGGTGCCCTCGTACTCGACCGGGTTTTGGGTGGCGGCGACCATGAAGGGCCACGGCAGTGGCCGGGGAACACCGTCGACGGAGACCTGACGCTCTTGCATGGACTCCAGCAGTGCGGACTGGGTCTTAGGTGGCGTCCGGTTGATCTCGTCGGCCAGCAGCAGGTTGGTGAACACCGGTCCGGCACGGAAGGAGAACTCGGCACTGTGGGGGTCGTAGATCAGTGAGCCGGTGATATCGCCAGGCATGAGGTCGGGGGTGAACTGAACCCGCTTGGTCTCGATATCGAGGGCGGCAGCCAGCGCGCGAATGAGCAGGGTCTTGGCTACCCCAGGTACTCCTTCGAGCAGGATGTGGCCTTGGCTCAGCAACGCGATGATGACGCCGGACACCGCGGCGTCTTGGCCCACGACTGCTTTGGCGACCTCGTTGCGGACGGCCAGCAGCGCCTCCCGCGCTGCGTCCGAGCCGGCGCGCGCCTGGTCGGGCGACCGGCGATCGTGGGTTGGCTGGCTGCTGTCTGTCATGTCCCGCGTACTTCTTTCTCGAGTGCTTGCAGGGTGTTGGCTCGTTCCAGCAGGGACGCATCGTTGTCGGCCGCCGGTGTTTGGAGAAGGTGAAGCACATCGTCATAGCTGCGGCCGCTGACAGCCGCTGAGGCCTCCGCCACGCTGCTGGCCGACGTCGAGACGGACAGGCCGAGGTGTGAGGCCAGGCGCCTTAGTGTGGCCTGCTGCAGAACGGTCAGGGCCCGCGTGCGGTCACGGGCTTTGCGGTACATCCGTCCGCGGCTTTCGGTCGTCTCCACTGCCCGGACGATGACGGGTAGCGGCTCGGTGACCAGAGGCCCGAGCCGGCGGCCCCGCCACAGGCACAGCAACACCACCGCGGAGGTGCCCAGCACCACGGCGGGCTTGAACCATGCGGGCGTGACGGAGCGCGAGATGGCGTCGGCTGCTGTGATGTCGGCTACGGAGGGGACGTACCAGAGGAGGTGGTCGGTGTGCCCAAACAGGTGCAGGGCAATCGCCGCGTTGTCTTGGTCGAGGATGGTGCCGTTGGTGATCAGACTTTCGTCCCCGAGCAGGACCACAGGGGGTCGTCCCCCGGTGGCGGGCAGACTCACCATNACGCCGCCCCCGCTGGCCTTGTCCGGGAAGCATGTGGTGGCCGCCATGCCCACCGCCGTTGGGAGGTACGCGCGATCTGCCTGGGCCAGTACGTAGGTCTCGCTCACGTCCGTGCCCCGGCAGCCGGCAGCCACGTTCGTCAGAGCTGTGAGGTGGGAGTCGACTGGAAGCCCCATACCCGAGGTGACCACAGTGTCAGGGTCGAGCAGCAGCACGCTGGCGGCGGAGGCAACATGTACCAGCGCGGTATGAGCCGTCCGTCCCGACAGGCTCTGAGCCCCGATGATCGCTACCGTCGTGCTCGCGTCGACCCGTTGGTGCAGAAGCTCGTCCTGGCTGCGCACGACAGTGACGGTGACTCCGTGGCCGGCCAACACGTGCGCCAGGCCCTGAGCCCCGGCGAAACCGGGGTTTGCCGGGTCGAGGTCATCGGTGTTGCCTGGGGAGCCTTGGGTCAGCAGTGTCACTGCCAGGACGCTCGCCACCAGCAGCATCATCACTATCAGGGGACTGCGCCATCGGCGCCACCTGGATGCCGAGGCTCTGGTGGGGTGCGCGGTGGTCGTCATACCTGGGGCGCCTTCGGCCATGAGGCCATGAGCAGGGGACGGGTTCTGGACAGCTCAGCATCCAGGTCAACGACCTGGCGTGCGTGCGCGGCGTCCGAGCGATGATGTCCGTAGCGTACGGAGTCGAAGAGGTCGCCAGCTCGCACAAGGCGCTCGCCGTGCTTTGGGAACGGTGATGTCAGCGCCAGACTCACCTCATGTGCAGTGCGCCCGGGGGAGTCATCGAGTACCCCCCGATCGCTCATGTCCTTGGCGATGGCCCGGAACCCGTTCACGACGGCTTCCCCGTAACGGCCATCGCGCAGAGCCTGGGCAGCAAGGTCGCGGTAGAGCCCGGGCGTGATCCGGACGTCATCCAGTGCGGCCCGATCGATGGCTGCAACGCTCCTGTCACGACGCACTCTTGGCAGGACCCAGGCCAGGAGAGCGATCACGGCCACAGCGATGAGCACCGTGATGGCAGGGGACAGTCCGGCCACCTGACCCACACCCTGCAGGATCTTCGACATCAGGCTGGAGATCCACCTGCCCAGTGAGTCAAGCCACGGGCTCTGGTAGTCGGCGCCTTGGAGCTCCTGCTTCAGCCAGCTCCGCGCCTCTGGAGGTGTGGGGCTCAGGCCGCGCGACAGTGACCAGCCCACCGATGTCATCACAGACCCCCTTCGAAACCGTCGGCGTGCACCACGCGGGGGCGAGGGTGGGGTTGAGAGGCTGTGTTAATTCCGTTCATCACGGATCAGAGCGGCGGGGCCGGGTTTGAGCGCGACTCACGCAGGAGGACCACGTCCAGAGCCTCGAGCCGCATCCGTCGATCGATGTAGAGCAAGCCGGTAACCGCCGCCACGAAAGGCGTCGTGATGGCCCCGGTGAGCAGCGCCGACAGGTGCGAGACGAAGGTCTGGATCATCTGGCCGGAGTCGCTACCCTGACCGGACACGAAGAGGATGGTCACCCTGATGACTGCTAACGGTAGGCCGAGCAGCACAGTGGCGATGTAGGCGAGCAACCCGGCCACCAGCGTGATGCCCAGGATCCGCCAGAACGCGCCTTTGGTGAGTGCGAA
>JGI24140J50213_10000715_pt1 | contig 15386 bp, 11 predicted proteins | sample BarGraIncu00222A_FD_50213 | JGI IMG/M metagenome (IMG submission 50213)
GACGGCCCCGGGTACTTCCTTTGTCGTCCCTGCTATCGCAGGGACGGCAAGCACTGTCACACCGCCATCTTGCGGTGCCGCACCGGGGCGCCGGCGGTGAGGCTTTCGGCCGCATCGATGATGGCGTTGGCGTCGATGCCGTGGTGGCGATAGAGGTCGTCGATGGTGCCGGTCTGGCCGAAATGCTCGACGCCGAGGGCTTCGACCTTGTGGCCGCGCACGCTGCCGAGCCAGCCCAGTGCCGCCGGATGGCCGTCGATCACGGTGACGAGCCCGCAATCGCGCGGCAGCGGCGCCAGCAGTTTTTCGATATGGCTGAGATGCTGCGGCGCGCGGCGGTCGCGGCGCAGTTGGCGTGCCGCGGTCCAGCCTGAATGCAGCCGGTCCGCCGATGTGACCGCCAGCAGACCGACATCCCTGCGGCTTTCACCGATCAGGCCGACGGCCTCGATCGCCTCACGCGCCACCGCGCCGGTATAGGCGATAACAGCCTCGGCGTTCGGCCCCGGTTTGCGCAGCCAATAAGCGCCGTCGGTGATACCTCTTTGCAGGTCGGGCGTCATGATCCGCTGCGGCTGCTCGAGGGTGCGGGTCGATAGCCGCAAATAGACCGAACCACCCTCGCCTTTTTCCTCGCGCTGCATGTGCTGGAATCCCCAGCCCATGATGACGGCCAGCTCATCGACAAAGGCCGGCTCGAACGACGCCAGGCCATCCAGCGCNATGCCGATCAGGGGCGTCGCGATCGATTGATGCGCGCCGCCTTCGGGNGCCAGCGTCACNCCCGANGGGGTCGCCGCCACCATGAAGCGCGCGTCCTGGTAGCAGGCATAGTTCAGCGCATCGAGGCCGCGCTGGATGAAGGGATCGTACAGGGTTGCGACCGGCAGCAGCCGTTCGCCATTGATGGCGTGCGACAGCCCNAGCGCCGACATCAGGATGAACAGGTTCATCTCGGCGATGCCGAGCTCGATATGCTGCCCGGCAGGCGAAAAATCCCAATTGAAGGTCGAGGGGATCTTCTCGCTGCGGAACAGGTCGGCCTTTTCGGCGCGCGCGAACAGCCCGCGGCGGTTGACCCAGGCGCCGAGATTGGTCGACACCGTCACATCGGGCGAGGCGGTGACGATGCGCGATGCAAGCTCGGTATCGCCGCGCGCAAGTTCATTGAGCACCAAGCCGAAGCCCTGCTGGGTCGACATTTGCGGCGACGGCTTGAACGAAAGCTGCGGCGGCACCTCGATCACGGGCGCGGTCAGGCGGCGCCGGCCGTCGCGATTGAACGGCGCGTTCGCCAGAAACGCCTCCAGCACCGCGGGCTCCTGCGCCAGCCCCTCGAATTTCTCCCATTCATGCCCGGGCCGGATGTTCTGGTCACCGCGCCATTTCTCCATCTGGGTAACCGTCATCAACCCGGCATGGTTGTCCTTGTGGCCCTGGAACGGCAGCCCGATGCCCTTGATGGTGTAGGCGATGAAGCAGACCGGGCGATCATGATCGATCGCTTCGAATGCCTCGATCATGCTGGCCATGTCGTGTCCGCCGAGATTGGACATCAGCTCCAGCAATTCGGCGTCGCTGCGCTTGTCGATCAGTTGCGATACCGCGCCCTGATCGCCGATCTCGTCGCGCAGATGCTTGCGGAACGCGGCCCCGCCCTGAAAACAAAGCGCCGCATACATCTGGTTCGGGCAGGCATCGATCCAGCGCTTCAAGGCCTCGCCGCCGGGTTCGGCGAACGCCGCCTGCATCAGCCTGCCATACTTCACGATCACCACGTCCCAGCCGAAATTGCGGAACATGGATTCGAATTTCTCCCACAGCCCTTCGCGCACCACCGCGTCGAGGCTCTGACGGTTGTAATCGACCACCCACCAGGTGTTGCGCAGTCCGTGCTTCCAGCCTTCCAGCAGCGCCTCGAAGATGTTGCCCTCGTCCATCTCGGCGTCGCCGACCAGCGCGATCATCCGCCCCTCGGGCCGGTCCTTCATCCAGCCATGCGCCTTGACGTAATCCTGCACCAGCGAGGAGAACAGCGTCTGTGCCACGCCGAGGCCCACCGAGCCGGTGGAGAAATCGACGTCGTCGGTATCCTTGGTGCGCGACGGATAGGATTGCGCGCCCTTGAAGCCGCGGAAATTTTCCAGCTTCTCGCGGGTCTGGTGCCCGAACAGATACTGGATGGCATGGAATACCGGGCTCGCATGCGGCTTCACCGCGACGCGGTCTTCCGGCCGCAGCACCGAGAAATACAGCGCCGACATGATGGTGGCGAGCGACGCCGACGAGGCCTGGTGGCCGCCGACCTTCAGGCCGTCGACATTGGGCCGGATGTGATTGGCGTGATGGATGGTCCACGACGACAGCCACAGCACTTTGCGTGCCAGCGCGGACATCAGTTCAAGGCGAGCGGGCTCGATCGGCATGGCGGCACTCTCCGGCACCGTGATTGGTCCCCGATTTTATCGGGCTGGCGCTGGCTAAAAATCTCAAATTTTCGCGACATACCGCCCAAAATTGGGATAAATTACCACTCTGAAGCCAAATAACCAGAGTTTATCCCAATGCATACGCTCGACGCCATCGACCGCAAAATCCTTCGCCTGCTACAAGCCGACAGCCGCACCACCATGCAAGAGCTCGCCGACAAGGTCGGCTTGTCGGTCTCGCCGTGCCATCGCCGCGTCAGGTTGTTGGAGGAGCGCGGCGTGATCAGCCGCTACATCGCCACCGTCGACCAGAAATCGCTCGGCCTGCATGTCAGCGTATTCATCTCGATCAAGCTCGCGCGGCAGAAGGAAGAAGACCTCGATCGCTTCGCCAGGGCGATTTCGAAATGGGATGAGGTGCTGGAGTGCTATCTGATGACCGGCAACCGCGATTATTTGCTCCGCGTCGTCGCCGCGGACCTGTCGTCGTATGAAGCGTTTCTGAAAAACAAGCTGACCCGGCTCGACGGCATCGCCTCGATCGAGTCGAGCTTTGCGCTGAGCCAGGTGAAATACTCAATCGCGCTGCCGGTGTAAGGCAGCGTTTCTCGCCCCGATCGGAACGTCTACTCCGTGCGGTCCCTCACACCGGGATTTTCGTCGATCGAATACACGACATGATTGCCCGTCCCAGCTGCTTGCGGCAGAGCGAAAAATACGCGAAAATCTACACGTTACTTTGATTTATGCGTGATATTCGAGGCCTTCGATGTTTCGCCGCTATGTTTTCCTGGCAGCCGTCGCGGCTGCCTTCCTCAGCGCTCCCTTTCCCGCTCTGGCGGACAAACGCATCGCGCTCGTGGTCGGCAACTCGATCTACCAGAACGTCGCGCGGCTGGAAAATCCACGCAACGACGCCACGTTGATGGCGACGACGTTACGCAGCCTGGGCTTCGCCCTTGTCGGCGACGGGCCGCAGCTCGATCTGGACAAGGCCGCGCTCGACCTCGCCGTGCAGAAATTCGGGTCGGCGCTGCAAGGCGCCGACGTCGCGATGTTCTATTATGCCGGCCACGGCGTTCAGATACGCGGCGCGAATTTCCTGGTCCCGGTCGGCGCCAACCCGACCCGTGAGGCCGACGTCGACTTCCAGATGGTGGATGTCAGCNTGGTGCTTCGCCAGATGGAAGGCGCCGGCACCCGGCTCAATCTCGTGGTGCTCGATGCCTGCCGCAACAATCCGTTCGGTGGACGCGGCTTGCGNGCGACCGATGGGGGCCTTGCCCAGATGCGCGCGCCTGAGGGGACGCTGATTTCCTTTGCGACCCAGCCCGGCAACGTCGCCCTCGATGGCGAAGGAAACAGCCCCTACACCAAGGCATTGGCGGCCACGATCCGCAAAAGCGGGCTCGACATCTTCCAGACCTTCAACGAGGTTGGGCTCGCGGTGAAGCGCTCGACCGGCGGCTCGCAGCAACCTTGGGTTTCGAGCTCGCCGATCGACGGCAATTTCTATTTTGTGGCCCCCGGGCCGGCGGCGGAAACGCCGGCTGTGGCCGGAACGGACAACGCGGCGCAAGCCTGGGCCGCGACCCGCGACACCACCAGCCTCGCGGTGATGGATACGTTCATCCAGCAATATGGCGACAGCATCTACGGGCCGTTCGCCCGCGCACGCCGCGATGAACTGAAGAATGGCCAGATCGCACTGGTGAAGCCGAACGCGCCGCCACCCAGGTCCGCCGCGCCGCGGCTGACGCGAGCCGACGTGGTCAAGCTGTTCGAACCGTTCAACCAGACGCTAAACCGGGTGCGCAAGAGCTACATCGAAAAGCGCGAGGACAAAGATTTGATGGTCGCCGCCAATACCGCCCTGCAAAGGGCCTTCCCTCCCCAGCAACAGGTTTCGAGTGCCGGACAGCCCGAACTGCGCAGCGGCGTAACCAGCGATGCCGTCTACGATACCGCGCTCGCAATCATGAACGAGCAGCCGACCAACAGCGAAGACAGCCGAATCGTCGGCGTTGCCATCAACGGTGCGCTGGCCTCGCTCGATCCGCATTCGTCCTATATGAACCCCACTGAATATGCCGACATGCAGACTCAAACCCGCGGCTCGTTTGGTGGCGTCGGCCTCGAAGTGACGATGGACAACGGTCTCATCAAAGTCGTGTCACCGACCGATGAGGCGCCGGCCGCGAAAGCGGGCATTCTGGCGAACGACGTCGTGGTAAGCATCGACGACGAATCGGCGCAAGGGCTCGCGCTCAGTCAGGCTGTCAGAAAGATGCGCGGCCCGATCGGCAGCAAGGTACGACTGCGGGTGATTCGACCGAAACAGGATTTGCCGATTGATTATACCATCGTTCGCGACACCATTCGGGTGACAGCGGTACGCTGGCGTGTCGAAAACGACGTCGGCTATATCAGGATCACAACTTTCAACGAACAGACCGACCAGGGCTTCAGGCAGGCCATCGGCGAAATCAGCAAGCAAATCGCCAATGACAACCTGAAGGGATACGTCGTCGATCTGCGCAACAATCCCGGCGGATTGCTCAACGCGGTGATCTCGGTTTCCGACGAATTGCTCGATCGCGGCGAAATCGTCTCGATGCGCGGACGCACGGCGAACGAAATGCAACGGTTCAGCGCCAAGCCGGGCGATCTATGCAAAGGCAAGCGCGTCGTCGTGCTGATCAACGGCGGCACCGCTTCCGGATCTGAAATCCTCGCCGGAGCCTTGCAGGACAACAAGCGTGCCACCCTTGTCGGCACGCGGTCGTTCGGAAACGGATCGATCCAGTCGTTCTTCCCGCTGGACGGCGGCAACGGCGCATTGCGACTGACGACCAGCCGGTACTTCACCCCATCGGGCAATTCCATTCAGGCGAAGGGCATCATTCCGGATATCGAAGTGCTGCAGGACGAGCCGGAAGATGTAAAGAAGAAGAATGCTCCAGCCGGAGAAGCGACGCTGAACCGGCATCTGCCGGGTCAGGGTGTCGAGCAGGTGGCCTCGCAGTCCTACATTCCGCCCGACGTGAAGAACGACAAGGCTCTCATCACCGCGGTGGCCCTGCTTCATAAGGGATAGGTCAAACAGGGCCGCAGATCTTCGCAAAACCTGCCGACATCACGCGATTCGGTGATGGTCCTGTCCCTTCAGCTTGCCCAGCTCCGCAATCCGCCATACCCCAAGGCTCTTGTCGCGCCAGCCGCCGCCGGCCTCCTGGCAATTCTCGTTCAGAAGCTCCACGGGAGGCCCCCAGTCGAAAGGCGCGCGTTCGAAATTCAGCGCGCGCCAGTCGCCGTCGTCGCAATCTGCGTTGATCTGCCACTCCGGAAACGTGGTCGCGATCAGCCAGGTCGCACCGGATGCCTTGAAATTCGCAATCGCGCGTTCGATGTTCGCAAACGACAGATGCACCAGACAGTCGCGGCACAGGATCGCGTCGCATCCAGGCAGCGGATCCCGCGTGATATCGGCGAGATGATATTCACCCCCGATGTCACCCGCCGCGGCAACGGCCTGAAGAGTCTCGATCAGCGCCGGTACGATGTCGACGCCGACCGTGCGGACGCCTAAATCGGCGTGGTTGATCCAGCGCGCTTCGCCGCAGGGCGCATCCAGCAGCGAGGTAATCGCGAGTTTCCTGAGAAGCCGTGGTAATTCGGCGCGCAGCACCTCGGTTGCGTCGAACTCCGAGCCAAGCCCGGACATCGATGCCGCTGCCCCCCACAGGTTGGTGTCATGGATGCGCCGAAACCGCTCCGCGAGAGTGAGGTCCGTAAAGGACTCCCTGTCCGCAACAAAGCGCTGATGCGCGAGGACCGGCGGACGATTGGAATCGTCGGGAAGCATGGCATCAATCCTGTCGTCCTGCCCCGTCAAGAGCGCGCTCCCCACCATGAGCGAAGGCAAAACCTATCGCCAGGGCTCGACGATGATCTTGGTGTGGCGCTCCGGATTGGCGAGATCGTTGAATGCGGCGGCGACGCCGTCGATGCCGACGGTTGCCGTCACCAGCGAGGCCGCATCGACCTGGCCTTCCGCGATCAGGCGCAGTGCGGAAGCAAACTCATCGGGCGTGTAGCCCAGCACATATTGAACGTTGAGTTCCTTCATGATGCCGAGCATCGGCTCGGAGCGGTCGGTTTCCATGCAGACGCCGACCACGACGATCCGGGCGTCGCGCGGCGCGCCTTCGAACACCTGCTGCAGCAGACCGGGTATCCCGACGCATTCGAAAATCAGCGCGGGCTTGAGCGCCGGCAGCAACGCCTGCAATGGCGGCCGCGCCGCTTTTTGCTCCGGCGACATCGCGGCGTGCTCGGCCCAGGTCGCATAGGGCTGGGTCTGCGCGGGGTCCACGACGATGTCGGCGCCCAGCCGCTGCGCCAATGCGCGGCGCGCCGGCGAATAATCGGCGGCGACGATCGGATGCAATCCCTTCAGTTTCAGCCCCGCGATGACAGCAAGCCCGACCGGACCGCAGCCGATCACCAGCGGCACCTCGTCGCCGCGCACATTGGCCTTGGCAACCGCGTGGATGCCGACCGCGAGCGGTTCGGTGAGCGCCGCATGCTTCGCCGCAAGCCCGTTGGGCACTTCCAGCAGCAGCGCCTCGCTGAGCAGCATGCGCTCGGCATAGCCGCCCACATGGTCGTTGGAATAACCGATGGTCCGGACTCCATCCGGAGTCAACAGTGCCGGCAGCGAGCACACAAGGGTCCCGGGCTTCAGCTTGCGTTGCGTGGCGGGGCCGTAATCGAGAATCTCGCAGCAGAATTCGTGGCCGAACACCACATCGCGGCTGGGGTCCATCGGCTTGCGGCCGGGAAGATGCCTGGAAAATTCGGCCATGCGATGGGCGTGCTTGCGCGCGTGCAGGTCCGATCCGCAGATGCCGCAGGCCAGCGTCTTGACCAGCACCGCTCCCGCGGCCGGCTTCGGTTCGGGCAGCGTATCGACGACGATCTCGCCGTTCCTGAAAATGGCTGCGCGCATCGCGCGTCCTCCTTGTGTTCTTGTTGTTGGGTGATTTATAGCGTTTTCAAGCGAAGTGGATACCGGTTCGCGTGAAGAAAACGCGTAAAAAAATAGAGCCGCCTTGCGACGCCATGCGTCAACCCAGGCGGCGGTTGACGATCGTCACCACACGTAGCGCACGACACCCTTGCCGGCGTAAGAGCGCGTGACGTCGGAGAACTCGCCCTCGAAGGTGGCGGCAGCCGACCAGCCGTTGACCCATTTCTTTTCCACTGACGCTGTGACCAGCGCGGAGTCGGAGGCCTGCGCCGCGCCGTTGACGACGAAGCTCGCGCCGGGCAGCGTCTGGAATGTCGCGGCAATCGAACGATCCGGATCGTAATCATGGGCCCAGGCGACGCGACCGCGCAGCGTGAAAATGCCGTCTCGCATCGCCCAGGATTTGTCGGCGCGAATGCCGAGTTCACTGCGCAAATCGGTGACGTCCTTGGCGTTATAGGTCAACGCAAAAGCGTTGGAACCGGCCACCGCCTGCTCGGCGTAGGCAGGCAGATCGAAGGTCGTGAACTGCGCGGCGGCATAAGGCGTGATGCCGACGCCGCCGACCCAGGGCGCGACCAAACGATAGCCGCCTTCGAGACGTCCCGAAAACGCATTGGCGTCGAACTGCGCGCGGAGTTGATCGGACCCGGCCACGGTCAAAGTGCGATTGGTGGTGATGTCCTGCCAGCCATAGGCCAGTGCGGCCGAGATGTAAGCCTGCCCAACCGTATGACGAATAAATGCGCCGGCCTGGAACAGGTCGGAGTGCCCGCTGCCGCTGTTGGCGACACTGAAATTGGTGCCGCCGCCGGCGAGCGCAAAACCCGCAACCGTGAACGGCGAGATGCGATAGTCCGCGCCCACCGCGGTGCCAAAGACGCTCGAGGTCGCGGTGTTGGAGCCAAGCGCCGTATTGCCGNCGGTGGTCTGCGAGCCGCCGTAGCCCGCCGCCCACACGCTCCAGCGTGGATCGTAGGTCTGCGCCAATGGCGCCTTGGTGAACATCGCATAGGCGTCGCGCGCGGCGCCAATATCTTGAGTGGCGGCGTAGCCGATCGGGGCGCTAGGGCCTGGAGGCGGGCTCCCGCCGCGCCCGGCGACGAACGGATCGGTCAATAGTCCCATGAACAGGTTCATCGCATCGAAGGTGGCCTGCTGCGATCCGGTCGCCAATTCGCCCGATGCCTGCGTCAGGCCTCCCGGCGTCAGCGTGGCGAACGACACCGGGATGCCGCCATTGGCATTGAAGAAGTTGGTCAACGCCGCGCCGACGTTGCGCTGGTTGACGTTCAGCCCCGGTATTACCCCGAAGTCGACCGCGAAATTGAGATACGCGTGCGTCGGGTCGTAACTGAGCGTGGCAACGAGTCCGCCGGAAGGAGCGGCCAGACCGACCCCGGCAAAGCCGCCGCTGACGCCGCCGTTCGCGCTAAGGATCATGTATTGCTTCATCACCTCGCTGCCGGGCAGGAACGCCGCCCCAACGGTGCCGGCCAAGGTCGCGGTGCCGGTCACCTTGGCAAAGGTCGAGGCCGTGGAGTTGAGCGTGACCAGATACAGCGCGCCCGACTGGAACGCGAGATTGCCCGCGACCGTCATGAACGTCCCGGGGCTGTTGCCGGGCAGGAAGATACCGCCCGGCGCGATCACGGTATTGCCGACGATTCCGCGCCGCTCAGCGCGCCGCCGGCATTCACGGTGGTGAGAAAAGATGAAGCGATCGAGCCCTCGACGTCGAGGAAGCCGCCGAACACGGTCGTGGTGCCGGTATAGGTATTGATGCCGGAGAGCGTCAGCGTGCCGGTGCCGATTTTTTCAAGCGAGCCGGGTCCGGGCGAGCAGCCGCAGAAAAAATCGGCAATCACGCCGCTGACATTGGTCGACAGGTTGTTGCTGCCGACGGTCAGCGTGTTGAATGCACCGATGTAATAGGTGCCGGAGCCCGCGATCGAGCCCGCCGTGATCCGACCGTCAAATCCGGGACCGATACTTCCGGAGAAATCGACATAACCGGTGCCGTTGGTAATGAACTGCGCGTTACCGCCGGTGCTGGCATCAAAGAAGGCGACGGCGCCACCATTGTTGGTGGTTATGGTGGCGTTACCTGCCGTCGTGAACGCATTGAACTCCAACGCACTGCCAGCGTTGTTTATGATGGTCGCGTGATCGGCGGAAGCCGTGTCGTTGCCGAGCGGAATGCCGAATGCGATAAATCCGTTGTTGTTATTGACAATGGTCGCCGTTCCCGCACTGCTATGGTCAAAGAAACCCAATCCGACCGGCTCTGTACTGAAAGGGCCGCCGAAGCTGCCGTTGACGATCGTGGCGTTGCCGGCCGTACTATGATCGAAGAAAATCGTCGAACCACCAAACCGGTTGGTGATCGTGGCGTTGCCCGCGCTGCTGTGATCGTAGAAATCCGTCTCTCCGCCAAAACGGCTGGTAATGCTGGCGTTCATCGCCGAGCTGAAGTCGTTGAATGTCGTTACTCCGGCAAAACGGTTCACGATGGTGGCGCTACCGGCGTTGCTGTGGTCGTAGAAATCGGTCTCGCCACCGAGCCGGTTGGTGATGGTCGCATTGCCTGCGTTGGTCATGGCGTTGAATTCTGTCAAACCACCTGTCTTGTTGACGATGACCGCATTTCCGGCAGTAGCAATATCCTTGCCGAAGGCGATACCGAAGTCCGTTTCGCCACCGTTCTGGTTGGTAATGGCAATCGTGCCAGCGGAAGTCGCGTTGAGAAACGTCGTCAACCCCGGAAGAAAGGCGCCAAATTCAAGGTCGTTGGTAATGGAGGTGATGCCGCTGGTATTGGCATTGACGATGTTGAACGTACCGTAATTGGTAACGTCGCCGACAATACTGGCCGTGTGGGTGGCATCGCCGAGCTGCAGCGACGCGCAGGAGCAGATGAAGGTGCCGCCGGCATAGGTATTGGCGCCGGTCAACAGAAGCCCGCCCGGGCCGAATACCGATATTCCGTTGGTGCCGATGATGTTCGATGCGATGACAGCGGAAGCGCCACTTACGGCAACGTTGTCGACATTGAACGACGTGCCGCCGGCAGCGACGGTCAGGTTGCCTCCCCGAATGGTGTAGATCGAATTGTCGCCGGTTGCGCTGAATTGCACCGTGCCCGTGAGCTGGATGCCGCCGGGATTGACAACGACCGTACCGCCCGTCGCAGGCGTCGATGAACCGGAAGCCCCGAAAACCGTGATCGACGCCGTCGTCGGATCATAGGGATTACTGGCAGTCCCGGTGGCGTTGGTCCAGTTCGTCGTCGTGTTGTTCCAGACGCCGCCGCCGCCATTGATGGCGGCGTTCGGGGTGGTTTGGGCGCCGTTGAAATATTGCTGAGCGCGCGCGGAATCGATTGTAGCCCCGATCACAGCCAACGCTGCGATCGACGCGAGGAGCGCCCGGAAGATCGCTCGATCCGAAGTGAACACCGGCGCCCAGCCCTGTCGCAGCCGGCCTCTCACCCGCGATCGCAACTGAAGACGCAACGCCAACCCCTGCATTCCAGCGCTCTTCGGCGCCGCCCGGGTTCCACGCTAGCATGCGGTCCATAAACGCACTGTGCGGAAAGACCGGAATCCCTCGACCGACAAAAAAAAACAAGTTTTTCGGCGACACTGTTGCGCATGCGCAACGGTTTTTCACCCCCCGCTACCTCTGAGGATAAATTGATCGCCGCGGATCAGGCGTTGGGCGACGGCTCGGCCTCGACCAGCAGAAGCTGCGACCGCCGCAACCGCTCGCGATGGGCGGTGTAGAGACCGCTGGTGACGATAAAGGCGGCGCCGACCACGGTCCATATGTCAGGTACCTCGCCGAAGATCAGGAAGCCGAGGATACTGACCCACAGCAATTGGGTATATGAAAACGGCGCAAGCACCGAGGCGTCGCCATACCGGAAAGCCAGCACGACGATCCACTGCCCGGCCGTCGATGCCACGCCGATCAGGATGCCGAACAGGATATCGTGCCAGCTCGGCGTCACCCAGACGAACGGGACCAGCGCGCACATCACGCAAGCGCCCGCGATCGATGAATAGGTCATGGTGGTAATGGCGTGTTCCCGGCCACTCAACATGCGCGTCATGATCAGCGTGCANGCCCAGGCCAGCGCCGAGACCAGCGGGAAAAACGCCGCGGCATGAAACGCGTTCGAGCCCGGCCGCAGGATGACCAGCACCCCGATCAATCCGACCGCGGTCGCCAGCCAGCGGCGCACGCCGACACTCTCGCCAAGGAACACAATCGACAGCGCGGTGACGAACAGCGGCGAGACGAAGGCGGTGGCGGATGTTTCGGCGATGGGGAGAAACCGCAGGCCGGAGATGAATAACAATGAAGAAAACACCAGCGCAACGCCGCGCATGACCTGCAGACCGGGACGGCTGGTTCGCAAGGCATAAAGCGGCGAACCCGGCAGCATCGCCGGCGACATGATCAGCGCGAAAGCCAGAAACCGGATCCATGCGATCTCGATCGAGGGCAGCGTCGCCGACAGGTATTTCGCTGTCACGTCCGAGATCCCCAGAAAGACCGTCGAGGCCAGGATCAGCGCGATGCCACGGAACGGCCGGTCGGCGCGCGCGGGCGCGCCTGGAGTGGCCGGCTTCTTCTCAGGCAAATTCTCGGGCACAGGCATTGGAGCACGATCCAGCCTGGCAGTCGCAGCGGATGGCGGGGTCAAAATTGAACTCGGGCGCGGAAATAATCGAATCAAGCGAAGCTATCAGAAACGATAAATGCATGGATACGACAAGGCCGGAAAACAGGAAGCCGATATGCGCGATTGGACGCGGGGGCTGACCGCAGCCCTCGTTAAAGCATCGGGAGGCTTCGCGGTCTCGGCCCGCGCGGAAAGGCGTGGTCGAGGGCTGCGATCTCGTCCTTGCCGAGCATGAGCTTGCCGGCCGCGGCGTTATCGGCGGCATGTTCCGGCGTCGACGCTTTTGGAATCGCGAACACGGAAGGCGCGCGGGTCAGGAAAGCCAGCGCGACCTGGCGCGCCGACGCGCCATGCGCTTCGGCAATCGCCTGCAACACCCGCCCCGCCTTGCTGCGCGGTTGCGGAAAGTCGTTGTGACCGAACGGCGAATAGGCCACCACCGCGACGCCGTGCTGCTCGCACCATGGAATCACCGAATGCTCGATCGCGCGTTCGCTTAAGTGATAGAGCACCTGGTTGCAGGCGATCCTGCCTTGGCCTGAGACCGCCAGCATCTCACCGAGATCGGCGGCATCGAAATTGCTGACACCCCAGCTCCGGATTTTCCCGGCGCTGACCAGCTCTTCGAACGCAGCGACCGTCTCCGCCAGCGGATAAGCTCCGCGCCAATGCAGCAGATAGCAATCGAGCCGGTCGGTTTTGAGCCGCGCCAGCGAACGCTCGCAAGCGACGATGGTGCCGCGCCGCGAGGCATTGCTTGGCAAAACCTTCGAGACCAGAAAGATTTCGTCGCGCCGCCCGGCGATGGCTTCCGCCACGACGAGTTCGGCATCGCCATACATCTCCGCAGTATCGATATGGGTCATGCCAAGATCGATACCCCGGCGCAACGCCGCGACCGCACCTTGGCGATCGCCGCGGTCGATATACCACGTGCCCTGCCCGATCACGGACACCTCTCGACCTGTGCTGCCGAATGACTGAAGTCTCATCTGTTATCCAGCACGCTGATGTCGGCGACCAGTACGGTGCCGGTCACCGATTCCGTCACATAGAGGCGGTCGCTGTTGTTGCCGCCGATGGCGACATTGGTGCAGCTCGGTCCGGCGCAGGACTTGATGCGCGCGATCAACTCGCCATTGGGCGCGAACACGAATACATGCCCCAGCGATGCGTGCGCCACAAACAACCGTCCCGCTTTATCCATCGTGAGGCCATCGGGACCGCTGGTACCGAAGGTCGAACAGAAGCGGCCGACCTTGGCGACACCGCCGTCTTTCATCAACGGCACGCGCCAGATCGCATTGTCGCGCGTCATCGCTACAAACAGCACGGTCTCGGTCGGATCGAGCACCAGACCGTTGGGGCTGATGCCGGTGTCGATCAGGCAGTCGAGCTTTCCTTGCCGCGAGAGCCGATAAACCCGCCCGGTCGGATCGTGCAGGCCGGTCTGTCCCTGCTCGGTAAAATAGATGTCGCCATTCGAGGCGATNTGCAGATCGTTGCATCCCCGAAAGGATTCGGAATTGCGCGCCGTCAATACCGGCTGCATCCGCCCCTTCGTCACATCGAGTTCCATGATGCCGTGCCTGTAGTCGGCAACCAGGACGCGTCCGTCGGGGCCGATCTTGAGACCGTTGGGCCAGCCGTCATATTCCACCACCGGCGACCATGTGCCGTCAGGCGCGACCCGGAAGATGCGGCCGAACGGGATATCGACAATGTAGAGTTGGCCTTCGGCGTCGAAGCACGGGCCGGAAGATGCGGCCGAACGGGATATCGACAATGTAGAGTTGGCCTTCGGCGTCGAAGCACGGTCCCTCAATGAAACAATCGGTCGGTTGGCCCGGCCGGTTGGCGTCGGCCCAATCGGTGCGCGTGCCCTTGCGCCGGAACCGGTCCGGCATCGCCGAGAAAACTTCCGTACCGATCAGCCGCGGCGGAACATCCAGATACATCATCGCGTCGTTTTGCCTGTCCTATCCGGTCAGGCGCACCATAGATGACATCATCCGCGTCGTCGATTGAACTGATCTTGAGAGTCATAGCAGACATTCTCTGGATCAATCGGCAAGGCTCAAACGTGCCCTAAAGAGACCTCTCGATATCGTCCTGACAGGCCGCGAGCCACTTCAATTCTACGTCGTCCATCGAACAGCTTCGGTGCTCGCCCGCCACTTTGCGAGGCCGAAGCGGCTACGAGCCGATCGATTCTGCGGCGCTGCCGCCACGGGCTTCTGCTTTCGCCTCGCAAAATAAATGTTCAGGCCTTGTCGTTCTGGCTCCGGCTCGAACGTCTGTAGGAGCCAATCGGGTCGCAACCGCGATCCGGGCATCCCATCCCAGGAGGCTCAAGGTGACAACCGACCTCAGATATCTCGTTTATACGTCGATGCTGACCGCCGCATTGTGGATTCCCTATGTCATCTGCCAGGTGATGACCAACGGACCACTTCAGCCGAATAACTATGTCGACCCAGCCTTGCCGCGGCCGGTGCCCGCCTGGGGACAGCGGGCGCATCGTACCTACTTGAACGCGGTGGAGGTCTTTGCTCCGTTCGCGGCACTGGTTATCGTTGCGCAATTGACCGGGAAAGCGAACGCGACGACTGCGTTCTTGTCCGCGAGCTTCTTCTATTTGAGGCTAGCCCACGCCATCGTTTATTGGGCCGGGCTCCCCTATCTTCGAACCATCCTGTTCACTTTGGCATTCGTTGCCGAAGTCGGGATTTTTTGGCAAATTGTCATGTAGCTTTCTTGCGGCGTCAGGGACACGTCTGCTTTTGCTTCGGTGGCGACCGATCCGCGATTTCGCGGATCGGTCGCTTTTGTGCGAACAGCTGACGTCGCGCTCGCACTTTTTGCAACTATGAGGTCGTCCAGCGCTTGAAAAAAAGCGCCTTGAACAAAAGCCCCGGAGCACGCCGGGGCTTTGAATATTTCGATTTTCCGTTGCGTCCCCCGCGCTTCACTCCTTGAACAGGTCGACGCTGACGATGACGACCGGTTCGGACGACGAGGCGTTCTCGGCCCAGTGGTCAACATCGGTGCCTTCGGTGATCGCCTCGCCGACCTTATAGGTCCGGTCGGGGCCACCCTTACGGTGCTCAGTCAAAGCTCCCTTGATGATGTAACTCAGGGCAGGACGGTCCTTGTGGCTGTGAAAGCCGGCAAACCCGCCTGGTTCGATCGTGATCTGCCGCATGCGCATCTGGCGCTGCGAAAGGTCGTCCAA